>JGI24698J34947_10002195_pt1 | contig 10469 bp, 8 predicted proteins | sample TergutMp193P3_FD_34947 | JGI IMG/M metagenome (IMG submission 34947) | reverse complement strand
TGTATAGGAACCTTCAGCTTTTGGTTCCCATATCCATTTCTTGTTTGCGTCTTGATCAAAATTACCATTGCTGGTTCTTTTCTGATCGTTCAGGGTATAAGCGCCGCTGCTGCCGGTTGGGGCTGAGAATACAACCTGTTCCCCATCGTTGATATACGTTTTCCTGCCGGCGATTATGGGGTTTTCTGATGCTTTGAATACTTGCACCTGTTGGGCGGTGTCGGTAACGCCGTCTTTGGCAACCGCCACGTTTAAGTACCCCTGGCTTTTTACGGTGATGTTCAATGTATAGCTTTTCCCACTGCCGCTCAGAGCGCCCTTGTCGGCTGAAACGGTCAGCGGGGTAAGGGTGATGTTGTCCGCCGTAAGGCCGCTTACGGCTCTGGAAAAGGTAAGGGTGATTTTAGTTGAATTGGCAGTACTCGCCGCGCCGTCGGTTTCGGCGCTCCATGTAATGAGATCGGTATTGCCGGTGTCGGAGTTATTATCGCAAGCCGCGAATCCGATTAACGCCGTCAGGGCAATCAGACCGAAAAGTTTTACCGTGTTTTTCATCTAAAATCTCCTTTGATAAAAACAAACGCACATAGCGTTAGCCGCTATATGCGTTTCTCCTGTTAGTGTGAACGGGAAGCCGGCGCTTTGTAAATGCCGGCCCCCGCGTGGAGCTTAGCCCCTTGGGCGAATGGTTAGTGTATCCGGATCGGGATCGTAGCTGTTATTCGTTGTTTGGAACCACGAGTGGGTTGTCGCAGTGCGGTAGGCGGCCTCGTCAGGATAGGGATTCGAGATATCCGTCGTATCAATATCGTCGTAATACTGCAAGGGAGTTACGCCGTCTACTGTCGATGGTTTAAGGTATACTCGCTTTGTTGTAGAGTTGTACGAATAGGAGCCGCTTTTGATGACGTTGTCTCCATCTGGATCCATCCAGCCAGGAGGGATGGTTTCGATATAGGATTCGGCAGTGAATACGTATGTGTGGTCTTCATCTGGATAGCCAATAGAGTAAAAGTAGGTTTTGCCGGAAAGTTCATTCGAGCCAACAGATGCCGGAAGAGGTTCCAACAGGATCAGGGACTCGCCGTCGCTGCTGTGGGTATATGTATACGGTTTGGGATCAAATACTTCAAGCATCATGGCTATTACGGCCTCAATAACCTCTTCAAGAGTCTCATAGTAGTCAGAGTCATAATGGTCAATAGCAGCATTCAATGCATCCTTTCTTGCCAATTCTTCGGCTTCCTCTTGTGTATAATCATAGCCATTATAACCCTGCTCATCCAAATAGTCTTCTAGCATATATTCGTACGTCGAATCGTACACATACTGTAGCTCATCCGCTACCATCTCCGCTACTTTTGCTTCTGCTTCGGCTCTTTCTAGCATCGTGGTCCCGTCATCATCTACTACTTTTGTCATCGTGAGGGTAATGGTTTGCGCGGTTCGATTCCAGGTCCAAGTGCCTTCCGCTGATTTGTCCCAGATGTATTTTCCGTCCTCTAAATCAGGCCCAAAAATACCAGCTTTCGGACTGTTCATAATGTACGTACCGCTGTCGCCGTTTGTGTAACTGAATACAAGCTGGTCCATGGTGTTTATATACGTTATCAGTCCATCGGTGATGGGATTAGACGCTTCTTTGTATACCTGCACCGGTCGAGTGTTCGCGCTAATGCCTGATTTGTTAATTTCTATTGATATGCTTCCCTGAGTTTCAACGAAAATATTCAAGACCCAAATTGTCCCGCTGCCGGTCAGAGCGCCTTTCGTAGCTGTTCCGGTTCCGCTGTGAATGGTGATGTCGTCCGCCATAAGGCCATCTACAGCCGCAGAGAAGGTAAGGGTGATCTTGGTTGACGTGGTGGTACTCGCCACGCCATCTGCAACGGCGGTATAGTTAATGGCCTGCACTTCGCCCTTTTTGTATACCAGCACGTCTTTTGATTCTTTTTTAACGCCGTCTTTATCAATTTCTATTGAGGCGAAATCCGTGTGTTCAACGGTTACCGGTACTGTCCAGACATTTCCCGCTGAACTGAGTTGAGCTGAGTTGTCGCGTTCAGCCGCGCCGCTAATGGTAAAGTCGGCATCCGTAAGGGTTACCTTGCCGGAGAATGTGATAGTTATGGCGGTGGTACTCTCTGTCGGAGCGGCGCCTTCCGTGCCGGGTACGCCGCCTACCTGCGCCACTTCCCATGTAATGTCACCTCCCCCTGTACTGTTACCGTTTCCATTATCGCAGGCTGCGAATACGATTAACGCCGCCAGAGCGATAATTGCTATGCTGCGCATAGCTACGAATAGTTTTACTTTGTTTTTCATATAAAACTCCTTAATTGGTTTGTTGTATACATTTATATTGAGAACTATTGCCATTGTTTCGGTAAATTCTTCGCACAGCAAACAGTTTTGGGTGACAATGATGTCGCTGTAGGCTTGTTCTTCGAAATGGGTGACTGCCGCTATGTGTTCTCAAAGCGATGTTTTTGTCACTCCAAGTTGTTTGATATGCGCAACTTTTACTGAAACAATAATTGTAATTCTCAGTGTACGGTGTACAAGATTTGAATTGCCGGATAAACGTCAAGCCTCATGTTGTCAAAATGATAAAAAGCTCTAATTGTTTTTGGTTTATTCCGATGTCTGTTGGAGGTTATAAATGAAAAAAATTGTATATCCGGCTATCTTGTGCCTTGTTCTGTTCATAACAGCTTGCCCTGAACCGTATATTGATCCTGATTCCATACATACCGTTACTTTTAGCGCGGAAGGCGGCGTTTTTAATAATGCGGCGGACCGTATAAGCATACAAACCGACGCTAAGGGCAGGATTTCAAATCTGCCGGCTGTCACAAGGGCGGCCTACAACTTTCAAGGCTGGTATACTCCCGGCGGTACGCGAGTTACAGCCCTAACTGTGTTTGACCGGGATACTTTGGTTGTCGCTATATGGAAAGACCCAAACGCCGGTGAGACGGATGAACGCGGCCCCTTTGCTCAATTTCTTGAAATATGGATGGACAACCCGGGTAATATTACATGGACGCAGAGTTTTAACGAAACGCTCACTTCCCAATCATTTGAATTTGAGGGGCTGGAAACTCCCATTGTAATTGACCTTAACGGCACTCTGGCTGTAAACACGATAAGCCTCTCCGGTTTCGGATCGCTTTTTACCGTAGGCAATAATGTCACTTTGAGACTGCGGAATATAAGGCTGCAAGGGCATGGTTCAAACACCGCGTCTTTAATCGACATTAAAGAGGGCGGGAAGGTGATTATCGAAAGCGGAACGGTAATTACCGGCAATGATACCGAAAGCCTCAGGCACGGCGGCGGCGTAACGGTGCATATTGGCGGAGAACTCATAATGCCCGCAGGCAGCACCGGAATGATCTATCAAAACACTTCGGCTCACATGTCCGACTGGCTAAGCGGCAACATCGGCGGCGGCGGCGTATGGGTCAGGGGCGGAAAATTTACAATGGACGGCGGAAGGCTCGAAGAGAACTCCTCTATTGGCGGCGGCGGCGTGCTGGTAACTATGGGCGGGGAATTTACGATGAACGGCGGGGTTATTGTTAAGTGTTTTGCCAACTCGGTCGGCGGCGGCGTTAGAGTCGCCGGTTACAGGGCTAACGCCGAATCAATCAGCGAGACCAATCCTGACGGACGCATCGGCTCAACCTTCACCATGACCGGCGGAGAAATCTACGAATGTGAAGGCTCCAGCGGCGGCGGCGTTGAGCTTGGCTGGAGCGGCACCTTTACCATGAGAGGCGGGAAGATTTACAAAAACATAGGGTTAAGCGGCGGCGGCGTATGTAACTTGTACGGAATTGTCCTGCTGTATGGCGGGGAAATAAACGAAAACAAAGCGATAGGCGAAGCCGGCGGCCTGATGAATGCCGGACATTGCGAGATGTGGGGCGGTGACATTTTCGAAAACGAATCTCTCGGTAACGGCGGCGGTGTAATGCACAGCCCCACCGGTTCGGGACTGCTTCACAATTTTTTCATGTATGCCGGGACGATTAGAGATAATACCGCGCAGGGCGGCGGCGGCGGTTTGTATACCATCGCGAGTTTCGATATGTTCGGCGGGAAAATTACCGGCAACACAGCTCAAGGTGTCGGAGGAGGCGTACTGGTCGGCGCTCCGAGTCTTCTGCTCGATTACGGAGAATTCACCATAACCGACGGTGAAATATCAGGCAATAAATCATGGGCATCCGGCGCAGATAGTTCTAACAGCGTGGCGGTAAGGGGACAGGGCAAAGCGCGTACGGCTAAATTAGGCATCTACTGGTTCGAGGATAGCTTCACGGAAACCATCACCGAATTCACTCCTTCCCTGGATGTAAACGGCAATTATATATTTGACGAAGACGGTAAACCCGGAGACAACCTTCGAGGCACATCTGAAATAAAAACAAGAACTTTTAGCGGCGGTATAGCGGTTCCCAACATACCGTACTATTACGCTCCCAAAGATGAAGGCGGAACGCCAAGCTCAGAGACAAGAACTTTGTACTTTATACCGACGCCGCTTTATATACCGTATCCACGACCAGTAACGTATGAAGACCGGTCAAGGGTGCAGGGGTCATACCGTATAGCAATTGGAGAGCCAAGAGTAGAAAGGATTGAAGAAACAGTTGTCATCAACGGGGTAACCGTAACGGAGAGAGATGTGATAGCGATGGATATGGACGCGGCAAAGTTTGATATTAACGAAAACCGGAACATTGATGTGATTGATGGTGTTGCGACCTACACCCCCTAAGTCATAAGCAAGGAGAAAAACCGATGAAGAAAAAATTATTGGGCGCGATTTTCGGCATAACATCAATTGCGGCGCTGATATTTATTTTGACGACGTGCGAATATTCGATTGCCGACGATCAGTTGAGCGGCTCGTGGACAGGCGAAAACGGAATACGGCTATCATTTTCCCAGGGAAGATATACCAGGACGCTGAACAATAACAGCGTTCAAAGCGGAACTTATACGGCAAGCGGCGGTACTATCACCTATTACCGACACGGCTTTTCGCCTGAAACACTGTCGTATGCAGTCAGCTTCCCCAAATTGACCATAGGAGCGGCAGACTATTATTACGACGCGCTTGTTGAACCGGAAGACATAAAGGGATTTTGGTCGCCGTTATATTCCGTATTCGGCGGCGGCGCAACTTCTCTTATATTCACTGAAGGAGAAGGCAAAAAAGAAACTCCCCAGATTAAAGAAGGTGACTTTATACAGCCCTTCTATTCCAAAGGCGTATATGTTATCCGCAAAAGCCATCTTCCCAACTCAACGGTATTAGCTACCACCACAACCCACATGCACGGCACAGACCTTGGCGGTTTTCTGGAAAACCAGTTAGTGTATCCCAACCTTCTGGAATTATTCGACATGAGCATTTTTCAAAATCCTCCCATGATCGATCGTTCCGATTGGTGGTTTTCGGAAGCCGAGATATTGAGGATTTTTGAAGACGCGGCTACAAGAACCAGAAACTTGGAAGAAGAGTACCAGATAATGGCATCAAGGGAATTTTATTTAGCCGGCAGAATGGGAACAGGTATCTATAGCCTGAGCCTGGAACACGATCCGGACCTGTGGAATGAAATGGAAGACGTTGTTCAGGACGGCTTAAACAAGCTTAGTTTAAGAGAAGGCTATGATCCATTTGGAATAGTATCAATTTGGACCTTCGCAAAGTCCACTTTGACATACGGAGAATAAAATGAAAAACAAATTGAAATTCGGAATTATCGCGTTTGTAACGCTAATCGTCTTTTCAATGAGCGCCTGCGATGACGACATCGACAATGGCGGAGAGGATGAGAAGCCCGGCGTTAGTGTTACGGTCGCTCCCAAAAATTACATTGTGCACAGAGGATATGATCAATCTTTTATAGCCGCTGTCAAAGGAACCGACGACAAGGCCGTTATATGGTCAATCGAGGGGGCCGGCTTACACAAGGACACTGTTATCAGTCAGAACGGATTATTATCAGTATCGCGGGATGAAGAACAGACAGTGCTTACCATAAAGGCGGTGTTAGCGGCGGATACAAGCAAATACGGAACAGCGACAGTTTCTATTCCCGCTCCAACCGTTATCGGAGTAGAGATAAGCCTTGCGGAAGGCATCAAAATTAATCCCTGGTATCCAAAGAATAAGGAAATTGATGTTGCTCCCGGTAAAACAGAACAATTTCAGGCAATAATCACAGGTGAAAATTTCCCTGACGAGACTGTTACCTGGTCGATACCCCCCGATACAGTAGAGGTCGGGACTTTCATTGACGAAGACGGCTTGCTTACAGTATCATCGGTCGAGACTCATGACAAATTCACCGTACGTGCTGTCTCAAAGGCTGACCCAGGCAAGTCTGACATAATCACCGTTTTCGTACGGACTCCCATCATTAACCTTTTCAGGGTAGTTCAAAGCAGCCTTGATATTACCCCCTTTGATCCCGTAGAGTTTACCATTACCGTTTTAGGAAGCGGGAATATACAGGGACTCTATGAAGTTGAATTGGCTGTAGAAAGATCCGACCCTCCTAATAAAAAAGCCGAGGCGGGAAATATTCAATACAGAGACCGTGACGAAGACGGAAATATAATTTATGTGACTATTTACGATGAAGGTACTCGTTTTGAAGGCAACGTCCTTTATATGTCGCCTTTTGAATACTTTGGCGATCTTGATGAAAATGACGAGGTATTTACACCCATACCTCCTTTTACATTTGATGTAACGATAACCGTAACAAGTGAGTTGGGTTTTTCCCCCTCTGTGCAGCAGAAATACGAAGTACAACTTACCCCTGATCATGGACTCGCTTATTAATAACTGGCGTGTATGAAGGAGTTTTTTTGAAGAGCATATTCCGGCCGCTTTTGGCAAGCATACTTTTTCTCACCTTGACCGCAAGCGGCTGTAAAAACGCCCCAGTTGATGTTGTCAGCGTAACGATAAGCGGCGGCGCGGCATCCGTGCACAAAGGGGCGTTTACTCTTTTCATCGGCAAAAATGTTACATGGACTATCGTCGAAACGGACAAACACCCGGACACAGCCATAGACAGTACGGGGCTTTTATTCATCGCGCAGGGTGAAGAAAAAAAGACGCTCACCGTAAAGGCAATTTCGCTTTCAAACCCTGAGATAAACGATACGGTAAGCGTTGCTATTCCCGCCGCCACCGCGCGGGTAGATATGGGAGCGCAGCCCATCTATCCACTGCAAGGGCACGCGAACATACTTCCCGGCGATTACCGCTTACTCACCGCGTACAACCTCATCGATCCTTACGAACCCGATATTGAATGGAAGTGGGAGATTATCGGCTCTGTAGACAGCCAAACCATCATTTCAACCGATTCTGTCGGCTGGTTTCGCGATCCGGAAAAGGACATAGAGCCAAACGAGGAAGAAGAAATATCGGTAACATCGGCAACAATCGAAATATCTGAAAAAGAGACGATGGGTAACGTTTTCATGCTAAAAGCGACACACCCCTATGATCCGGACATTTTCGGATACGCGACGGTCAGTGTCCGCTCTCCCTCTGTTACAAAAATAATTCTGGAAACAGAACAAAAAAGCGCCGCTCCCGGCGAAACAGTAACCGTAATGGTGTCGGTCATCGGAACCGGAACCATCCCCGATGAAGACGGGAATGTTCTGTTGTCAGTTTCGGGTAACACAAGCGCCGGCACAAAAATCTCTCTTTATGATCGGGGATGGGGCGGCGCGGAACTCACCATAGCGGCGGACGAAACGGCGCAGTCAATTACCGTAACGGCAATTTCAGAGAAGAATCCCGACATACACGGAGATATAACAGTTGATCTTTAATTGGAGGAAATTTTGACAAAGAAAATTATCGCCCTTGTTGTTGTACTTGGGGCTTTTGTATGCAATATATTCGCGCAGTTTTCTGTAAACGGCGGTGTGGATTTGGTTCTGGTACCGCTGCAGGTTGTTATGCGGGATACGGTAGAATATGAGGACAATGTTTGGTTTGGGTCGGGCGTTGGAGGAAACGGAGTATTTCAGGGGATACGCACAAGGGTTAATTTGTCCGCAAACCACGAAGAAAAGTTCGGTTTCAGAACTGACATTTGGTTCCTTTATACCAACAACGGCGCGAACATTTGGACACAAGAGCCGGGAAACAACCCAAGCAGTCCTAATTCGCCTAACAATAACATATTTGAAGTAAGACTGGGAGATTACGGAGAAGTATGGTGGAAACCTACAGATTGGTTCAGGCTTGATGTAGGCAGAGTTTTCAACGGCGCACAGGCGGGAAGTATTGGAGACCACTGGCTGAGCGCCTGGTCTATCGGAATGTTTGACGGCAACAATATTTTCACCTCACACTACAGCGGAAACATCGGCTTTCTTGCGCAATATACCCCGCCGCAGATCGAAGGGCTTTCCGTTTATGTTTTTGTCCCTCAATTCGGGATGGCGTTTACGGAAACCCAACTGGAATATTCATGGCCGTCCGGAACGCTTCTGGTTAACGGAGGCGACAGACTCAACGACCCGGACAACTCTGAGGAAGTGACAAACCGCAACAGTAACAGGGCCTTCCGTGTATTTGAAAGAACGTGGGTTACTGTCGGTTATGAGACTGACAACTTACACGCCCGCTTGCAGTATATCGGCGCGAATTCCAGCGGATACAGAAATTGGATGGGCGACGATGTAGTAGAACCTTACGCGTACCGCATAGGCGTCAACGCTCCCCGTATTGAAGCCGCCTTTGCGTACCTAATAACAGAAAACTTTCTTATAGACGTTGGCGTTAAATCATGGCTTCCCATTTCAAACTGGATAACCGACACCTGGAGTAACGATATAGATAACGGCAGTTATTTGAGACTGAGCAACACCGGCACCTATTGGGGCGGAATCGGCTTTGGTCTTGGAATAGCTTATACGAATGAGAAGTTGAACGAACTCATCGACGGAAACATGGTTTTTTACTTCCGCGCCGATGGAGATATGCTAAGAAGCTGGCAGGGTAATCATGAAGGCGTTGATACAACAATAACAAACCCCTTACGCCTGTCCTTCCATTTTTGGCCAACTTTTACTTTTCCCAACGGTATCAGCATAACTCTTCACGGCGGAGTAAACTACATCGGCAGAAACACCGTTGACATAGGCGGCGCAAACCCGAATAAAAACTCTACGGACTGGGACAATTCCGACAGGTTTAGATTTGGATGCGGGCTTTCAGTTGACATTCCTCTTTTCGGAGCAAGCTCCATAAGCGCCGGTTTGGCATACAGCCACGGTACGGGCGAAGCAAGAGGCGGAGAACCGCGCACAATCAGCCTGCCGGTTAGTTTTTTCTTTCATTGGTAGAGCGAGGTTTTTCCGGACGCTACTCTTTCTTCTCGGCTTCTTCTTTTTTTGCCTCTGCGCGGTCTTTCATGTCGGCTATGCCAATAAAAACGGCGATGATGCCAATTAGAATCGCTATCACCGGAACGCCGCCGCGGAGAAACGCCAATACATCGTTTCCCCAGTTGAGTCCGAAGCCGATAACATCCGGCGGCAGAATTGCGAAAACAGCGGCGGCGATAATCACAAGTCCTATAATCGTAGCTTTCATTTTATTTTCTCCTTAATTTTTACCGGCTATTTTTGCCGGGATTGTCTGAAAACCATTATAACAAAGGCGGCGATGAAAAGAAGCATACGCAAAGTGGGCAGAACAAACGTTATTACCGGAACAGAACCGATAAGAAAAAAAACATTGACGCCAATGCCAAATCTATTTAATACATTGTATACCGTCTCAATGTATATCAGAATTGCTCCGATGATAACCAGCATCCACGCCGCGTCCCTTGTCCTCGGCCAAAGCAAAATGGCAAAGAATACTGCTGCCGCGCCAAGAACCAGTTGACTGATAATATACACCGACTGACCGGTATCCATAAAAACAGTATCTTCCCTTCCTTAAAAAAATTCAAGTCTTGATAAGGCGGCTTGTATGGAAAGGTAGCTTTTTTCGAATTATTATTCATGATATAATGGAAAAATGAGGTTTTTTATCAGGAATTGGTTAATGCCTATATGAATGAAAAAGAGACTTATGATTTAGAGTTATCAGAACGCCGCGCCGCCATTGTCGATGGCATGAATGAGGCGATAGATATATTTACTTCCCACAGCGAAAAAGAATTTGACGATGTTATCAGCAAGGGACTGCGGCCTATCGCGGAGGCGGCGCGTCTGGATCGAATTGTCTTTTACCGCAATATGGTTATTGACGGGGAACCGCGTATTGGGCAGATATATATGTGGGACAGAGCGGAAGACGGGCTTGTTTCCCTCGATGAGGAACTGCGGATTATGCCAAAAACCCCGTTAGTGGAAAAATGGTTCGCGGTTTTATCAAAAAACAACCCCGTTAGAATCCG
>JGI24698J34947_10002194_pt1 | contig 10472 bp, 4 predicted proteins | sample TergutMp193P3_FD_34947 | JGI IMG/M metagenome (IMG submission 34947) | reverse complement strand
ACCAATTTTAAAAGCCTGACCTATTTTTTTGTTCCCGTGATCAGGGAAGGAAGATTCATCGCCCAGCTTTATTTTGAGCCTATTCAGGAAGGCATATTAATCTACAGCATCGCCGGCGCGGACATTCCCGAACTTTTCGCGTCCCGGATTGACATGAACTCGGCCATATCAAAACGGTTAGCCGTTATAACCGCATGGGCCGCCGAAGGAATAATTAACACAAACTGACAAAAACCCCTTGCATAAACATTGATATTTTTATAGACTAATTTGACACGGGGAGTTTCCAGAGCGGCCAAATGGGGCAGACTGTAAATCTGTTGGCTTACGCCTACGAAGGTTCGAATCCTCCACTCCCCAAAAAAAATAAAAAAGCAAGTCTCTTTCTCCTGATCGCGGGTTTTTCAAAAAGCCCGTAACTTGAGGATTCGAACCGGCACGTTCCTGTTATAATGCCAAGGCGCAAGCCTTGACTACCAGATAATCGGCGCATGGACGCGCCGGGAACGTGCAGGCGGGGGTGGAAGGAGCGGACAGGATGTCCGCGACTAGAACCCCGAATCCTCCACTCCCCAAACCGGCGGCGTAGTTAAACTACGCCGCTTTTTTTATGCTCTGGCGGTAAGGTATAAATTTTTTTTGAAATTGTTTCCTCCTCCAAAAAAGGCACGGTTTCTCTTATATTGCAAAATTGCCAAATTTTTGCCAAAAAAGAGGGATTTATGCGCCAAAGCTATTACCTCCGGCAGCGGAAAAACGGAGGCTCTTTTCACGTAATTTTCTTTGCTCCTTTAACCGGTAAGCAAATTAACCGCAGTACCGGGACAAATGACGAAAAAAGAGCTGATGCCGTAGCTCAAGCCTGGCTTGTAAATGGTTTGCCCGGCAAGCCGTCAAATAAAAATATTGCAAGAAAAACGATCTTTTGTGATTTCCTCTATCAGTTTTGGGATTTTAACACATCAGAGGATTTCCGTGAACAAGAGACAATGGGGAAAGAACTCCATGTTGAATACGCAGATGAAATGCAGAAGGCGGTTAACAGGTATTACCGCCCGTATTTTAAGGATATGCTTCTCTCTCAAATAAACGAAGTAACCCTTCAAAAACACAACTACTCTCATTATATTTTTTGACTATATATTGACGAAACATATGGAATATCAGATACGCTTACTTCAACATCTTTTAACCAGTATTTGTTTTTGCAATAATATTCCACTTGTTCTTTTATCCTGTTATTGTCAGGCATTGGCCCAATTTTTATGCTTCTTATCGGGAGGCGGCCATCGCAAAAAACACGGATTTCTCCTTCTTCCTGTAACTCTGCATCATTCTTTACATACTCGCGAACAGTACTGCACAATTCATCCTGATTGGAATAATTAGGAACAACAATAACTCCCGGACAATTCCTGTTTTTTTTCATATTATTATATTTCCGTTTCGACATACATAATTTTTTTTGAGATTCTTTAATACTTCCGCTTTTGATCTCAATATAGGGTATCCTTGTTCCATTTGTTAATTCACGAAAACGAATACATTCTGACAATTCACCGTTTGAATTTGAAAATAAAAGACGATATTCTTGTTCCTCATGGAAAGCTTCATTTTTTATATACGGAACAAAATCATTTATTCTCAACGTTGAAGCATAATTTGAATTATTTCTTAATCTTTCCCCTATTCTGCCTATAATGGGATTTGCATCTCCCAAACTTGATTCTTTTGATATATATAAAACAGGAAGAGCTATACCATCAACATATTCATATTTTTTTGTTTTATCAAAATCAGTATGCAGAAGACTGTATCTTTTTATTAGTGAAATATCAAAACCAATAGCCGCCCCGTCGTCTTTGGAATAACTTCTCCATTGGCTTAAAAGATTTCCTTCTTTGCTAACACAAAAAATAAAATTATCGGCGTTATACTTATGATCATTCAGCCATTTTTTACCAAGCAATTTTCCCTCGGAATAATCATTTGTAAAATTCTGGCTCGAAAGCCAAAGCAAATCGTTTTCCAATATACTAAACATTTTTGATAATGATGTGTAATGATACAGCATCACATAAGGTTTTATTTCTTTTATCAGCCCCAACGAAATATGATCAATGTTATCTTCAAAGAATTTCGCCAGTTTTCTCATATCTGTTTTCGGCATGGATTTTAACATTCGGAATTATCCTTTATACATCGTTTTTTGTTTCAAATAATTTAAGAAATTTTCCTCTTTCTTCACTTTTATCATTCCGGGATACCAATTCATATCTATCAAAGATATATATCTCACCCTTAAAATCTGTATAGTATTCTGAAAATCTTTTTATCCAATAAGGTATTACATCATCATAACTAGTATAAGAAGAATAGAGAAAAACAGAATATTTCTTTTGACCATCAGATGTTTTATCTTCAGACAATTCATAAAAAAGTTCCATTGCCAGCGTCTTTTTCTTTTTTTCTTTATGTTTTTCATCGTCTTCAAACAGACGAATATCCAAACATATGAATATTTTATCGTATAATTTTTCTTTTTCATCTTTCTTTATAAATTCCAGTATTTCCTTTTTTACTTCACCTTGATCAGTTGCGTCAATATAATACGATTCGGCAGGACGTAATCCTTTTTTTTCTTTCCATACATCCATTGGTTTTTTGCCACTAACTGCGTTTTCAGCGCAATATAACGCAAAATATTTAAGCATATCATTGGTAAGCATCTTTTTATTAGTTCCAGTTATTTCAAAATTCTTACTCTCACCTTCTTTGTAATTATTACCTGCAAAAATCATCCTGTTACAACAATCTTTACTCCATAATTCCCCAAATAAATTTTTAACAACAGAATCCATCATGCAAATTGAGTCGTCGATCCAAATGACTTTTTTCATTCTTTATTCCTCCCCGGCGAATATTGGCAGGCTTGACACAAACCACAATGTTTCATCCAATGACACTTCATCTATTCTTAAATCATCTGAGGATAATGTACCCCTAAATATCAAAGACCATTTCGGTTGTATAATACTTTTCCAATTATCTTTCAGGTCGTTAAATTTTCTATATTCAAATGACAATGATTTGCAATCATTGTCATTAACGTAATTGCCCTTAATATAATTACTAATCGTAAATAAACTCATATGGCCGTCAAATGAATCAATCGGGTTTTTTAGCCGAATTTTAATCCGCTCATTTCTTTTTTCCCATCCGTTAAGTATATTATTTCCTGTTGTCTTTACAGGATTAATAATTATTAATTCATTTTTATCGCGGAATAAAAAAACATTACACATCAAACTGATTTTTATTGAATCAAAAATATCAGGATCATGACTATCATCATGTTTATTATTGATTTCATCATATTTTTCTTTACATTCTTTCAGCCTTTTTATTCGGGGTAAAAAATTTAAATCACTATCCCAATATTTGGCGCAGGAAAGAAAGATATCAAACAAAACACATTTAAGATATTCCCGGTTAAAATATCCTTTTATGCGTCTGTCTTTTGGAGCGGCTAATTTTCCATTTTTAAGCTCATCATCAATATAAAAATTAATTATTTTATTACACAAAAGAATACGCCGGTCTTTTTCTCCGTTAAATAAGTCCGTTAAGAAATTTTCTGCGGGCAATTTAAAATCATCATCTTTTTTTTCATTTATATCATCTACATTTAAATAAAGCTTTGGAATATGCCCTGATAATTTATCTTCATTTTCTTCTTCATTTTTATCATTTGACAACAAGGTACGATTAAAAAGTTTGGCAATCTGGGTATTTATGTAATTTCTAAAGAGCAGCCATTCATATTCATCAATATTAAGCGGCTTTTCGTCAGCCTTACCCTGCTTTTCAATTCTCCAGAGGCTTTTCGGAAGCTGATAGTCAGAAGTTGACGTGTGGCTCACGGTTTTTTCATGCTTTAGTATTGTGTTTTCGCCTGTCTTGTGGGCATGCAACTGCATTAAATGACTGCTAAAATCAGATTCAAGCATACGCATGATACGGTTGCGATATGATAAAATATCCCGCATAATTAATATAGGGACAGTTTTTTCTTTTCCTTCTTCATCTGATTGAAATTCAAAGCTAAGGTATATATAAACATTATCAATAGGCTGCGCATCCCGGCCAAAATGAATACTGCGTCTAACCGGAATGTTGTCAAAACGAAGAATGAAAAATGGTTTGCGATAGGCGTTAGCGTCATTTTCAAAATCAAATTCGTCTTCCCCGGTCTTCGCCCGGTTTTCATCATCAGGAGGCAGGGCTAAATAATAACCATCATCTATCAATCGGGATTTGTCATAGTTTTCCTTTAATTTATCAGTATGTAAATCTTCTCTTAATGCCCATATAATTCTTTGCTTTATGATAAATTTTGCCTCAGCTTTTTTATTGGGAGAATAATTTTCGGGTATATTATCTTTTATAAATTCAAGTTCACTCATATTAACAGATTCGTTGCTGCCTTTTTCGGTTACCAATGCAATACGCAAAGTCTTTTTCTCAATGTCATATTTTGCTTCCACCATATTTATAATACTATTAATAAAATCTTTATATTTTTTGTTTGTATCTTTTCCATCATCCCCGTTTAATTTATTTATAAAATTGAACATATTTATCTCTTCTTCAGTTGTTCCCTTATCAGCCGAACTAACTGCCGCCCATTCAAAATCCCAACTGCGCAATTCTTTCATATTTTGCAGGAAATAACTGTTAACACCAGGTTCTTCAATTCCGGGTTCATTGCCAACAAGCTTTTTATTTACATCATTATTTTCAATTCCATCATATAAAAGACAGGAATTCTGCAGAAATATTTCCATGCAAAATTCTTTAAAGAGATGTTTTGTCTTTTCATCTGTTTTTTTATCATTTTCGATTATTGAATCAAACAAAGGCAAATAAACGCCTGTCTTTTCGTTTTTTTTCTCCAAACCATCTTCTTTTGGGGCTTTAAAATCAGAAAAAGGCAATTCGTCATTTTTTTTCTCATTTTCAACAGGCATAGGAAATTCTTCGCCGTGTGTGAATAAATACTCCATCCATAAGGAACGCGTTTCATCCCCGCTGCCATCGATAATTTTATGGATATGAAAAGCATATTTTTTCCAAAAACAACGAATCTTGTTATCGCCGCGGGGATGTTTAGCCGCCTTAATATCGCCGGAAGAAGCATTCTCCATTTTTTGTTTTATAAATTCAATGCAGTTATCACTATCATAATATGAACAGCGGCTGTCATTTTCCATGGCAGTATAGTTTTTTGTAAATAAATATGCTTTCTTAATTGTTTCTTTCCTGAGCGGATAAGTGCTTTTCATATCTGATAATGCTTCAAATAGGCAATTTACAACAAAATCAAGCCTATCCATTCCCTTGAGTTCCGCTTTTTTAAGAACATTCCCTATTTTTTCCGCAAGTTTTTCTTTGGATTTATCTGTAAGTACAGCTTCACAAATATTTATTATATGTTTTAAAACACATTCTTTTACCTTGACATTATATGACAAAAAAGGCCGCGACAATATTTTTACTATATGTTCAAGCAAACAGACTATTATATTTTCATCATCTATATACTCGTCATTTTGTTTTTGATTTTCTTTTAATACATTAAAAACCACCTTTACCAAAGCTGTTTCTTCCTCTTCTTCTTCCTGGCGCGGTTTCATTGATTCGTCCACAATTATGTCGAATAGTTTTTCTATCTCTGTTGTATCAATTCTATTAATTTTATTTTCAACAACATGGGTAAGCAGCATGCGCACAAATGCCCTTGTTTTTTTCTCTTTACTGATTTCCTGCAAATCATCAAACATAACAGGGCTATTGTCCAGTATTTTCTTTGCCCAATAATTGGCAAAACTTCGAGTTGCGCTGCGCTTGAATAAATCTTTTGCTTCATCTACGAGTTTACAGCCTACGCATGAATCGCCGTGAGTACGCATATTGGAAATATTGATTTTGCAAAACGATAAAAAGTTATTTTTAGAATCGGCAATATAGGAGCATTTTGTATCAGATGAAAGCCTGTCAATCAGGATAAAACACTTGGAAAAAACGGAGTTATTATAATTATTTCTATACTTTTTTGGTATCATTGATTGCAAAAGATCGTTTGCCCTGCGAAAACTTCCGCCGCTAATTATGTTATCATCCACAAAAAAGAAATGAACCGGATATGTTTCCTTGTCTTTCACGTCTGAATACTCAGCAAGCAAACGATCGATTGTCTGCTTTAAAGCGTCATGCTCACAATTAAAATTGGAGCGAAATTGTTTATCAACATTTACGGATACTATTTCGGCTGTACCGTTAAAGAAATAGGCGTTTACAAGCTGCGAAAAACCTACGCTTGAGTTATGTTCCGGTGAAAAAATAATGTTCAGGACAGGTGTTGTTTTCATTTTCTTATCATCAAGAGTTCCTGCAATCTCTTTTTCCCGTTCTTTTATTAACCAATTTTTTAATTGCGTTATTATTTTATCCTTTGAAATATATTTTTGCGTATCAATATAGTACTGGTAATGATTTTTCCCTCGAAGAAAGTGACCGTAATAAACAAAATTGAGCAATTCAGATAACCGAATAATTTTATCACGCTTAGAACACGTAGGATCGTTTTCTTCAGCATTATCAGATTGCAAATCTTTATTTTTATTATGATATATCTGAAGAGAAGGTACTGTTGAAGTAGGATCTGTCTCAACAAGAGGTTTTTCTTCATTAACATTTTCAGGAAAACACAACTCACATTCTTTTGGCCTCCGCCATTCAGATTTTCTTTCTATGATGTATGAAATATCCGGCATCTTTTCCAAAGCTCTTAATCTTGACTTGTCGACCGTTATCTTTCTATTATTTACTTCAATCTTTTTCCACAGATCTTTCTCAATAAGTGAAAGCCCATTTTCATCTTTATCATTGCTATCACGCACAAGAAACACATTATAATTTTTTATAATTTCAGATTCTTCAATTCCTTCACGATCTTTTTCATACTTGGCCCTCATCTTGTCAAAAGTTGTCAATGTTGATCCTATAGGAACTATTTGAACAACGGATGTGGGTATTATCTCGCCTTCGCGTTTGTCCAATGTGCTGTAAATTTGTGTTTTATCTTTTGCGCTGGAATTGATTATTGTTTGCGATTGAAAAAGAAAAGATTCCGATTGCAGATTATATTGATAAATTGCATAATGTACATTCTTGTTAATATTTTTCTTTTTAAAATATATCTGTAAAATTTTCTGTAAAGAGACGATCATTGCCTGAGAATATGAAGCATACCCAAAAAATACGATTTCGTTTTTCGCATTTATTAATTCACCAATCATTTTCTTAATAATATAAAAGGCTGTCCTGTTTGCTACAGACGTCCTGTAAAATAAAAAAGACAATTCATAAAAAGAATCTGCGTGTACTTTATTTCCCAAGCGCATATGAATATCATTCAGCTTGTAGCCTCTGTTCTTTTTATCCTTTCCATTCAACGGCCGATCCGCCATTTCCGCAATATGCGTGAAATATTGAGGCAATTCATTGGAGGAGGACAACTGTTCAAATACGGTAAACGGACAAACATATTGTTTTTTCTGGGGTTTAAGTATGTCTTTCAATATGATTTTCTTAAATGGGGTTAATAATTTTGAAGCACGGTCATAATAAGACGTATCTATACCATCTTCGCCATGTTCCAGTGACAATATGTACGCGTTTTGCACTGCATGACCAATACAATTTCCAAATGTTAGCAGCCTTATCGGCTGATGATTGGGTTTTGCCGTATTATCTTTGCACGAGAAAAACACCTGCAGATCCTGCGGAAAATCCATTAATGACAGAGGAACGCTTACTTCCTGAAGTATATCCACAAAAAAAGATGGCAGACTCTCAATATAAATGCATGAAGGATTATTCTCTTTTTCATCCAAAGGCTCTTCAATGTGATAAAGAGACGCCGCCGCGAAGAATCCTTTTATGAAAACTTCACAGTTGTCTCTCTCTTCCAAATATTTTTCAAGTTGAGTGTCTTTTACATTGAAAAAATGAATTTTCTGCTTAAACTTTGATAATGACTTCATTAAGTTCTGCCAATATAGTTTCCATGTATCCTGCGCCTCTATTTTTGACTTTGCGCTTGTAAATCGCAGTTCATTAAGAGCTTTAATGATTTCTTCTAATATGGGTTTTTGCTTTTCCCACTCATCCTTAAAGATTTCATAATCCAGATAATGGGCAAAAGCGGCATAGTCTTCGCTAAACGCGTCATTATTCGCCAACTGCACAAGATTGACAGGCGAGCCTGTTTTAAGCGGTACTATAGGGATTGAAAAAGAAATTTGCGTGCCGGGAATAACATACTCCGGCTTTGGGAATAAGCTTTTTTCATTATAATTTGATTCCCCAAAAATATTTTTAAACTCGTTATCATCCTGCAGTTTATGTATAGGGTTACTTATTATTTGCAGCTCTCTGCATTGGCATCTCCATAACGTGTTATGAAACATTGTCAAGCCGATATGCGCTGATGCGTCTTTTTTTCTGTAATCATACCATGCCTTTAAAACCTTTTCGTCAGAGCCAAATTCACCAAGCAAATGGTCGAGGGTTACCTCGACGTCGTTGATGCTGAAAACATCATCCTTTTTTTCCGCCTTTAAGGTTTCTATAAAGGTTTCCGTAACGGTTTTCTGCGTATTCAAGTCAGTTACCCTTACACGAAATTGCTCCACAATATTATCTGAAGGACTGATGCCATCTACTTTTAAAAATGATATATAACATATATGATACTGGGAGTGTTGTATTGAATTTTGCACAATTTGACGAATTCCATCTCCCAATTCACGGGCTAGTTTCATTGTTTCATCTATGGTTTTTTTTACAACATCGTCATTGTTCTTACTTTCCTTATCAATAGACAGCAAATAACCAAATAAAGCAAAAGTAAACCTGTCGTATTTTGCGGCTTGTTCAGCAATTTCTTTTTTATAATTTGATATTTCTTCTCTCCCATATTTCAGAATTATATCTTGTGTTATTTCCTGTCCCTGTTCCAATTTATCAGAGATGGAGGCAAAAGAATCAAGCACCCTCGCTCTTGTCTCATCCAAAATTATATCTGCCATAGCGTCATGAGGATTAGGTTTTCCCGCGTTATTAAACGGCCTTGGATCATTTTCTGAAATATCATATTCAAAACTTTTTTCAATTGTTTTTTCATCCGGCATTCCAGCATTTTCAAAAATCATTTGGTAATTGTTGTTTGAGCTGATATCTGACAAATACAACAACGGGAAGAATATACTGTTTCTTATACGCTTGGTAAAACTAACAGCTTCGGCTTTACCATTCGGCGACCAGCCATAAATAACGCCGTTGTGCATTTTGGCGATTAGCCGTAAATATTGCGAAGCCAGTGAATATAAAGATGTATCGGCATTGGGGTCTTCATCGGCAAATTGATACGAAAGGCTTGTATGATGGGGGATTAAGAAAATACTCAAGCGTTCTTTTAATTTATTAGGTGTAAATTTATCCTGTTCATAATCGTTGTCTTTATCAAAAAATGTAATATAGGCCTGCTGCATAAACATAGCGAGGAATTGCAGATTATCCAAATTCCGGTAACTGTTTGATTCTTGTTCATAATCAAACTTAATGCGGATATGGTATAGCGGACGCTTCAACTTGTCTTTTTCTTTGCGCCAGCTGTCAACAGCGTATGCAAGTAAGTCCCCTTCTTCGCCCACAGGCACCGGAATACGCGCATGTTCACCTGGATTTATGGGATTTTCCATTTTATCAACAGGCGCTCCCGCTTTATCAGTAAATGATTCTCTTATGCGCTGGTTCACATGAAAAGTGAAAAAGCTTTCGGGAATTTGTTTTATGAAAGAATAAAAAGAGTTTACATCACCGCCTGCATTATTAAGAATCGCATTTTCAAAATAATTTATAGTACTCAAACAGCGCCCATAAGAATCCTGCTTGTTTTCCATTTCAAAAACAAGCACTACTTCTTTACGCTGTTTGTCAATAGCCATTTTTCAACCTTTCAAATATTATATATACCAACTTATAACATTCCGCCGAAGGCTGGAATGTAAGAGCGGTGAGGCTCATTCTCTCTCTATGACAACCTGCGATATTCCGCCGAAGACGGAAAAAAACCGCTCTCTATGGCGGTTTGCGCAATACGCAACAATTCAAAGTGCCGCAGGCGCAAACCGCTACGCTAAGCGACGTTTCGCCAACAAAGTTGGCGGCGCCAACGAAGTTGGCGATGTCGCTTAGCGTGTCTGTAGACGACGTTTCGCCGAAGGCGAAATGTCCGTCTACAAAGAGATCATGGTGAGTACCATCGAAAACAACGCGACTGTTTCCGCGATACCGACAACGGCGATGTACTGAGCGAAGCCCTTGCCTGTTTCTGCCTGCGCGTC
>JGI24698J34947_10002193_pt1 | contig 10473 bp, 9 predicted proteins | sample TergutMp193P3_FD_34947 | JGI IMG/M metagenome (IMG submission 34947) | reverse complement strand
GGGGGGGCAGGGGGACGGCCCGGCTGAGAACGGCCGCCGCCGCTTCGGCCACCTCCAGCGGCGTTTCGCCTTTGACCCGCAAACCCATTAACAGGGCCCCGGCCTGGGAGGGGTGGAGTTCGCCGTCCATCAGGCGGCTGAACAAGTGGGCGGCCATTTCCCGGGACAGGTCGCGGCCGTCGGCCACGGTTTCCATCAACAGCGGCAGCCGTGCCGGAGTCTCGCCAAAGGCCTCCGCCCGCCCTAGGGGGCCTTTCGGTTCAGCCGTGAGGCCGGCCTGGTCCCTGAAAAAATTGGCCAGGATATCCGGGCCTTTCGGCGTGAGCACCGATTCCGGATGAAACTGGAGGCCGACCCAGGGCCGGTCCAGATACCTAAGGCCCATGACCTCGTCTTCGTCGGTGCGGGCGGAGACGGCGAAACGGGCGGTCTTTACGGGTTCGGCCACCAAAAGGGAATGATAGCGCCCGGCCTCGAAAGGCTCCGGGAGACCGCTGAAAATCCCCCGGCCGTCATGGCGCACGGCGGAGGTCTTGCCGTGCATGATTCGCGGGCTGACGAAAATTTCGCCCCCGCCGTGGAGCCCCAGCAACTGGTGGCCCAGGCATATGCCCAGGAGCGGCGTATCCGGCTGATGCCGGTCCAGAAGCCGCAGGAATTCGGGCGCCCGGCCGGCTTCTTCCGGCCGTCCCGGCCCCGGCGAAAGGCAGACCCGGCTCAGGCGGCCGCCCTCGGCCAGTTCCAGGATCTTCGGATCGTCGTTTTTAAGGACCACCGGCGGATGGCCTAAAACCTGGAAAGCCTGAACCAGGTTATAGGTGAAGGAATCATAGTTGTCGATCAAGAGGAACATCAGTCACCCCCGGCCGTAAAATCGCCGTCAGCCAAAACCTTGGACAGGCCGGGCGAAAGGGCTTCCAGGGGGGCCCGGCCTTTTTGAAAGCATTCCCGCCATTCCGATTCCGGGTCGGAATCAAAAACCAGGCCGGCCCCGGCCTGCCAGAAAACCCGGCCCTCCCTGGCCCACAGCCCCCGGATGGTGATTCCCAGGTCCAGGCTTACGGCCTCCCGGTCCAGGCCGAGCCAGCCCAGGGCGCCGCCGTAGGGACCCCGGGGGACCGGCTCGAAATCGGCTATGATCTCCATGGCCCGCACCTTGGGAGCCCCGCTGAGGGTGCCGGCCGGAAAGGCGGCGGCCAGGATATCCAGCGCATCGCGTCCGTCCTCCAGTTGGGCGCTCAATCGGGAGGTCAGGTGCATGACGTGGGAAAAGCGCTCCACTTCCATGTAGCGGTCGACTTTGACCGTGCCCGGAGCGGCCACCCGGCCCAGATCGTTGCGGCCCAGGTCGACCAGCATGACGTGTTCGGCCTGCTCCTTGGGGTCGGTGTTGAGTTCCGTCTCGAACAGGTTGTCTTCGCTTTGGTTCTGGCCCCGGGGCCGGGTGCCGGCGATGGGACACAGGCGCAGGCGGCCCCGGTCGCAACTGACCAGCACCTCCGGCGAGGACACGGCCAGGCTGAAATCCGGCCGCCGCATGAAAAACATGTAAGGCGACGGATTGATGCGCCGGAGGCGGCGGTAGACATCGAAGAGTTCGCCGGCAAAAGGGGCGGAAAACCGGGTGGACAACACCACCTGGATGCCTTGCCCCTGGCGGATCATCTCCTTTATTTCAGCGGCGGCCCGCACATAGCCGGCCCGGTCGAAGGACGAGGAAACGCGGCCCAGGGTGATGGGCCCGGGGTCGGCCAGGGCCGGAAGCGAAGCGGCGTCCGGGGGGGCCTCGGACAGGGATATCTGAACCAGTTGGTTGCGGGTGTGGTCAAAGAGATAAATGTCTCCGGGCAGGGCGAAGACCCCTTCAGCCTGGTTCGCCGGCAGGACCCCGGCCAATTTCTTCTCCATCAGCCCGGCCGCCCCGTAACCCAGATAGCCGTAAAGGGCCCGGGTGATGGGCGGAAACCCGGGGGCCTCAGGATCGGGCGTCAATTCGACGGCCGCCATGAGCCGGCGCAGACCTTCCAGATAGGGCTGCCCGGCCAGATCCTTCAGCGGGGCCAGCCGCTCATCGTTGATGGTCAGTTCCAGAAGGCCGCCGCGACAAGAGGCCGCCAGCAGAAAGTTGCCGGCGGCCAGGCTGAACCGGCCCCAGCGCCCGTCCACTTCAGCGCTTTCCAAAAGGATGCCGTCCCGCCGGCCGATGCGGCCCAAGAACAGGCCGATGACGGTTTCCAGGTCGCTGTTCAGCCAGCGGGCTTTTTGCCTGAGGACTATGGCCATATCCGACTCCTGACGAGAGGCCGGCCCGAAAGGCGCCCGGAGACTCCCGGAATTTTAAGACCTGAAACACGAAACGGGCCGCAAGGCGATTGCCCGGGGCCCGTTGGGAAAAACCATGAAATCAGGATAAAAGTCAGCTTTCCCTCAAGCCGCTGGTCAATAAAGGCCGCCGCCACCTTCCGCCCGGGGCCGGAAGAGGAATAAACCGGGGTCGGGCGGCCGGGAGGGGCAAGGGAAAACCTTTCAGGTTATTCTGCGAAATACATCACTGGATAATTATAACATCAAGGCCGGGGCTTTTGTCAAGCCATTCCGTTTCCGAGGCCGGGTGCAGCTTGGCGGGCAAAGCCTTCAAGAAATCTGGCGACGAAGCCATGGCAACATAAACAGATTGGCTGTCAATCACGTCGAGTTGAAGCTACGCATAAAACCCGCTATAATCACAACATAAATTTTGGCAGTTCTTGGCTTTCTCTGTTACAAAAAAGGAGTTATAACCATTATGTATTTGTTCTATATTGATGAATCGGGCTCTCTGGATGTAGATTCATACACAAAAACGCCGCACGAGTGGGTCTATACCATAACGGCCGTTGGTTTATTTGAACACAACTGGCGACGTTTTTATATGCCTATCGTAAAGAAAAAACAGGCCTTGGGAGCCCTTATCCGCAAGCGTACCGGGTCAAGCCAGGCGATTGAATTACATGAATGCGAAGTAAAATCCACTTGGCTCCGCATACCAAAACAAAGAGAGGAAAAGTCACCTTTTCTATCATCCCTTACCGATGATGAAAGGACAAGCCTGGTCGAACTTTATTACTCTCAACTGGTTGATTTGAAAGCGGTATGCATAAGTGTGGTGATTGACAAACAGTTCTTGCTCCCCTCTTTCAACCAGACAAAACTGCACTTGACCGCATGGGAGCTTCTTTGTGAGCGCATTGAGAACTATATGCGCGAATGCCATCGAAGACATAGGGCCATATTAATAGTCGATGACGTTTCGCCGCAAGAAAATAAATCGCTGGCTTCGCAACACGCCTCGTTTTTGCAAGATCGCACCTCGGCCAAAGTGTCGATCACGCAGATCATAGACGTGCCTTTATTCGTAAGGAGCGAGTTGTCGGAAGGTGTTCAATTGGCGGATTTGTGCGCTTATAACGTCTTTCGCTCAGCCAGTTACAACCAGCCAGAATATGAGTTTTTTAAGCGGATGCTGCCACGTTACTATATTTCTGGCAATACGCCGCGAAATAAAATAGACGGGTTAAAAATATTCCCTGAAACAAGCGCGCAACTTACGCAATGGAGAGATTCCGTACAGTTATAAAAAAGATAAGGCCCCAGCCAAATACAGCCAGAGCCTTATGAAATTTGAAGTTCGGCGGGGCGAAACCCTATCAAGCTGGCGTGCAGCACCGAACGATTAAAAAATATCATTTTAATAGGATATTGTCAAGAGGTCCACAACATGCCTGTTGAGGGCTATGTCACAGAACCTTGGCCGGCGGCACGGTTTGAATGCCATGCCCCGCGCCAAGGTCGATGGCTTTTTTGGTGAGATGCGGCAATAAGGCATGTTCAATCAAGAAGTCTTGAAATTCAGCCTGCCTGCCAAATCTCCCATCATCCAGGAATAGAAATTTCCCAGGTGGTGGTCATAATGTTCTTTTACCGCAGCCATGATATTTCCCTTCAATCATATTCCGCGGCCCGGCCTTTTCAATACATCTGGCGGCGTTCGCTGGAGGAGCCCAGGCCGAGCATTTCCCGGTACTTGGCCACGGTGCGGCGGGCGATGTCGATGTTGGAACCGCGCAGGATTTCCACGATGCGCTGATCGCTCAGGGGCTTTTGGGGGTCTTCGGCCCCTATTATCTGCCGGATGCGGTTCTTGACGCTCTCGGAGGACAGGGCCTCGCCCTGGAAGCGGCTGATGGGGTTGTCGAAGAAATACTTGAGCTCGAAAAGCCCCTGGGGGGTGTAGACGTATTTGTTGGTGGTGACCCGGCTGATGGTGGATTCGTGGAAACCCAGTTCCGAGGCGATATCCCGGAGAATCATGGGCCTTAGGTGCTCCACCCCGTGATCCAGGAAATCGCGCTGGGCCTTGAAAATGGCCTCGGTCACGCGGTAGATGGTGCGCTGGCGCTGGTGGAGGCTGCGGATGAGGAAGGCCGCCCCGCGGAGCTTTTCGCTCAGGTATTTCTTGGTTTCCCCCTCGGCCTGCTTGTTGGTCAGCATCTGGCGATACTCGCGGGACAGGCGCAGCTTGGGCAGCCCGTCCTCGTTCAGGGAAATGGCGTATTCGTCCCCGACCTTGGTGATGTAGACATCGGGCGTGACGTAAATGGGGTCGGTGTTGTTGTAGGCCCGGCCCGGACGTGGTTCCAGGGCCCGGATGGCCTCGATGGCCGCGGCCACCTCTTCCCGGGCGGCTTTCAAAACCCGGCAGAGACCGGCCAGGTCCTTTTTTTCCAGGAGCCCCAGGTGGTGGCGGCAGATTTCGGCGGCCAGGCTATGGCCCAGCTCCAGGCTCTCCAACTGCAATAGGAGGCATTCGGCCAAATCGCGGGCCGCCACGCCCGGAGGGTCGAGTTCCTGGACCCGGGCCAGGATGTCGGCCATTTCCGCCTCGGCGACCCCGGCTTCGGCGGCCATTTCCGCCACCGTGGCCTCCAGGTAGCCGTCGTCGCCCAGGTTGCCTATGACCTGGGCCCCCAGGGCCAGGTCCCGCTCGTCCCGGGCCGCGAAACGCCATTGCCAGCTCAGGTGGTCGGACAGGGAGGTTTTGGCGGCCACGAAGCTCTCGAAGCCGGGGGTTTCCTCGGGGGTCTCGTGGCTGCCGACATTGAGCCGGGTCGAAGGGGCGCTGGAATATTCGCCCAGGTAGCTTTCCCAGTCGAATTCCTCGCGCACGTCGGTCTCGCTGGTCCCGGCCGAATCCGCAAACTCGTCGCCGGCCCGGCCTTCGGGCTCCGGGGTCTGGTCATACCTCGGGTCAGCCAGGGATTCGCGGGCCGCGGCCTCGGCGCTGTCAGGGGGCGGGGTCAGATCCAGCATGGGGTTGACCAGTATCTCCTGGTTGATCTCCTCGATCAGTTCCAACTGCCCCAACTGCAAAAGGCGGATGGCCAGTTGCAACTGGGGGGTCATGACCATGTTCTGGGTCTGCTTTTGGGTGAGTCTCAGATCCAGGGCCATGACTTGTCCTAAAGGGTGAAGTCGCGCCCCAGGTAGATGCGGCGCGCGGTTTCGTCTTCGGCCAGTTCCTGGGGCAGACCCTCCCGGAGCACCCGGCCCTCGTTTATGATATAGGCCCGGTCACAGACGCTCAAGGTTTCCCGGACGTTGTGGTCGGATATGAGGATGCCCAGGCCCCGGGCGCGCAAGAGCAGTATCAGGTTCTGGATGTCGCCGACGGCGATGGGGTCGATGCCGGCGAAGGGCTCGTCGAACAAGAGAAAGACCGGGGTGAGGGCCAGGGCCCGGGTTATTTCCAGGCGCCGGCGCTCGCCGCCGGAGAGGGCCAGGGCCTTGTTCTTGGCCAGGTGGCTCAGGTTGAGTTCCGCCAGGAGAGCCCCCAGGCGGGCCTGGCGCTCCTCGGCGGTCAGGTCGAGGGTTTCCAGGATGGCCATGACGTTGTCCTCCACCGACAGGCGGCGGAAGACCGAGGGTTCCTGGGGCAGGTAGGTCAGGCCCAGGCGGGCCCGCTGATACATGGGGGCCTCGGTCAGGTCGTGGTCGTTGAGCAGCACCGCGCCTTCATCCGGGGCGATGAGGCCCACCAGCATGTAGAAGGTGGTGGTCTTGCCCGCGCCGTTGGGGCCCAGAAGGCCGCAAATCTCGCCCGTGGCCAGGGTCAGGTCCACTTCGTTGACCACCTTGCGGTGGCCGTAGGACTTGACCAGGCCGCTGCCCACCAGCCGCTGGCCGCCCGGGCCCGCCGCCGTCATTCGGCCCCGCCGCCGTGGACCACGGTTTTCACCCGCCGCCGGGGCGCGCTTTCCACCACGCTGCGCCGTTCATCCAGGAAATAGGTTATCTTGTGCCCGGCCAGGGAGTCCCGGCCCTGCCAGACCCGGGCGTCGCCGGTGAGGATGAGGCGGCGGGGGGCGTTCCCGGTCAGGTAGAGGGCGTGGTCGCCCGCGGCCAGGTGTTCGCCGTCGACCATCCTGACCTGGCCGAAGCCCTCCACCCGGTCGATTTCCCGGCGCCCGGAGGGCAGGGGCAAAGAGCCGTCCTCCCCTTCGCCGGAGGAGGTGTAAAAAACCTTCATCCGGTCGCAGGTTATGGTCAGGCTGCCCTGCCGGGCCGTCACCGCGCCGCTGAACTGGACCACGCCGGCCGCGTCGTCGGTTTCCAGGCGGTCGGCGGAGATGGAGATGGGCCCCCGGGGACTCCCCCGCCCGCCCGGCCCTAGCTGGGCCGCGGCCGGGGCCGCCAGGGCCAGGACCGCCAGGACCGCCGTTATCCTCCAGGTCACCTGTTCCTCCTCAGAACAGAAGCCGCACCGGACCTTCCACATCCAGGCGCCGGTCGCGGGTGTTATAGACAAAGGCGGAGCCTTCCAGGGCGGACTCCGGATCGGTGTAGCAGAAAGGAGCTTCGCCGGACAGAAGCCCGGCCTCGAACTCCAGGACCAGCCGCTCGGTCAGGAGGATGCCGCCGCCGCTCTCCACCACCTTGACCCGTCCGGTCAGGGTGATGATTTTTTCGGCCTGGTCGTATAGCCCGGCTTGGGCGGTGATGTCGTAAAGGTCCGGCCCGCGGCCGACCCCGGCCCGGACGTCTTCCAGGAGGAAGGTGTCCCCGGCCTGGTTATACAGGGCCGAGGCGGCCTCGATGACCAGGGTCCGGCCCTCTTCGCCGGCCTCGCTCAAGGTCAGGCGCCCCAGCCTCATGTCCACGTTGGCCGGCAGCATGTTCTTCAGGCTGCCGAACTGCTGCCGCCAATAGCTGGCCCCGAACATGAGGGCCCCGGCCGCGGCCAGGAGGGCCAAAAGGGCGCAGGAGAGGTAGAACCTGGCCCGCTGGAGGTTCAGCCCCTCGCCCGGCAGCCGCTGGTATTGTAAGGCCCTTGAATCTTCGGGCATGATGCGGGTTCCAGGCTGCCGGGGCCGCAAGCGGCCGGCGTGGTCGTTAGGATGCCAGAGGCGGGCGGAAGACCGACCTAAGGGCTCGAATATAAGGCCGTTATAAGTCAGCCGCTTATAAAATAACACGGAAAGGGAGGGGTTGTAAAGGGGGGAGTAGCAATAAACGGGCCAAATTCCGGTCCAGGGCGCCGCCTGGACCGGAATTTGGCCAACAGCCTTCCCTTATACGTAAATATCGACGTAATGGCCCTTGCCCGTCCGGGCGGCCTCCCGGACCGGGGCGGCCGGGGCCGGCGGGGTCTCCTGGCGGCGGCGCATCTGGCTCAAAAACTGGTCCAGCATTTCCTCCCGCCAGGCGGACCTGGTCTGGGCGGCCGGGCGGTAGTCGGGTTGACCGTTTATGCGGGCGCTTAAAGCATTCATGGGGTCGCCTCCTGTGGCCGGCCCGGGATTGGGCCTGACCGCTATATTTCAAGAACCAGGCCAAAAAGAAGCGTCAAAAAACCACCACGGGATACAGTCTTGCCAAACAGGAGCGGAATGGTATATTCTAGCGCAAATCATTAAATTTACGGGCCGGCGGCTGACTCGGCCCGGAGGGGCCTGTGGCACAAATTGACGCCTTTTTCCACCTGATACACGAAACCGGCGCTTCGGACCTCCACCTTTCTTCCGGCAACCAGCCCATGATCCGCCTCCGGGGGGTCATGGAGCGGGTCAAATACAAAAGCCTGGAAAACGACGAACTGAAGAGGATGCTTTACGAAATAGCCCCGGAGGAGAAGATAAAGGTCTTCGAGGAAACCGGGGATGTGGATTTCGCCTACGAAATTCCGGGCCTGTCGCGCTACCGGGCCAACTTTTTCAACCAGCGATGGGGCATCTCGGCCGTTTTCCGCGCCATACCCACCACTATTCCCACCGCCGAAGACCTGGGACTGCCCCCGGTTCTCCTGAAACTGGCCACCCTCCCCAAGGGCCTGGTGCTGGTCACCGGGCCCACCGGCAGCGGCAAGTCCAGCACCCTGGCGGCCATCGTGGACCAGGCCAACCGGACCCGGCGGGATCACATCCTGACCATTGAAGACCCGGTCGAGTTCGTCCACCACAGCAAGGAATGCCTGGTCAACCACCGGGAACTGGGCTCCCATACCAGGAGCTTCTCGGCCGCCCTCCGGGGGGCCTTAAGGGAAGACCCGGACATCATCATGGTGGGCGAAATGCGCGACCTGGAGACCATCGCCCTGGCCATAGAGGCGGCCAACACCGGCCACCTGGTTTTCGGCACCCTCCACACCACCAGCGCGGCCAAGACCGTGGACCGGATAATTGAAATCTTCCCGGCCAACATGCAGGGGCAGATCCGGGCCTCCCTGGCCGACGGCTTGAGGGCCGTGGTCTCCCAGGCCCTTTTCAAGCGCATCGACCTTAAGGGGCGCTGCGCGGCCATGGAGGTTCTCCTGGCCACCTCGGCGGTCCGCAACCTTATCCGGGAATCCAAGACCTACCAGATCAACACGGTCATCCAGACCGGGCGCAAGTTCGGCATGCAGTCCCTGGACGACGCCCTGATGGAACACATCACGGCCGGACGCATCGACCCCCACGAAGCCTACAACCATTGCCAGGACAAGGGCAAGTTCCGCCAGTATCTGACCCAGCCGCCCGACGACTTCACCGACGTCTGAAGGCCGGCCGAGAAGAGCCGAATATGCTGCAACCTTCGCACCTGGAATATATCCTGCAGAAAATCCTGGCCGTCGCGCCCGAAGTCTCGGACATCAACATCACCGAGGGACATCCCTTCCAGGTGGAACTGGACGACGAGCTGACCCCGGTATATTTCGAGCCGGAAATAGAACGCCTCAGCAGCTTCCAGACCGAATCCATAGCCATCTGCCTCTTGCGCTCCAACCGCCGGCTCATCCGCGACCTTTTGCGGACCGGGAGCTGCGATCTGGCCTATTCCATCCCCGGCCGGGCCCGCTTCCGCGTCAACATATTCTCCCAGCAGGGCAAATACAGCATCGTCATGCGCCGCCTGGCCAACACCATCCTCACCCTGGAAGAGCTGGGCCTGCCGGAATCATTCGTCAAGATGGCCGGGGAGAACAACGGCATCATCTTCGTCACCGGGGCCACCGGCAGCGGCAAATCCACCACCCTGGCCGCCATTCTCGACCAAATCAACAACACCAAGGCCTGCCACGTGGTCACCCTGGAAGACCCCGTGGAGTTCATCCACCACCAGAAACGGGCCACCTTCAACCAGCGGGAACTGGGCATCGATTTCCAGACCTATGCCGCCGGGCTGCGGGCGGCCCTGCGCCAGGCCCCGAAAGTCATTCTCATAGGCGAAATCCGCGACCGCGAAACCCTGGAAATAGCCCTGTCCGCGGCCGAAACCGGCCACCTGGTCTTCGCCACCCTGCACGCCAACGACGCCGCCTCCACCGTGACCCGCGTCCTGGGCCTCTTCGAGCTGGATGAGGAAAGGCAGATCAGGGTCCGGCTGGCCGGGGCCCTGCGCTGGGTCATCAGCCAGCGGCTCTTGCCCAAGGTGGGCGGCGGCCGGGTGGCGGCCATGGAGATCATGGGGGGCAGCCTTTTGATCAAGGACATCATCGCCAACGGCGAAACCGAGGAAAAAAACCTCTATAACGCCATCGCCTCCATGCGCCCCGTGGGCTTCCAGACCTTCGACCAGCACATCCTGGACCTCTACCGCGACCGGCGCATCACCGAAGAGACGGCCCGGGTCTTCTGCACCAAGAAGTCGGTGGTCAGCCGCGGCCTGGACCACATCAAGGCCCAGCAGGGCGAGGCGGAAGACATGGACCACCTGACCCTGGAATCAAGACCGGAAACCAAGCCGGCCGCGAACGGCCGGCCCCACGCCCGCGCCTGAAGGCCCCGGGCCAGGATGAAGACCCATGCAACTGGAATGTAAAGGATGCCGCCGGACCCTGAACCTGCCGGACGCCAGGCTGCCCCTGGGCCGGCCCTTCTATTTCACCTGCCCCTATTGCCAGATGAAGAACACGGCCCTGGTCCCCGGCCCGGGCGGCCCGGAACCGGCGGCCGCCCC
>JGI24698J34947_10002192_pt1 | contig 10474 bp, 7 predicted proteins | sample TergutMp193P3_FD_34947 | JGI IMG/M metagenome (IMG submission 34947) | reverse complement strand
CTTGCGTCAGCAAGCCCAGCGGGCGCCCGTGGTGAATTCCCCTCCGTGTACTCCGTGGTAAATTCTTCCGCGGGCGCCCGTGGTTAAGTATTCCGTGCCCTCCGTGAGAGGCATTCGGAATGGCTTTTGTTTATAAACCCGCCCGTATAGGCGGGGATCATATTTTGCTTGCCAGGTACCCCCATAATAGGGAGGGGGAATGGGGAGCAACAAGGAGTTCGCTATGAAAACGAACAAAAAATGGGCGCTATGCCTCGGGATTGTCGCCGTTATCGCGATAATCGGATTAACGTTTACAGGGTGTCCCGCGGAAGAAGACCCGCCGGAGATACCGCCGCTGAAAGGCTCCGTCACCATTTGGGACGAAATGGGCCCGTTCCCCAACGAGATGCTGGAAGCCAAATACGCCGCCGGCGATGAAACCGATGTTTCACAGCCGTTGTACTACTGGTATAAGGCCGGCGCCGACGGCACCTTCAAAATTGGAGTGCAGTCTGACGGAACCGCTGGTCAGTCACCGCTTGGAACATCTGATGGCGTTACCAGCATAAGCAACGATCCCACTAAAGCGTTTCAAGAACGCCTTACACAGACGGTGGCGGATGGCAAGTACAAGGTAATCGCCGTCGATTTTACCGCCATTCAAGACTGGTTGGACTTAGATCCGAGCAACTCTATCGAAAAACTCAAGTCGGTAAAGTTCATCGAAAGCCCCGTGTTTGAGGTGAGAAACCCGACCTCCGATGACAACCTCATGAAAAAATACTTCGGCAAGTGGAGAACAACCACGACGTTTCAACCGAACGGCGCCACTGCTAACGTAGCCGCGCACGAGTTTGTCACCATTACGTACCGCAGTTTCTTACTCGACAGCACTTGGGACGGCACCGCCACAACGCTTACTGAACAAACTACCGCGCCGGCAAGGCAGTCCAAAGAGTACTGGGATTTCAGAATTAACGGCTGGAAGAAAAATACCGGCAACCCCCCCGCTACTCCGTACAATACCTACACCAACGGCTGGACGCTGAGCGGCTCGAGGATTGCCACCAACGGTTACGGCGGCTCCGCCATTCCGTTCAACGTTTGGCAGTCGGACACCAACGCCACGCTGTTTATCAGGACGAGCACGAGCAACGCGGCAATTCCGAGAACGTATACCAAGCAGAACTAGTGTAGCGTAACGGGCGGCGGGCGTGTAACCGCGCGCCGCTCGTTTATTGTTGAAAAAAGTAGTAATGAGGGAGGTATGTGACGATGAAAAAATCTATCGGTTTCTTAAAGGCGAATTTATTTGCCTCGGCGTATTCATTCGCCGCGGCGCCCGCGCTGGTTGTGGCGTTAGCCGTCATCGCCGCGGTCGTGTTCTCGGGCTGTAAGCAAGAGGAAGACCCCCCTCCCCCCCCCCAGAAAAAATTAGTCATTACGGGAATAACCGAGTATGACACGCTGGATGCGAATATAAAGCTATTTATGGCGACAAACCCCACCAAAACATTAGCGGAAGCGGAGGCGACCGTTAAAGGGGGTACGCTAACGTTCGCGCTCAAAAACCCCGACGGCACCCCCTTTACCGGCGGCGGGTTAATACCTTATACGGGACTGCTTACCATATTGGACGCCAGCGGCACTAACGTAGGCGCGTACATTGGCACTTGCCTCACGATCTGGATAAAATCAGGACAGGAAATAACCACGATAGAATTTACCGCTTTCACCGGACAGGGAACGGGAGGAGTATAATATGAAAACAGGGAATATAATCAGGGCGATAGCCATCGCCATAACGATAGGCGCGGTAATGCTCGCGCCCTCATGCAAAAGTACGCCAAAGGCGGAGCCGGCTGACAAGCTGGCGCCCGCGGTTGCCGCGACCGACCCGAACAGCCTGCCGCCGGAGCAGGACGCGCTCGACGCGCTCGAGGCGGCGCGGGCGCGGGCGGACGCTTCGCGCGATCAGTCTATGGCGGTGCAGGCGCATATTCACTTTACCGACGAATGGAACGCCGCCGAAACGAGCAACGAATCGGGCAAAAGCGCCGGTTCGGAAACGCTCGGGCAGGTTAGCAGGGCGATAACGTTCTTTACTACCGCCGCCAACAGTTGGGACGAGTTAACGGCGCAGAGCGCGCCCATGTTCGCCGAGGAAATGGAAGTCGCCCGTGCCGAACTGGAAAGGGCGGCGGCGCGCGCCGAAGCGTCGCGCAAGGCGGCTATGGACAGCAAGGGCAACACCTACTTTCCCGACGACTGGAAAACCGCTGAGGGCAAGCGCGCCGAAGGCGCCGCCGCGCCCAAATTATTGCCCGAGGACTTTGTCGCCGCCTCCGCGCTGTATACCGCCGCGGCGGACGGCTATGACGATATAACGGCGAGAAGCGCCGAGCGCTTCGCGCAGGAGCAGAGCGACGCGCAGAAAAAGCTGGACGCGCAAAAATTGAGCGACGCCCAAAAGGCGCTCGCCGCGGCGCAGGCAAGGGCGGAAAAATCCCGCCAGGCGGCGGTCGACGTCGACAGCCAGACCTATTTCGCCAACGACTGGAAAGCCGCCGAAGCTAAAATGCAGACGGCGCGCTCCGCCAAAAAGGGTACCGCCGACGAAATGGTCGCGGCTACAGCGCAGTTTACCGGCGCGGCGGACGCTTATGACGGCGTAGCCGGAAAGGCGCGCCCCCAGTTTACCAAAGACAAAGACGCGGCGCAAAAAGCCCTCCAGGCGGCGATAGCGCGCGCCCAAAAATCGCGCGCGGCGGTAACGGCGGCTAAAGCCGACGCCGCGTTCGCCAACGACTGGAAGGCCGCCGAGGCGAAAAACCAGACCGCCGCCAAAGCCAAGCAGGCGACCATCGCCGAGATGAAGGCGGCGGCGCCCCTCTATAACACCGCCGCGGACGCGTACGACGACATCGTCCGCAAAAACGCGGGGCGCGCCTCCGCGGCTGACGCGGTCGCCAAAGCGAAAGCGCGCTCGGACAAAAGCGCCGCCTATGCCGCCGCGGCGGTTGCGGACGACGCGGAAAATAGCGCCAGTATCGTTGACAATAAATATATCGTAGAAAACAAGCGGCTGGTCGCGCTCGCGGACAAAAACCTCGCGGACGCCAAATATGACGACGTAGCCAAAAACGCGGCGGACGCGGAAAAATCCGCCGATCAGTCCGACGCGTTTGTGGACGCGTACACCGCCTATAACGCCGCGGGCGAGCGCATGGCGTGGGCGGACAAAAACAACGCGCGCAGGCGCTACGCGGACGTTTACGCCGAGGCGCAGGCCGCCTACGGCGAGGCGGGAACCGCGCGCTCCGGCGAAAAGTGGGACGAGACGAAGGCCGCCTCCCTGCGCGTGGTAAAGATCATGGAGCAGGTTCCCGAGGAGCCGCCCCTGCCCGCGCAGTATCTGGTCAAGGGCTGGTCGCAGGCGAGGGACTGCCTGTGGAACATCGCCGCCCTGCCGGAGGTTTACAACGATCCGGCGCAGTGGCAGCGCCTGTACGCGGCGAACCGGAGCAAGTTCCCCGAGCCGAACAACCCCAACCTCATCGAGCCGGGTATGCTGTTGGATATTCCCAGCATCAACAACGAGTTTAGATTCGGCGTGCTGGAAGGCGAGTAAAGGGCGATAACGGAATTTACGATAATGAAAGCGACAAAAATAATTCGCGTTGCGGCGATATCGCTGGGCGCCGTTATACTCTTTGTGTTTCTCGCGTTACTGCTGACGCCCATTATTTTTAAGGACAAGATATTTCAAATCGCCAAAACGGAAATTAACAAGATGGTCGACGCGCGGGTCGATTTCTCCGGCCTTAAGCTGTCGTTCATCAAGAATTTCCCCGACGCGTACATCGCGCTGGAAGACGTGTCCGTCGTCGGCGTTGGCGAGTTTGAGGGCGAGACGCTGGCGGCGTTCAAAACGTTCAGCGTCACCGTCGACATCATGAGCGTCATCAAAATGGAAAATATGCAGGTAAAGTCGATTTTGCTCGACCAGCCGGTGGCTAACGCGCATATATTGGAAAGCGGAAAAGCGAATTGGGACATAATGAAAGCGTCTGACAAGGCGCCGGCGACCGACGAGGGAGTTCCTCCCGTGGATTTTCCTCCAGAGAATATTGACCCCGATCAAGACACATCGGGAGGGACTCCCCCGCCGGACGAAGCGGATTCCACGCCCCTGAAAATCGCGCTCAACAAGTTTGAGATACGCGACGCGGCGCTTTCCTTTACCGACGACAAGGGCAAAATGAAGGCGTCAATCGGCGACCTCGACCTGCTCCTGCGCGGCGACACCACGCTCGACCTCGCCGACGTCGACCTTAAGCTTGACATCGCCGAGATCAACTTCTGGCTGGACGGGGCGCGCCTGCTTAAGGACGCGCGCTCCGGACTCGCGCTCACCGCCGGCGGCGACTTCAAAAACATGGCGTTTACCCTGCGCGAGGCGCGCTTCAACATCAACGAAATTGTGTTGAAGCTTGCCGGCTGGGCGCAAATCGGCGACGACATCGACCTTGACGTCTCCTTCGCCACCGAAAAAACCGACTTTAAGGACGTGCTCTCGATGGTGCCGGCGATTTACATGAAGGACTTTCAGTCCGTGCGCGCGTCGGGCGCCTTTACCATCTCCGGCGAGCTTAAGGGAATCTACAACAGCAAGCGGCTCCCCAACGCGAAAGTCAATTTAACGGTCGACAACGCCATGTTCAAATACCCCGATTTGCCCAAATCGGTCAACAATATCAACATCGCGGTGCGGGCGGCGTACGACGGCGCCGTCTTTGACAACACCACCGCCGACATCGACAAGTTTCACTTTGAGATGGCGGGCAACCCCTTCGACACGGAGCTGCACGTTAAAACCCCCGAGAGCGACCTGCAGGTGGCGGCTAAGTTCGCCGGAAAGATCGACTTTGGATCGCTCGCGGACATCGTGCCGTTAGACGACACCAACCTCGCGGGGCTGCTGGAGTGCGACCTCGCGCTGGCGGGCAGAATGTCAACCATCGAGCGGGGGCGCTACGAGGATTTTGACGCGCGCGGCCTGATAAAGCTTGAGGGGATCAACTTCGTCTCGCCCCTGGTGCCGACCGGCTCGGCGAAAGTCGCCAGTATGCGCCTCGACTTCACGCCGCGCAGGGTCAATCTCGCCAACCTTGAGGCCGCCGTGGGCGACACGGACGTCTCCATGAACGGCGCGCTGGAAAATTTCATTCCCTTTGTGTTTAAGGGCAGCACCGTGCGCGGCAACCTCAACCTTAAGTCCAACAAAATCGACCTCAACCAGTTTATGGGCGGCGGCGGCGGCGAAGAAAAAGAAAAGCCCGAAAAGGCCCCCGACGAGGAATCCGCGCCGATGTCGGTTATCGAGGTGCCCAAAAACATCGACTTTTTGATGAACGTCAATATTGGGCAAATTTTATTTGACAAATTGAACATCACCAACACCTCCGGCAGCGTCCTCGTCCGCGACGGCAAAGTACAGATGCAGAAGCTGAACTTAAACCTTTTGCAGGGTGGAATGACGCTTAACGGCGAGTACAGCACCCAGGACATAAAGGCGCCCACGGTCGACTTCGACATGGATATACGGCGCTTCGACGTCGCCTCGGCGATTTCGTCGTTCGCCATAGTCGAAAAAATACTGCCCCAGCCGCAGAACTACGCGGGGCAGGTCTCGGCGAAAGCCAGCCTGCGCGGTATTCTCGACGAGCATATGAGCCCCAAATTGGATACCGTGTTTTCGCGCGGACAGCTCCAGACGCATAACCTTAAAGTGCAGAACAACGAGATATTCGGCAAAATGGCGGATTTTCTCAAAAACGAGCAGTGGCGAACGCCCACGCTGAACAACGTTAACATTAAGTTTGAAATTAAGGACGGGCGGGTCATCGTCGAGCCGATACCCATCACCATCGCGCAGACCAAATTTGAACTGGCGGGAAGCCAGGGGCTTGATATGACCCTGGACTACAAGGTCAGCGCCTCGGTGCCGATGTCGGCGGTCGGCAGGGGCGCCAGCGACGTGCTGTCGAAGATCCCCGGCGGCGCCAGCGTCCGCGAGATCAAGGTGACGGGGCTGGTCGGCGGCACGGCGGCGAAGCCGACAGTCAGCCTGAGCGTCGCCGACATGGCGGGGAGCGTCGCGCAGGCGGTGACCACGGCGGTGAAGGAGCAGGTCACCGAGCGCGTCAGCGCGGAAATTGAGCGCCAGCGCGCCGCCGTGATGGCGGAGGCGGAAAAACAGGCGCAAAGCGCCCGCGACGCCGCGAAGCAGGCCGCCGCCAGAGTGCGCTCCGAGGCGAACGGCGCCGCCGCCAAGCTGGAGCGGGAGGCGTCCAACCCCCTGCAAAAAGCCGCGGCTAAAATCGCCGCCGACAAACTGCGAAGCGAAGGCGACGCGAAGGCCGTCGCCCTCGAGCGCGAAGCCGAGCGCCAGGTGGCGAACATACTAGACGCCGCCAAAAAGAAAGCCGACGCGATAAAGTAAGTGGATACTCCGTTTCGCATTCGTACAAGGAAGATTTTACCACGGAGTAACACGGAGGAAGAAAGGAGAGAGAGTAAGGAAAAAAGGTAAAAGCAACCATGAAAGACACGGGGCTGTCGGCGCAAACCCAGCCACTTTTCTTAAACCTCCGTGGATACTCCGTGTCCTCCGTGGTTATGTATTCGCATTCGTATCAAGCGCATAATCCGCTCGTAGGGCGGGTAATATAGCAAAAGGAGTTTTCGCATGAAAAAGAAGGTGTTAATCATGATTGCCGCGCTTGCCGCGGCGGGGCTGGTTGTGGCGGCGTGCGCCACCGTCAACCCCGAAACACAGCCGCAGATCACGGTGACCATGTCGGGCGAGGTGTTCAGCCTCGATCCCGACAATCCCAACGCGGATCAGCCGGTGGCGGCTATCGCCGTCAAGCACCCCGTCGCGATTAAGGACTGGGTCATTCAGGTCCAGCCCGTTCGCGCCGCCGGCGCCGGACAGGGCGGACAGGGCGGACAGGGCGGACAAGGTCGCGCGGAAGGCGGACAGCCGCGCGAGCGCCCCGCCGCCGCGCAGGGCGAAGCGCAGGGCGCCGCGCAAGGCGCCGCGCAAGGCGCCGCGCAAGGCGATCAGCCTCAGCAGCGCCCGAGCAGGGGGCCGTTTTACGAGCAGACCGGCAAAGGCGCCCCGCCCAAAGAGTTTAAGTGGAACGGCAAAAGCACCCGCCCCCCCCGCCGCGAGGGCGCCGAGGTCGAGATGGTGCAGTCCGCCACGGATTATCAGATGATCTTAACCGTCAATGATATTTTCGAAAATACCGCCACCTGGGAAGGCGTCATCAGCGTCGACGTGCTGGTCCGGCGCGAGGGCGACAGCTACCGGATTATCGTTCCCTCCATCGTGTTCCCCCCCAACTCGGCGGATTTCCGCCTGCTGGGCGAGCAGGACGCGAGGGCTAACGCGCGGGTTCTGCGGCTCATCGCCAACGCGCTGAACAAATTCCCCGCGTACGAAGTTGAGGTCGAAGGCCATTCAAACCCGACGACGGCGCCCAACACCCCCGCGCGAACCACCGAGGAAACAAAAGAGCTAAAGCCCATCAGCGACGCGCGGGCGAAGGCGGTCGTGGACTACCTTGTCGAAAATGACAACGTCAGCCGCGCGCGCCTGCATTCCTCCGGTATCGGCGGCGAGCGAACGGTCGCCCCGTATGACGACGTCGACGAAAATTGGAAAAACCGCCGCGTCGAATTTATTCTGCATAAGTAGAACGGCGGTAAGCTGCTATGAAAACATCGGTCATGAGAACAACGGTTACGCGGGCGCTGCGCTTTTGGTGTATCGCCGCCCTTCTGTTCGTCGGGTGCGAGCAAAACCCCCTGACGGGCAAGAGGACGATGTCGTTCTACAGCGAAACCGAGCTGTTCTCTATGGCCGATGAGCAGTACCGCGAGTTTTTGAAGGAAAACCCCCCTGTCCCCACTACCGACCCGACGAACGGCGCCAACGCCAAGATGGTAAAAGATGTGGGGCAGGACATCGCGGCGGCGGCGCAAAAATGGCTTGAGTTCAAAGGCAGCCCGAAGTACCTGAAAAATTACCGCTGGGAGTACAATCTGGTAAATGACAAAGCGATAAACGCCTGGTGTATGCCCGGCGGCAAAATCGTGGTGTACACGGGGATTCTGCCGGTAACGCAAAATAGGGACGCGCTCGCCGTCGTGATGGGGCACGAAGTCGCCCACGCCCTCCTCAACCACGGCCAACAGCGGCTGAGCGCCGGAATACTGCAGCAGCTGGGCGCGGGCATAGTGGGCGCCTTCACCGAGAGCGATCTGGTGATGGCCGTCTACGGCCTGACGACCAACCTCGCCGGCATGATGCCCTTTAGCCGCGAGCACGAAAGCGAGTCCGACCATTACGGACTCATTCTCGCGGCAATCGCGGGCTACGACCCCGAGGAGGCGGTTCCCTTCTGGGAGCGCATGGCGGCGCAGAGCGGCGGCGGCGGCGGCGGAGTCGACAAGGCGCTTGAATTCCTCAGCACCCACCCCTCGCATACCACCAGAATCAACGACCTAAAGGGCTGGGTCGCCGAGGCGAAAACAACGGCGGCGCAGATAAATAGCAAATAAGTTTTATTATTTATATTAACCATTATTTAAGGAGAAAATTAAGATGGCAAAAGTAACCAAAATTGGAAACGTCGTGACGGTAAAGAACAGCGCCGGAAGCCGCTTCCTCAACTCTGTCGGCGCGGTTTTTATCGGAATCGCGGTCATTATCATCTCTATGATCGTCATAACCTGCAACGAGGCGGAAAGCGTCAGGCAGATACGGGCTAACGACGAGTACGGCAGGAATTTAATCGAGACCGGCGACGCGCGGGCGAATCCCGCCAACGACGGCAGGCTGGTCGCGATCAGGGGCACCCTCGTCTTCTCGCCCGTGACCGATCCCGCGTACCGGATAACGGCGAATTCCTTCGTGATTAAGCGGAGCGTCGAAATGTACCAGTGGGACGAGCGCAGGCATGGAAGCTCTACGGACGCGGAAACAACCTACGAATACAGCGGGAGATGGTCCGGCTCGCCGATCAGCTCCTCCTCGTTTTATGACAAGACCTACGTGAACAAGCCCTGGCCGGCGGACGCGGTTCTGCAAAGCAAGGACTTCTACGCCGAAGACGCCCTCCTGGGGGATTTTCGCATAACGCCCGAACAGCTGCAAAGCCTGACCTCGTCCTCAGATCCGGTGCTGGCGGTTCCCGAAAGCACGCCGATCCCCGGCGGCTTTAACCGCAGCGCGGACGGCAGGTTTATCCACAGCGGAAGCCTTGCGGACCCGCAGGTCGGCGATATGCGGATTTCGTTCAAGGCGAGCGAAGTGACTCGGGCTTCGATGCTGGGTATGCAGCAGGGAAGCGCGATTGTCAGCTACACCGCCAAAAACGGCAAGCGGATTGACCGGCTGTTCCCCGGGGAAAAGTCCGGCGCCGACATGGTCGGCCAGCTTAAGGCGGAAAACAGCGCCTCTACCTGGGCGGGCAGAATCGTATTGACCATACTGATGTGTGTCGGCTTCTCCCTGTTCTTCAGCCCCATCAAGACGCTGACGAGCATGATTCCCTTCCTCGGCAAGTTCCTGGGCAAGGCGACCCAAAAGATCGCGCAGGTCATCGGCGCCATAGCGGGGATAGCGCTCTCGCTCCTCATCATCGCCGTCTCGTGGATCGCCGTGCGCCCCCTCGTGGCGATTCCGCTCCTGCTGATAACCGCGGCGCTGATTGTACTGCTCGTCCGCTACCGGAAAACAAAGGTTGTTGAGGCGCCCGCTACGGAAGCGGCGCCCGCGCAGGACGCGCCCCAAGCGTAGTTTATTAAGCCCGTCCGTATGGGCGGGTATGTATAAAAGGAGAATGACATGAAAACAACAAGCGCGACAAAGATTGTGCTCGGCTTATTCGCTGTAAGCGTCCTCTTTACGTTTGCATCGTGCAAAAAAACAGAGGCGCGGCCGGTGGAAGCCGTCGCGGTCGAAGATGACGACGACGAAGACGTGGCGGAGGCGCCCAAGGAAGCCGCGAAGCCGGCGGCGAAGGCCGCGGAACCGGCAAAGGCCGCCGAGCCAGCCGCGAAGAAGGCCGAACCCGAAGCGGTTCTGACGGTCGGACAGGTCTCCGCCCGCAGAGGCAGGCAGGCGACGGTCAACTTTAACCTGGGGGCGCACCCGGGCCTGGCGGGGCTGGAATTAATCGTCAGTTACGACGCCGCCCGCCTGACTCTGGAAAACGCGAACGCGGTAAGCCAGGTGAAAAGCGGCCTGAAAGACCTGCGTTTCCGCGGGGTTCGCAACAACAATTTTTCGGAAAACCCGTTTAAGATCAGCTGGTCGGGCAACGCGGACGACAAGTCCGCCGGCGACATTCTTTCGGTAAAGTTCAACGTTTTGGCTGAGGCGCCCGAGGGCGAAGCCGCCATTACGGTCGAAGGA
>JGI24698J34947_10002191_pt1 | contig 10476 bp, 7 predicted proteins | sample TergutMp193P3_FD_34947 | JGI IMG/M metagenome (IMG submission 34947) | reverse complement strand
GGCCACCCGTAAGAAAAGCGCCCCCAAGCCCCCAACGGTCCGAAAACGCGCCCTCCCCCCTTTTGCCGATAAAATACCATTCATACGCTCGCTCATCCTTGACAGCGTAAAGCCCGGAACCATAAAGAAAATATACCTTTTCGGTTCCTACGCCTACGGAAGACCGACCAAGAAGAGCGATATTGATTTGTGTGTAATAATCGGGAATAATTTTGACCGATCCGGTGAATATTTAAAAATAGCGCGTAATTTATTTTTGAATGATATTATTCCCGCTGATGTATTGGTATACAACGAAGAAATATTTTATAATGTAAAAAACCCAAACGGTATCAAAAATACAATATTAACCAAAGGAAAAATACTCTATGAGTAAATCGCTGGTTACTGAATCTGCTGATATGTTATGTCATAAAGCTGAAAAGGATATATTGACCGTCAAGGTTTTATTTGTTGGCGAAGTGAGTGCCGGTCCCGTCAATCAATGTTAACCACGGAGGTCACGGAGTTTCACGGAGGAAAGATGATTTTCGTATCAACAACCTAACGGTTGTTGTTTGGGTAAGGTATTTGTCTCGGGGCTACGCCCCTCGCAGACAATCAAAAACTCCGTGTTCCTCCGTGGTTTTTTATTCTTATGTTAACGCATCTGCATATAAAAAACGGCTAGTTCAGCGTAGCTGAACATATCCCCAATGCCGAACTCTACAACCAAAAGCAGGGGCAAGGTCGGGAAGCATGACAATTTTAGACATTTTGTCATATAGGCTCGTGTATTTTCCTCTTAAGTTGGATAAAACCCCGGATGGGGTATTGCATCATCGTTTTACTATGCGTTATAGTAAAAACAGACATCTATGATAACAAGATTGCTGTTTTGGGGGTTGGTATGTTGGTTGTAACAGGCGTTTTTGAGAATGAGCGGTTTATTCCTGACAGGCCGGTTTCCATTCCACAGAAAAAAAAGGTTGTTGTAACCATAGAGGAAAATCCTAATGCGGAAATAAAATCCATAAACAGATGGCGGGAAATCGGCGAAGCGATACTAAACTGCGATGAGGAATTGCCCGGTAATCCGCAGCCCGTTCAATTCAGGACAATTGCTGAAATGGAAGCGTTATGACCAAATACGCGCTTGATACAAATATTGTCACCTATTACTTGAAGGGTAATCAAACTATCATTGAGCGGGTCGCCGATGAGACGGATAATAACAATTTCATTATCATTCCCCCAATGGTATTTTATGAAATAAAACGATGGTTGTTGACGGTTAACTCAAATAAAAAATTGGCGCTTTTTGAAGCTATGTGTTCATTATCCGGTATTAGCCCCATTGACAGGGAGATTCTGGAAGCATCCTCTATAATTTATTCTGATTTACAAAAGAGAGGTATTGCGGTTGGGGATAATGACATACTAATCGCCGCATATTGTATACACCATGATTATACTCTTGTTACCAACAACGAGAATCATTTTAAGTACATAGCAAATTTAAAGATGGTTAACTGGCTGTAGCGTTACACTGAGGACACCCCGTCAGGTAACAGTGAGCAGTGAAGAACCCCCAGTCCCTCACTGTTCATTTTTCTTTTTTCCCTTTTCTTTTGCTAATTATCCCACGCCCCGCTGAAGGAATTTTACCACGGAGGTCACGGAGTTTCACGGAGGAAAGATGATTTTCGCGTATCAACAACCTAACGGTTGTTGTTTGGGTAAGGTATTTGTCTCGGGGCTACGCCCCTCGCAGACAATCAAAAACTCCGTGTTCCTCCGTGGTTTTTTATTCTTATGTTAACGCACATGATAAACTGCAAGTCGTCAGCAGGGAATGGTCTGAAGAAGAATGCGAGGAAGTCCGCAGGGCAATCGCTGAAAACAAGCGTCAAGAAACCTGTGCCAAAGAGGCCGTTGTAGCGTAACTGGATAACCGCACGGTTTCAGGCATTAAATTCTCTATCCAGCCGGAAAAATCAAGTCAAGGTTCTCGGCGATTCCGGCATCAAGCACGCCCGCATGTACGATTTTCTTGCACCAATGGTGCAAGTTTTGACTTATGAGCCTAATTCCAAAAACGATGCCTGTCAATCGGGTGCCCCCTTGTTACTGGCAGATACGCTGTTATAATAAAGTTCATCGGGGCAAATATCCTGTCCGTGCAGCCATTCAACGCTTAATCCGGCNGGTTTAACGGTATTGAACAATGTTGTATTTCTTAATTCGCTGAACGGCTTAAAATCAAGATAGGGCTTAACATCAAACAAGCGTTTTTCATTGTTGCTGAATGTTACCAACAGACAGTAATCTGGACGCGGCTCTACATCTATAGCTTTTGGACGTATCATAAAAATCACCTCAATCCTTCAATTGCGTATCAGCAGAGCCATATTCGGCTGGCCGGGATAGCGGCGGACGCTAGCCCAACTACCTTAAATCTACCCTATCCAGTTAGCGTTTCCTTTAATTCAATTGTTCAATAATGTCATTCTGCGCTTCTTCGGCTTCCTCTGTTTTTTGGACAGAGCGCATAGCATACAGAAATTCCTGGAGAACATCATTAAAAAGCACATCGTTGCTCTCTTCATCAAACAAATCAATTAGTTTATCTAGTATATCATAATAGAATTCTTGCAGTTCGGGAAGTTCGCTAAATACTTCTTTTAAAACACGAACGGCGGAAATATAGTCTTTTATTGTCGCTGCTATATTATTTGCGGCTTTATATACATTTGCCCTATTCCCATAAGATACTGATACCAGATATGGATCTTGTTGAACGCCCTGACTTTGTAATCGCTCTCTGATACTGATACATTTATTATAATCTGACAACGCTTCATCATTTTCCTCCATCAGATAATAATTCAAACCCCTATTCATATAAGCGGTAGCCAAATTTTCTTCATCTGACAAAGATTGACCTATACTTAATAACTGCTCCCAAATATCAATACATTTGTCATAATAATTATTTGCCTCAGCAAATTCTTCTTTTTGGTCAAAGCTTTGAGCTATACCCATATATGCCGACGCCAAACCGTCTTTATCAAAAGATATGCCTGCCATTATAAGTTTTCTCGCGATTATTAAACTTTTTCTATAATCAGAAATGGCGGCTTCCATATTATCATACATAGTATTAAGAACACCGCCTCTTATTATATACATATTAAACAGCGTACTCTCTTCGATCAATTCCCCTTGTGCTTGTAAGCGTTCCCAAATACCAATGCTCTTTGATATATTGGGCAATGCTTGATCATAATTACCGGTAATGAAATATGCCATACCCCTGCTAGAATAAGCTTTTGCCAGTTCATTTGCATTGGGAGATTTGCCTTCCTTGAGAAGCCGCTCCATAATTTCAATACATTGGTCAAAATCCAATATGGCTTCATCAAACATATTTATTTGAAAATAAAACATACCTCTTCTGGAATATGCCGTTGCTAATTCATTTTCATCAAGTAATTTGCCTGTTTGTTGCATATCTTCAAATACTTGAATAGCGTGGTTTAAGTTCTCCAAATCTTTCTTTAATTCTTCCATTTGCCTTTCCTCCATTATTTTTGTTTGTTTTTTTGATGATTTAAACAGGCTTTTGATGCGTTACGAGCATATATTACTTCTCTCTCATTTGAAAGAATCTCTTTGTTTTCTTCAAGTGCTAATTTTGAACCTGCAATACCGCTATTCAAATATGTATTGGCTAATCCAGCTTCATTTATTACTTTTCCTTCATTTTTCAACTTTTCCCAAATTGCAATACTTTTATTATAATCTGACATAGCCTCATTATGTTTATTCATTGACCTATATGTTACCCCCCTGTTTAGATAAGCTAAAGCCAATCCGTTTTCATCACATAGACGCTCATATACCTCAATGCTTTTATTTTTATCCAATAGAGCTTTGTCATGTAATTGCATATATTCATACGCAATACCTCTATCCATATAGGCCATAGCTAATCCACTCTCAAAATGCAAATACAATTTGCCCTCAATTCGCAACTGTTCACCTATGGCAATACTCTTATCGTAATCCTCAATTGCTTTGTCATAAGCTGTCATAGCGATAGAAGTTTGACCTCTATTCACATACGCCAAAAACAAGTAGTTTTTAGTTTTTTTCGGATTATCCTCTGCGCAGTATCTTTCCAATATATCAATACACTTGGTACAATGAGACAGAGCTAACTCCAAAAATGATAATTTCCTATATATTCTGGCAGTAGCATGAAATATCACTGCCGCATTCATCATTTTCGCACTGTCATCTTTAAAAACCACTTGGGTCTTTTCGGCAATTGCAGCCGCATGGGGAGCTTCAAATTTGAATGCAACAACAGAATCTTTATATTCCGGTTCCCAATCAGCTATATGAGCCATGAGTTCTAAGCCATGTTCAAGCCATCTGGTTTCTGAACCGATGTTTTTCTGTACAACTTCCTGTAATAAACGGTGCATAGAGAACAGACGTTTTTCATCACCATGTACACTTTCGTCCTCCCCAGGATATAACAACGAATACCGTACCAAGTCTCTAAGTATCGCGTCCCTTCGCAAATCGTCATTTATGCTGCTTTGCAGCGGTTCCGGCAGAACTTCATTTCCGCGAATAAATATTTCGACAGGTATATTATCCGGGGCTAAATAAGCACACATATTGAACATTTGAACGGCGCTTTCGTTGGTGATTTGATCCATAGAAATTTGCCATGTTATTGTAATCGTTGATTCGTAACCTACCAATTGATTATCCGCGTTAAATACTTCTATCCCGTATTTCTTAAACAAGTTAATATAGTGACGGTATGACACTTTTGGAGTTTCTCTGATATACGCCGCTGCCTGCTCTAACGCAAGCGGTAAATATTGCAGGAGTTCGGCTAATTCTTGGGCAGAATCAACAGAATATCCACTGCCTTGCATACGTACGCGTGTTTTTAAGAATGATACCGCTTCTGTTTCCGTAAAAACGGTAATATCTATCATTTCCCCTATGTACGAATCCCAACTCCTTGTTGTTATCAGCATATGACCGTTTCTTTTTTTGGGCAGATATTTTTCGAGCCAGCCTCCTGCTATATCGGCAGCGTCAGCATTGTCGTAAATAAAAAGCCATTTCTTGTTACGCATGAACCACAGTTCCATTGCCCGAATAACAACCGCTGTTTCATCGTCCTCTGATATTATTTTTTGTTCCAATAATAATTTTTTATAAGAAAACAAAACAGAATCATGACTTTCCGCGTTTACCCACCATACAAAGTCGTACTCATCCTGATGGGTATAAGCGTATTGAAGCGCAATAGATGTTTTTCCAACCCCGCCTAAACCGCGCAATAATTGAACCCGCGCAACATTATCTCCGTTTTGAAAGTTATCATAAATCAAATCCAGTATTTCTGTACGCCCGGTGAAATAGGGATTTTCCGCGCGTGGATAATTTACCATCGGAAATATGCCTTTTTCTTCTATACGGCGGCTTATTGTATCTATTTTTTGAGAGATCGGTAGCGTCTTCTCAGGATTAACCGGCGGGAAATCATAAGCGGGAATTCCGCTTATTTTATACAAGAGATCATCAACAATGATATTGGTTTTATCCAAAAACAATATCTCTCTTCCGCGCAAAAAATCAGGGGTTACTTTATCCCTGTCATGTTCAAATGTAACTAAAATATACTTTTGTTTTTCTTTTTTGATATCTTCCAGTATGTATTGATATTCGTCACCGACCCCGTCTTTGAATGAATCCGCTTTTTCTTTATATTTTTCTGATAAAACAACAATGACCTTATTTGCTTGAAGACCTTCAGCCATCATTCTATTAAGATTAATAGCAGTTTCATACTGCTTTAAGAATTCATCACAAACGGCATTGTAGCCTTTTTCTCTTAGGGCAACTACTAAATTCTTTGCATTTTCATCCGGTTTATCATTAATCCATGAATAGGTAACGAATAATTCCATAATTCAGCATCCTTATTATAACGATCTTTGTGTCGCAATCATGCGCCATTGCGTGTCAAATTTTAGAGAAGGGGGGAACAGGGTTTTTCTGGCAACAACAATCTTTAATCCCCTACTCCCCACTCCTCTCCCTCTATTCAATCCCTCTAAACCTGCCCGCTACCGCTCCATGCCCCTTCGCTCCCTCCGGTCATTCAGCCACCGCCACCTCCGTCCACCCCGGCTCCGCCGGGCGGACGCCTCCACGCTTGCACCCGGCTTGAGCCTTAAACCAAGGACGCACCTCCATGCCAAAAATCCGATAGCTGACTCTTTTTTTCCCTATTTCTTTCGTTAATAATCCCACCCCCCGCTGAATGAACCATTGCTGCCGTTGCAATACAAATTCACCTCTGGTCCGGCGGTGGTTTCCTTGCGCTTGCTGTTACTTGATCTTGCACCATATACCGCATGGCCCCGGTTATTGACTACTGTACCGGAACTGTCCTTTACTACGTTACCGTTAACCGTATCACTCGCATAACCGGTTATAGTTCCACCGGTCTTGGTAAAAGTTCCGTTCGCATACACCCCGCCACCGTAGGAGCTGGTATTACCGGAGATTTCCCCGCCGCTCATGGTAAAAGTTACGCCTTCGTTCTGCATACATACCCCGCCGCCTCTGCTGTTGTCGCCACTGCCGCTGGCGGTATTACCGGATATGGTTCCGCCGTTCATCATAAGGGTTCCGCCGCCTATATGTATCCCGCCGCCGTAGAGGGTGGTATGGCCGGAGATTTCTCCGCCGTTTATGGTGAAGGTTCCCCAAGCCATACTCACACCGCCCCCGTCGCTGGCGTAATTGTTGGAGATTTTCGCCGTTCCGCTCATGGTAAAGGTTCCGCTCCAGATAAACACCCCGCCGCCGCTCTGGGCTGTATTACCGGATATGGTTCCGCCGTTCATGGTAAAAGTTCCTGCCTCAATCACCTCACCGTTCATGGTAGCAGTTCCTCGCACCACCACCCCGCCGCCTGAGTGGGGTTCGGAGGCGGTATTGCCGGAGATTTCCCCACCGTTCATCGTAAAGGTTCCGCCACTTTTCACATACACCCCGCCGCCACCATGGAGGGATTGGTTAGAGGTGAGGATGGTATTGCCGGAGATTTTTCCGCCGTTCATCGTAAAGGTTCCGCCGGCATCCACCATCACCCCGCCACCTTGCTCGGCTGTATTGCCAGTAATGATGGATCCGTTTTTCATTATAAGCGTTCCGCCGGAATTGACGCGAACCAGAGAGTCGGAATTCACGTTACGTCCCTGAAGGGTAATGTTGTTATCCAGAACCAGGGTAATGCCGGAATCCACAGTAAACATTGCTCCGCTGTTGGAAAGGCTAATTGTCCGTATCGCGCCGATGCCTCTGAGGATTATTTCGATATTGCTTCTGTTGCCGTAGGACAAGGTTTGTGGCGCAAGGCTTTCACCGGCGTTCACTTCAAGGACATAGGATGTGTCGCTTACGGCGTTGGTGGAAAGCCAGTTTAATTTTTCGATNAGNGTGGCCCCGAAAGCTATTCCATCCCACTTCGCGTACAGTGTGATATTACCGGTTGGCGTGTAGGAGGAACCGGCATTGTAATTGGTTCCCGTACCGGACGTATTGGTATTCCAGCCGCCGGAGGTGTAGCCAGTTCTTGTCAGGTTACCCACACCGGGAAGCGTTATGGAAGAACCGGCGTTTGCTGTCAGAGAAGCGGGAGCCGTCCCGCCCGTCGCGCCATTGGCGTCAAAGGTTACGGTACTGTACCACCGGGCATACAGGGTAATATTGCCTGTCGGCGTGTAGGAGGAACCGGCATTGTAATTGGTTCCCGTACCGGAGGTGTTTGTGTTCCAGCCGCCGAAGGTGTAGCCGGTTCTGTACAGCCCGTCTCCGTCAGGAAGTGTTGTACTGGAACCAGCTTGGACAGTTATCGGGCTGGGAACCGTGCCGCTTCCTCCATTGGCATTAAAGGTGGCATTAAAGGTTACGAACGAACCAACAACAACAATGTTATTGTTTGTATACGAGGACTGATTATCCGTGTGGGGTAAAATATTTGAACCATCGCCGTATCTAGCCGTACCGCCTACTACCACATACAACGCCGCGCCACTGCTGGCGCTGCCGGCGGTATTGGCGAGCGGGAAGCCTACGTCGCTACCGTACACAATGCCGCCTGTCATGGTGAAGGCGCCGCCGCTGGCAAGGTACACCCCGCCGCCCCGGTAACCGGCGGCATTACCGCTGATGGTTCCTCCCGACATAATGAAGGCACCTCCGGCAAGGTACACTCCGCCACCGCTGGAATTGCTGCCACCGGCGGTATTGCCGCTGATTGTCCCTCCCGACATGGTGAAGGTGCCGCCGCTGGCAAGGTACACCCCGCCGCCGCTGGAATTGCTGTCACCGGCGGTATTGCCGCTGATTGTCCCTCCCGACATAGTGAAATTACCCCTGTAGACATACACGCCGCCGCCAGTGTAACTGTTGGTACTGGTCTTGGTATTACCGCTGATGGCGCCATTTTTAAGTTCCAGCCTTCCTGCATACACATACATCACCGGATAGCTATTACTGGAACGCCCTTGCAGGGTCAGGTTTTCATCATCGATGATAAAGGTTTGATTGCTATCAAGATAAAGAATACTGCCGCTGCTGTTTAAGGAAAGAGTCCCGCTTCCTTTGAGTGTTACCGCAATGTATTGAACCGATCCAAAACTGGTGCCGGTGGCAGTACTTCCGGGAACCGTAACATTACCGAAGACCATGATCGTATAGGTTTTGAGGTTCCCGTTTGTGCCGCTGCCGCCGTTTCTGATGGCGGTAAGGGCTGTGTTCCATTGGTCGGTATTTGTCACTATAAATCCCGTTATTACTTGCAGACTTGTGCTTGCCGCGCCCGCAGTATAAACGTCGTTTNCCGCTGAACGGGCGAACAGGTAGTAAACGCCGTGGCTCAAGCCGCTGAAAGTCAGCCCGGCCTGCCACGCGGAGGGCGCTATGTTGCTCGTATTGATGCCGTACTCAACGGTCTGCCCGTTGCCGGGCGGGTCAACCAGGTTGATTGTAATGCTGTCCTGCGTGAGATCGTTTAGTGTCGGGACGCCAACCGCCGCACCGGGGACTTTGGGAAGAAAATCATTATCAACATAATTTTTGGTGTACGCGGTTGCAAGCGACGGATAGATATGTATCGCTTCGCTTATTCCCGCATACAGCCCGGTTTTGCTCACCAGAACGGTCAGCAGGTAAGAGCCGGTTTCCAGTTGCAGCGTTTGGGTTTTTCCGTTCCCCTGGGTTACGTTCACGGGATTTAAGGCAATAGTATCCAGCCCCGGCCACTTGTGCAGGGTAATTTCCGCCGTAGCGCCCGCCGGATAGGTTATCGTATAACTGAATTCCCCGTGCGCCCCGGCGCCAACTCCGGTAAGGACAACTTCCACCGGATTATTGCTGCCGGGGCCGACATTAAATTCTGATGATACCCCGGTTGCCGCCAGAGTATTAGACGCCGCATTGCCGGTGAAGGCTTGCACTGCCACCGTGTAACTGCCAACTTCCAGGGAAAAGAAGCCGTCGTTGCCGGGAGCTTTAATTACGCCGTTTTGTTCGCCTTTTCTGATAAAGGTATACGTATATTGGTAAAAAACCGTTGAAGGCAGCACGGTCCGCGCCGTTTGCGCCGCCGCTTCCTCTCCCGCAAAGCTGATACGTATTCTCCCATAAGCACCCGCCGGCGTTTGGGTTTCCGGCGGCTCAAGGATATCATTACAAGCGGTAAACAACATCACACAAACAAGCGCAATCCCGAATGTCATGCTATACTTCATGTTTCTCATCATTTTCTCTCCTTACTGAACCGTAATGGTGACGTTGGTGTTATAAAGCTTGCCGTCCTTTTCAACAAACAAGCTCACGGTATACTTTCCGGCTGTCGTGCTTGAGAAGTTATAGGTATTTCCGCTATGGCCGGTATTTTTGCCGTTCAAATGCCACTGCCGCACAGCATAGCCGGTACCCTGTGCGGTGATGGTCAAGGTTGCGCCGGGGGCTATTGTAGCCGCGCCGCCGCCGGTGGTAACCAGGCTGCCGTGCTGATCCACCCAGTAGTATTCAATCCTGTCCGGCGAAACAGCTTGCGGTGTGGTAACGGCCAGACTGCCGCTTGCCGCGCCTGTTTCGTAGTTGCTGTTGGATACCGAGCGGGCAAAGATGTAGTAGGTTGTTCCGGCGTTAAGGCCGCCGAATGTTGTGCCTGCCTGCCACCCTGCCGAGGGCGCGGCGTTAGTTAAATTTCTTGCGTATTCTGCGGTTTGCCCGGTCGACGCGGTTACCGGGTTAATAGTAATGCTGTTATGGGTGCTGGTATTGAGTGTCGGGGCGCTGACTGTCGCGCCGACGGCTTTGGCAATATTTACCGTGATAGCGCCGCTCGCAGACTCATAGTTTCCGTTTGTATTGGTGTAGGTC
>JGI24698J34947_10002190_pt1 | contig 10480 bp, 5 predicted proteins | sample TergutMp193P3_FD_34947 | JGI IMG/M metagenome (IMG submission 34947) | reverse complement strand
GAGGTAATAACGGGGAAGTCGTGTGAGGATGCGCTGAAGCTGCTCTACCAGGGTTTCGATCCGAGTTTAATATTCCTTGATTTGGTGATGCCGGGAACTGATGGATGGAAGACTTACGAGAGGATAAGGGGGATAAGCAATTTGCACAACGTGCCGATAGCGATTTTCACCGCCTCAGGGGATCCCTCCGACAGGAACCGGGCAAAGGAGATGGGCGCTGTGGACTATATAACGAAACCCTGCACACAGGGCGAGTTGTTGAGCAGAATGAAAACGATTCTGGGCGGAGGATAAAAGAAAGTTGACAGGTGTGATCAATGGGGTTATTATTGTAATACAGACGCTTTTCCCGAATATTTAAAGGGGCATAAATATGAAATTGAGTGTCCGAATCCCCATAATTATTGGTGTGGTGGTATTGGCAACTTCCGCCAGCATTAGTATTGCGGCGATTTTTATATGAAACTCAAGATCGGCCTTAAGCTTACGGTTGTTATGGTTATTCTCAGCTTGTTCAGCATTATTACTGTGGGCGCTATCCTATTGACCCGTTCCAGGTCCATAATCACCGATCTTGCGAATAAATACACGCTCAGCCTTGCCGAGGGATCGGCGGGGGAGGTAAAAGCTTACCTTGAAGATTACTGGAAAACCGTAGAAACCATCGCCGAAACAATGAACCAGTACTATTCAATACTGCCGGAAGAACGCCGGTCCATGTTCAACGTCATACTTGAGGGGCTGACCAGATCGCATCCTGAAGTTATAGGAATGTGGTGTGTATGGGAAAGGGACGCCCTGGAGGGGAACGATCAACTGTACCTCGGTACAACGGGAACAAATTCCCGCGGACGATTTGCCCCCTACTATTACTGGGATTCGGGAAATGTCAGGCTACAGGCCCTGGAGAATTTTGATCAGAGCGGCCCCGGCGATTACTACCTGCTGCCGAGAAGCAACAACATCACGATGATTTTGCCTCCATATCAAACCATGGTGCAGGGGCAATTAAAGTTAATTACCACAGTCGCCGCTCCCATACGCAATTTGGGGGCGCTTGTCGGAGTAGTGGGCATTAACATTACTTTGGATGAAGTGCAGAATATATCCCAGAGCGTAAAACCATACCCCGACGCGATAACTGCGGTATTCGCCAACAACGGGACCGTGGCGGGGCACTTCGACCCAAGCCGTATCGGGAAGAACGGGCGGGAAACCGAAGAGGATGTAAATGGACCCTACATAACTGAATTTATCAGAAGCATCAGGGACGGGCGGTATTTCAGGTTCGAAAGATACGTCCCTTCACTGGGAGCGGAAATAGCGGTTCAGCTCATCCCAATTGCAATCGGGAGTTCCACGGCTCCCTGGAGTTTTGCGGTGGGGACCATGACATCAACCGTGATGGCCCCTGTGAACACCATGATGTACATAACCTTTGTGATTGTCGGCGTAATGATCGCAATCATAACCCTTGTGGCGATGTTCCTGTCCCGGTCATTAAGCAGGCCCATCGTCAAGGCAACTCACACCCTCAAGGATATTTCCGAAGGCGAAGGGGACCTGACCAAACAGCTTGTCGTTTCCAGCAAAGATGAAATCGGGGATATGTCCGTATACTTCAACAAGACCCTGGGCAATATCAGGAATCTTGTGGGGATAATAAAATATAAAATCAACGCGCTGACAAATACCGGCCATGAGCTTACCGTCAACATGGAAAAGACCACTGCGGCGGTTGACAATATTACGTCTAACTTTGAGGGAATAAAGACCCTTGACGCAAGGCAGCAGGCGGAATCTGCCGAAGTGAACAAAGCGCTGGACAAAATAAAAACCAGTATCGAGCAGCAGGATAAACTGATAGACGAGCAGACCGAAAGGGTAAACGCATCGTCTTCCGCCATTGAGGAAATGACGGCTAACATACACTCGGTGAGCCAGACGCTTGCGGAGAACGGTAAAAATGTCGATACCCTGACTCAGGCCTCGGAACTCGGCAGGACGGCGGTTCAGGCGGTAGTACAGGAAATACAGGAAATCGCCAAAGATTCGGAGGGGCTCCTGGAAATCAATCTTGTAATGAACAAAATCGCGAGCCAGACAAACCTGCTTTCAATGAACGCCGCCATTGAAGCGGCGCACGCCGGGGAGGCGGGAAGGGGCTTCGCGGTGGTCGCCGATGAAATCCGCAAGCTCGCCGAGTCGTCGGGCGAGCAGTCAAAGACTACCTCGTCAATGCTGAAAAAGATCAAGGCGAGTATTGACAACATTACCCATTCTTCCGATGAAGTGCTTTCCCGTTTTGGGGCGATAGATACCAGCGTAAAAACAGTATCCGAGCATGAGATGAATATCCGCCACGCGATGGAAGAGCAGGAAGCCGGGGGAAAGCAGATACTTGACGCCATAGGCCGCCTTAAGGAAATAACCGTGTCTGTGCAGAATGGGTCGGAAGACATGTCCAAAACCAGCAGCGATCTGTTCAGGCAAACGGGCGAATTTATCAAGATCAGCAATGAGGCGATAAGCGGGATGACGGACATAGTGAACGGCGCGCTGAGTGAGATAAAGACCGCGGTAACCCATGTGACCGAGATGAGCACGGAAAACAACCGGAACTTCGACGAGCTGAGATCCGAGACGGAGAAATTCAGGATTTCCACAGGGGATGAAAAGCAGGTTGTCCTGGCGGTGGACGACGATGAAATCCACCTTGAACTGACAAAGAACTATTTACAAAAGGACTACGATGTCACCACAGTTGAATCAAGTGAAAATGCGTTGAAGCTGCTTTACCAGGGCCTTGCCCCGAATATCATTTTCCTTGATCTGGTGATGCCCGGAACGGACGGATGGCAGACCTACGAGAGGATACGGGGGATCAGCAATTTGCACAACGTGCCGATAGCGATTTTCACGGCCTCCGAGGATCCCGCCGACATGAGCAGGGCAAAGGAGATGGGCGCTGTTGACTATATTATAAAACCTTGCTCGCGGGACGAGTTGTTGAAGAGAATGGGGAAGATTCTGGGCGGAAGATAAACCAAAAAAATCTTGCAAAAACCTTAAAAAAATGCTATAATTCGCAAGTAAACCTAGAAAAATCATCAAAGGCGCTGTTTTTTCTTCGCAAGCGGATTTATTGCCACACACACTCCCGTAGGCGGCGGCGAATCCGCAAAACAGGGGGACTTATATGAAAATCGGAATAAAAATGATGGCTATTATCACCGCGGTAAATCTGGTCGGCATTGGCGGCTTAACTATCAGCTCGCTGCTTTTTTCGTCAAACCAGATCACCGTAATGGCGGAGGAAAATATTAATAACATCGCCATAAATACCTCGCTCCAAATCAAGGCATATCTGGAAGTTCCCATGGACCAGATTCGGACTGTGGCCCAGTTTCTGGATCATTTTGATGAATTTGGCGTTGATGACCGGAGGCATATCCTTAATACCATGCTTGAGAACCTGGCCAGCGAAAATCCCGATTTTGTGGGGGTTTGGGCTGCCTTTGAACCCAACGCCCTTGACGGCAGGGACGCCGAATTTGTCAATACACCCGGAACAGACGCCACCGGAAGGTTCTTAAGTTACTTTTCCGTTGTAAACGGCAGAATGAATCTTGAACCGCTCGTGGATTATGATACTGACGATTATTACCAGGTCTCCCTGAAAACAGGCAAAGAGGGACTTATTGAGCCTTATCTTTATCCAATAGGGGGGGTAGATGTACTCATTACCAGCCTTACTGTTCCGGTTGTGCGTAACGGCCAGGTAATAGGGGTAGCCGGAATTGACCTGGAACTCACGGATATTCAACGCATGACTGCGGATATAAAGCCCTATGGCGAAGGGATCGTAGGGGTGTTCAGCAGTAATGCATATATTGTGGCACATCCCGATCCGTCCCGGCTTGGAAAAAATATGCGCGATACCGAGGTGGATATGGTCGGGGATTATCTGCCCACTTTGGTAAACGCGGTAACGTCCGGCAGGGAATTGGCATCGATGTTTCACTCGCCCGGTCTTAATGCCGATGTCGACCTCGCGGTACGCCCAATCAACATCGGAGGCTCTGTTACTCCCTGGGCGACAGCGATAATCGTACCTCACGCAACCGTCATGGCGCCGGTTTACCGCATGACTATGATTTTAATCATACTGGGCGTAGTAGTACTGGGGGTTGTCACCGTTATTGTCCTTTTTGTATCCCGGTTATTCAGCAAACCTATCGTACTGGTAACAGATACCCTCAAGGACATATCCGAAGGCGAAGGGGACCTTACAAAACAAATTAACGTCACCAGCAAGGATGAAATCGGTGATTTGTCCAAGTACTTTAACGAGACGATTGGCAACATCAGGGTGCTTGTTGGCACGATAAAGCACAAAGTACACGCGCTGACCAATACCGGCCATGAGCTTGCCGTTAATATGGAAAAGACTTCAACGGCGGTAGACAATATCGCCGCCAGCTTTGAGGAAATAAAGACCCTGGAGGTGAAGCAGCAAAAGGAAGCGGTTGAAGTGGACAGGGCGCTGGAGAATATAGAAAACAGTATCGACCAGCAGAATAAATTGATTGATGAGCAGACTGAAAGCGTAAACACCTCGTCTTCCGCCATTGAGCAAATGACGGCTAACATACATTCCGTGAGCCAGACGTTGGCGGAAAACAGCAAGAATGTGGAAGCCCTGACAGAAGCCTCGGAACACGGCAGGACGGCGGTTCAGGCGGTGGCGCAGGAAATACAGGAAATCGCGAAGGATTCGGAAGGGCTTCTGGAGATCAACCTGGTAATGAACAAAATCGCCAGCCAGACTAACCTCCTCTCCATGAACGCCGCAATTGAGGCGGCGCACGCCGGGGAGGTGGGAAGAGGGTTCGCGGTGGTCGCCGATGAAATCCGCAAGCTCGCCGAGTCGTCGGGCGAGCAGTCAAAAACCACCGCCACCATGCTGAAAAAAGTAAAAGCTTCCATAGATAACATCACCAAGTCTTCCGATGAAGTGCTTGCGCGTTTTGGGGCGATAGATACCGAGGTGAAAACAGTTTCCGAGCACGAGATGAACATCCGCCACGCGATGGAAGAGCAGGAAGCCGGAGGGAAGCAGATACTTGACGCCATAAGCCGCCTTAAGGAAATAACCATATCTGTCCAGAAAGGATCGGAAGATATGTCCAGATCGGGCAAGGATCTGGTTAAGGAAACGGATGAGTTCATAAAGATCTCTAGTGATGCGATGAGCGGCATGAACGAAATAGTAAATGGCGCGATGAAGGAGATAAAGACCGCGGTAACTCATGTAACCGAGATGAGTTCGGAAAACAACAAGAATTTTGACGATCTCAAGAGCGAGACGACAAAATTCAGGACTACCACAGGGGAAGAAAAACCGGTAGTCATGGTAATTGACGATGACGCAATCCATCTGGAATTGACAAAGAACTTCTTGCAGCAGGATTACGATGTTACTGTTGTCAAGTCGTGCGGGGATGCCCTGAAGCTACTCTACCAGGGCCTTGCCCCGGGGTATATTTTGCTGGACTTGATGATGCCGGAGACGGACGGATTCCAGACCTACGAGAGGATAAGGGGGATCAGCAATTTACACAGTGTTCCCATCGCGATATTCACGGTTTCCGATTCCGACGACGACAGGAAACGCGCACAGGCGATGGGCGCTATTGACTACATAAAGAAACCCTGCAACCAGGACGAATTGTTGAGGAGGGTGAAAAAGAACCTGAAAGTGTACTCCTGAGAAGACGAGTCAGGCTTTGCAGAGGGAAACTATTTCCGCAAATACCTTGTCGGTGTCCTCGTAGGAAACCTGACAGGTTCCTACCTGCCTGTGGCCGCCGCCGCCGAATTTCAAAAGCATGCTGCCCACGTCCAGCGTGGAGCTACGGTTTATAATACTGCGTCCTACGGTGATTGGGCAGTTCTTCCTGGCTTTCCCGTCGATGATCCACACGGAAATATTCTGTTCCGGGTGAATTGTGTATATAAGGAACCGGTTGCCCGCATGGATGGGTTCAACGCCGCGAAGGTCGGTGACAATTACGTTGCCGTCCAGCCTTGAGTATTTTCCAAGCATTTCGCGAAACAGCACTTCTTCCTCAATATAGATCTTTTCCCGTTCCATTACATCGGGCATGGCAAGGATCTCTTCGATGTTTTTCGTCGCGCAGGCGGAGGCAAGCTCCTTCATCAGATCGTAGTTGCTGATGGTAAAATTCCTGAACCGGCCGAGGCCCGTCCTTGGGTCCATGATGAAGCCCAGCAGTACCCAGCCAGAAGGTTTTGTAACTTCCATTGCGCTGAGATCCCCTGAGTCCACTTTATCAACGTAACGGATCATTTCGGCAAATCGTGCCAGTTTTGCGTCGCCGCCGTAGTATTCGTAGATCACCCTCGCGCAACTGGGCGCCTTGCGCGCAACGCCCTCAAAGTACGCCTTCTTCCCCAGCCGCTCCGGTTCACTGGAATGATGGTCAAACCAGAGCTTGCAGCCCGGCACATAAGGGACATTGGCGAGAATGTCGGTGTCCGTGACCTTGACGAGACCGTCCTGTATGTCCTTTGGATGGACAAATTGCCAATCGTTTATAACTCCCACATATAAAAGGAGCGCCCCGCATGCCAATCCGTCAAAGTCCGATCTGGTTAATAGCTTCATTTTTATACCGCCTCAAAATAGGTTTGGTTTCTATAGTAACAGTATACTATAAGCGAGAAAAATTCTACTGGGTAAAAAAGGGGAGTAGGGGAGTCCCCAGTCCCTAGTCCCTAGTCCCTTTATTTGCTATAATTTTGCTATGAAAACGAACACTTATAAACATCAGTATCGTAAATTAATCGGGATCATTTTCCTCCTTGCCGCCTTGTTCCTGCTCTTCTCATGCGCGAGCGCGTCGAGAAGCATCGCTTCCAGCGGCCTGGGGAGGGCGACCGACCCGATTCCCTTTATGACGAGCGCGAGGACCGGCGTCCTCCCGTCGGGCCTGCGCTATTACCTGCTGGAAAACACCCAGCCAGAGGGAAGGGCGTACCTGACCCTCGCGGTGGACGCGGGCTCGGTGCTTGAGGCGGAGAACGAACAGGGGCTCGCGCACTTTGTGGAGCACATGGCGTTCCTGCGGACGGAGCGCTTCGGGAAACTGGAACTCTTAAACTACCTGCGTTCCCTGGGCATGCGCTTCGGGCCGGAGGTGAACGCCTACACTTCTTTCAACGAGACTGTCTACGGCATCGAGGTGCCGGTTGAGACCGGGGCGGACGGCCGCAAAAGGGTCCCCGACACCGCGCTGGCGGTGATAGACGACTGGTCCCGCGCCATCATCTTTGACCGCGAGGACGTTGACGGTGAGAGGCTGGTTGTCCTGGAGGAGTACCGCTACCGCCTTGGGGCGCAGGAGCGGATCAACCGGCAGGTGTACCCGGTGCTTTTCCGTGGCTCCATGTACGCCGACAGGCTTCCCATCGGCCTCCCTGAGATCATCGAAAACGCGCCGCCTGAGCGCCTTGAAGGTTTTTACAGAAAATGGTACAGGCCGGAGAACATGGCGCTTATCATCGTGGGCGACTTTGACACCGCCTACCTCGAATCGACCCTGACCGATCACTTCCCCGCCGATAAGGCGGCGTATCCCACGCTGCCGGGCGCGTCATCTACGTTCACGCGGCCCCGCTTCACCATGAGTGGCCCGAAGAAGGGCAATTTTGAGTCGCTGGTCCTAACCGACAGCGAACTCACCTATTCCAGGATGGATCTTTACTGGAAGATGAAGTCCCAGACCAAGGCTGCCAATCTTGCATCTTACAGGGAGAGCGTCATTGATTACCTCATAGACATAATGCTTTCGCTTCGTTTCGACGAGGCGAGTACAAAACCCGAGACCCCGTATATCGCGGCGGGCGGGTGGCATTCCAGCTACGACAACTCTACCCGGTTCTATACCCTCGCCGCCATCGCGAAAACCGGCTTCACGAGGGAAACCCTCCGCGAGGTCTTTCTCCTCAGGGAGACCCTCTCCCGTTACGGCTTTACGGACGATGAAGCGGAGACCGCCAAGGCGTACCTTCTTTCGAACCTGGAACAGGAGGTTGACGAGAAGGACCGCCGACACTCAAATAACTTCATAAATGAGTTTACCGAGCATTTCCTGAACGGCGTATATGTCGCGGACATAGAATGGGAGCTTGACGCGGCGCAAAAACTGCTTCCGGGGATTACCCTGAAGGAGATCAACGCCGCGGTAAAAGCGTATTTTGCCGACGACGATCTCACGGTCGTCATCAGCGCACCGGACGCGGAGGCGGCAAGCCTCCCCGGAAACGCCGAGATCAAGGCGTTGTCGGACGAGATGAAGAAAGCGACAGTCGCCGCGCCTGTGACCGCAAGCCGGGCGGACGCGCTCCTGTCGGTTGTTCCCGCGCCGGGCTCGATTGTCTCTGAGACCACCGACAGCGAGACAGGCGCAATCCGCATGATGCTGAGTAACGGCGCGGAACTGATTCTCAAGGACACGCGAAACCGGAACAGCGAAGTCAGCCTCTATGCCCAGGCAAGGGGAGGCACCATGAGCGTCGCGCCTGAGAATGACATTTCCGCGTCCCTGGCTGCCGACATGCTGAGCGTCTCAGGCCTCGGCTCCCTTACCCAGCCGGAACTGACGAGGTTCCTCATGGACAAGCAGGCGTCCCTCTCGTTCTGGACCCAGAACTACCTACGGGGCTTTTCCGGCACGGCGGCCGTGAAGGACCTCCAAACGCTTTTTGAGCTGCTTTACCTGAGTTTCACCCAGCCGCGCATGGATGCCGAGGCTGTCGAGGCCCTGCTGGAGCAGTACAGGTCAAGCCTGATTTTTGAGGAAAACGATCCCGACTCGGTATTTAACCGGGAGATCTACCGCACGATTTACGGCAACCCCCGCTTTCACCCGCTTGTAGCCAGTGACCTGGATAAGGCGGACATGAACGCCGCCATGGACTTTTTACGCGCCTGCCTTAACCCCGCCGATTACGTCTTTGTGATCGTGGGCAACATCGATCTACCCCTGATCCGAACCCTGGCGCAAACCTACCTCGCGTCGATTCCCCAGGGCAATGCGTTCAACCAATGGGCGGATACCGATCCGCAGAGGCCGTCCGACACGACGAAGGAGGTCCGCAAAGGGATGGAAGAGCGGAGCACCGTCTACATGGCGTGGTTCAGCCCCCAGACCTATTCCGAGGAAAGAAGCGCCGCCATGTCTGTTTTGACCGAGTACATGGACATCCAGTTGATCGACGAGATACGGGAGAAACTGAACGGGGTTTACGGGGTTTCCGCCGGGATTTCGATTACGCCCATGCCCAGGGGCGAACTCACCGGGGAGGCGTATTTCGTCTGCGATCCGGCAAGGGTTCAGGAACTCAGCACTGCGGTGAAAGAGGAATTCCTCAAAGTCGCCAGGGGCGATATAAAGGCGGATGGTCTTACAAAAGCGATAGAGGCGCTGATCCAGAGCCAGGAGGAATCAATACAGCAAAACCGTTACATCGCCAATAGTTACGCCAACTCTGCGGTGATTTTCCGAGGGCCCTTGAGCAGGCTGGACAACAGGCCCGCCCTGTACCGGGCGGTCACCATCGCCGATCTTCAAAGGGCAGCGACGGACCTCGTAGGGGGAAGCTTTGTGCAATTGACCCTGTACCCGGAGACGTAACAAGTGAAGAGTGAAGAGTGAAACTGGAGATTTTTTATAATATGTATTGCATATTATAAAAATCAATCGTATAATACAACATGGCGCTATATAGCGTCACTACTCTGGGAGTATACCATATATATGGTGTATTCCCATGAAATTTAGTGGCAATTTGGACGCCACAAAAGGGAGTAATGAAAATGACTTTTTCTTGTGTTGGGGAGGGGAATTATGGCGACTGATAATGAGGAGAAATTCGCCGGTATGACTCGTGCGGAAGTTCTTGAAGCAGCCCGTGCGTTGAATCAGGAATTTGACGAAAACGATGAAGACTCAAATACCTACTCTGAATACATAAAGACAATGGAGGCAGGGCAGAAAGAGCTTAGTAAGCAAGAAGGTTATTACCAGTATTTCTCGCAGAAGGATAATAATTGATTTCCGCATCAGATCATTACCGGCCAATTGACGAGGATGACTTGATTATTATGCTTAGGCAATTAATCAGGGAAATAGAACATTATCTTCACAGGCTTGGTTACAGCGAGAATCAATATTCCATCTGTGGGCTTGATCTCATCGACATAATCATTCGAGTGGATAAACGTCTCGCTTATTTTCGTTATTTTCACCACATGAGAATTAACGACAGAAAGAAAGCCGCTTTGTATGCGTATTGGATTATCAAGCTGCGACCGGTAAAAATTGTTGACAATACGCTCAAGAATAAATTGGGGCATACCAATGTCAATGAAAAGCTCGCATTGAATCATCTT
>JGI24698J34947_10002189_pt1 | contig 10482 bp, 6 predicted proteins | sample TergutMp193P3_FD_34947 | JGI IMG/M metagenome (IMG submission 34947) | reverse complement strand
TTTTCCGCTGCCGTTTGGCCCTGTAATCGCCCAATGCTCGCCTTTGCGCACCTCCCAATTCAGGTTTTCAATAACCTTTTTTGCCCCAAAAGAAACGCAAACTTTGGATAAAGAAAAAAGAATTTCGCCAAGCATTTCCGGTTCCTTTATTTTCTTCTGCCCGCTATCCGCTATCCACCGCTCACTAACTGCTAGTTCATCTTCCCTCCTCAGATTCACCTGCATATGGATGCCTTTTTCCCGAAAGAGATTTATTCTCTCCGCTAAAAATTTCCTGTAAGCGGGATCCATGCCGCCAAAGGGGTCTTCCAAAATCCATAAATCCGGTTCTTCCATGTAGTTACGAGCCAGCATTAGCCTTCGGAGTTCGCCGTTGGAAAGGCTTATCAGTTTTTGCGATAGTATTTGCTCGGAAAAGCCCGCTAGTTCAAGGGCTTCTTTTAACAAAGCGGGGTTTGTTTTGGGAAAGGGTTCGCTTTCAACAAAATGCTCCGAGTTCAGAAAAAACGGATTTTTCAGCAAATAGTCTTTTGCCGTAGGGGAGTCATCGTCTTTTAAGGATATAAATCTCTCTTGCCAAAACCTGGAAAGAGCTTTTTTGATTTTTCTTTGCAAGTCGCTGCTGAAAAATGAGGTCTTTTTCAAGAGCGGGAAAGGAGACTCGAACCCCCGACCCTAACCTTGGCAAGGTTATGCTCTACCAACTGAGCTATTCCCGCTTGAGTGCTTTAAAAGATAGAAAACTAAACCGTCTTTGTCAAGGGTATTTTTAAGTTTCCTCGCTTTCTTCCGTTGCGGCGGCGGCTTTGCGGGCGGTTTTGCGCTTTGCGCCGACTATTTGCCCGCCAAAACGCTTGTTGAAGCGGTCTATGCGGCCTGCGGTATCCAAATGGTGCATTTTGCCTGTCCAAAACGGGTGTGTATCGGAGGTTATTTCCAAAGTGACAACCTGATATTCTTCGCCGTTCACAGTGCGTTTTTCATTAGAAACCTTAGTGCTGCGAGTGATAAACTCTTTGCCCGTGTTAGCGTCTATAAACACGGTTTTGCGATATTGCGGATGGAGTCCTTCTTTCATAGGAACAAATATAGAAAAATTTTAATGCGGTGTCAACCCTTTTGTCTGAACCCCGATTTTCAGGATTAAAGGATTAACAGGATTATTGGAAATGATGTTAAAAAAAATCGGGAAAATCCTTAAATCCTGAAAATCGGGGTTCAGACTATTTTCTACCTTTATTCAATGCCCAAACACATTGCCCTTTTTGCAATTCTTTTTTTCTGCGCAAATGCTTTCGCAGAGAAAACCGTAGTTTTGTATATGGGTGGCGACTACCCCTCAATTCAATACCACCTGGGGGTTTTAAGCGAAATAGAGAGGCTGCAAATACCCATAGACACCGTTGTTGGCAGTGATTGGGGGGCCTTTGCCGGTGCTTTGTGGAGTGCGGGGTGGAGTTCCGGGCAAATAAGGGAGCTTGTTAAATCCTGGGACTCGCTGCCGCAAGCCAAACAGCCTTTTAAATCCGTTCTGTGGGAAAAAAAGTGGCTTATCAAGAACAAAGAAAACGGCGACCCGATTTTTGAGAGCATAAAAGACAGCAAACCATGCTTTGGACAGATTTTTTTTGATTTAAGGGTTCAAGAGGCTCTTTGGCGTTCGGAGATAGGTTCAAAAATCCCTTTCCGGGAAATCAGCAAAACGGATAATTACCCGTTCCCGGAACAACACGGGCAGGCCTCTGCAATCATATTGTCCACACCCCTTGCCCTGCGCGATACAAACGGCCCGGCTGCCCAGCGCTACCAGCAAAAGCTATGGAGCCGGGATTCCGCATTGCTGATTTTGCGCCCGCACTCAAAACCCAACCCCGACTCTCTTTATGAAACCGGTGTTCAAGTAGTGCAAAGCCACCGCTCCCAACTGGCAACCCTCTACTCCCAACTCTCCACTCCCCACTCCACACTCCCTACTCCCCACAAAGAATCCCCCCTCCTACCCCCAAGGTTCCTCTACCACCCCGTTTTTGACAGTGTTTCCGCCGAGATACAGGGGCATTTGGAGAACTTTTGGAATCCGAGCGACACCGGCCTTCCGGCGGTTCGCAATTTTTTGGAAGCCCTGCAAAAAGACGGTTCTTATCAGGAGGTAAAACTGGTTTTGGATACAAGTTCCTTTTTGCAGATAAATACGAAAAGCATCCCGTTGCTATCGCTTTCGCTGGTTGGTTTTGGCGGCACGCTTTTTGGTGCCAATGTTGCGGGGAATATAAATTTTCGCTTTGTAAATCAGTTTGGCTATAATTGGGATTTAACCGCTTTTTACGGGCAAGGAGTCAGAGGCGCGGAGTTTAATTTGCGTTTTGAGCGTTTTTTTATGAGAGACGGCGATTTTTTTATAAAGCCGAGAATTTTTGAATATGAGCCTACTTCCTATTTTCAAAAAAGCATTTCCCAAGATGCCCGGTTATTAAAGGAAAGGGGCAGCGGTGCTGCTATAGGCATTGAGAAACAACGCTTGCAGGTTGCCGTTGAAATTGAGCGCAGGAGAATCACAAGCGGCGCTGCCGGTTATACCGTTTATGAGTTTGATATTGAGAAAGAGGAATTGATTCCGGTAGATGTTATATACGAGACTGTTACCGTAGTATCCATGTTCCCGTATGCAAAATGGCTGTGGCAAAGCGAAGATTACAACAGATGGTTTTCAAGCGAAGGTTTTATGGCGGAGCTTTTGGGTGGTTTTAAAGGGGTCTCGATTAACACCTTTGGGCAAAACGCGCCTCTTTATGTTTCCACTCAGGGCAAACTGGGCATAGCTCATCCGCTTTCAAGATATGTATCCGTTAGCGCCGGCTCGGAATTCGGGTTCAATTTTCGCAGAAGGGAAAACGGCAAAATAGATTTACCCGGCGAACTTTACGGCTACGGCCATTACTACGGAGAAAATCTTTATGACCCTGCCCTGGAAAACCGCCACAGATTTGCCATGGGAATGGGCAGTTTTCAAGAAGGATGGCAAACCCCGGATAATGCCTCGCATCGCTATGGGCTTGCATTCGCGGGGCTTTCCTTGCATTTGCAGGAGAGCGGTATATTCCTAACCGGCGGCTTTGCGAAAGACGGAGAGAAAAATCCCTGGTCGGAACTTAAAGCGGCCCGGTTTTTTGCAGAACCTAAAATTCGCATAAAAACACCGGTTTTTGCTCTTATACTGGGGCAAAATATGGTATATTCCGGCAAAAACCACATTTTTTTAACTGTTCAGGGCGCAAGTTTTTAATTTTTCCGCCTTTTTCTTGACGGAATTGTAAAAAAAATGTATATTTAAAGTAGGAGAATTATATGAAAAAATATAGTGTACATTTTATGTTTTCGATTTTGGCAGCGGCTCTTATCATTTTGGGGGCTTGCGGAAGCGGTGATATTATTGATATTTCCGATAGAAGTGGTGATGAATACGGAAAAATAACCGACGGCACAGATGATGTTAAGGGTTTTATAGAATATTGTGGCCGAGATAATACAAACAATGAATCTTGCAAAGTGTTTATTAGAAGTTCCAGTTCGGAGGAGGAATCCAGCTCCTCGGTAGAAGAGTTATCCAGTTCTTCCGAAGAAGGAGAAGTGTCCAGTTCCTCCCAAGAAGAGCTCAGTTCTTCCAGCTCAAGTATTACCGTAGGCTCTTATAAAATTCCGCCGTTCAAATGCTTTTGGAGCCCGCGCGCCGTAAAGCCCGGTGACAGTGTACAGATTAAAATTGAGTTCGAGCCGCCGGATCCGGTAGCGGAAGCGGACTGTGATAAGGAGGCATGGCTTGGGGTTAATAAGCCGAATACCCTTGGTAATCTCTCCGATAAATACGACACATCATATTTTGATTTGGATAAGGGTTATGTGACTTCGGGTTTGGTACTTGGTAAGAGCGAAGTGCAATGGCCGCCGTTCGGCGAATTTAAGGGTGATTTGCCTATAGAGGAAATTTCTCCGAACAAAAATGCTGTTAAGATTATCGGAAGCACGGTTACTTGTGAAAATGCCAGGGCGGGCAAAGCCATCTTTTCCGAAAATAAGAATTGCGAACCTTTGTTCATAGGCTCTATTATCTGCAATATGACTGCGACAACGGGAACGGTGGGCATGCCGATTACTCCTGCTCCTACCGCAAGTTGTAACAACACCCCTATCACTGCTACCGACCTCACATGGACACCGTCTAATCTCACTCCGACATCTGAGGGCGACTTGGTTGTTAGCGTTATGGCAAACTCCGGTGCTTGCAGTGGCATGAGGGCTGATTGCAAAAGCATAAGTGTTTCTCCCCCAACGCTTGCCTGCAATATGACTGCGACAACGGGAACGGTGGGCATGCCGATTACTCCTGCTCCTGCTGCGACTTGCAATGGCACCGCTATTGCTGCTACCGACCTCACATGGACACCGTCTAATCTCACTCCGACAACCGAGGGGGATTTGGTTGTTAGCGTTAGAGCAAACTCCGGTGTTTGCAGTGGCATGAGCGCTGATTGCAAAAGCATAAGTGTTTCTCCCCCAACGCTTGCCTGTAGTATTCCTGCCGGGACAACAGGAACGGTTGGTGTGCCAATCACAACTGTTCCTGCTGTGACTTGCAATGGCACCGATGTTACTGCCGGCCTCACATGGACACCGGCGAATCTCACTCCGGTATCATCCGGAAATGTTGCTGTTAGCGTAACTGTTGGCAGCGGTATTTGCAGTGGCATTACAAAGCCGTGCGGTAGTGTAACTGTTGCGGTGCCGCCATCCAGTAGCAGTAGCACACCGCTATCAAGTTCTATACCTAGCAGTAGCAGCAGGGCGCCCAGCAGTAGCTCTTTGGTGCCGTCCAGCAGTTCTGTAATTCCTAGCAGTAGCAGCAGGCCGTCTAGCAGTTCATTAGTGCCTAGCAGTAGCAGCAGCAGGCCGTCCAGCAGTTCGTTGGCACCTAGCAGCAGTAGTAGCAGTGCGCCGTCGTCAAGTAGCGCAGTTTTAACCTGTACGAATGTTCCAACAACAGGAACAGTGGGTGTGTCATTTGCACGTCCTACTGTGAGATGCAACGGCAGCAATATTACCAACAACCTTACTTGGACACCGAATACTCTTACTGTCCAAGGGACAAATCTTACCCCCACGGCAACAGGAAATATTGCGGTTAGCGTAAATGTTGGTGGTACCGGTGATTGTAGAGACAAAACAGCGACGTGCGGAAGTATAACTGTTGCGGCGGCAGAACTTGCCTGCAATATGACTGCGACAACGGGAACGGTGGGTGTGCCAATCACGCCTGCTCCTACTGTAACCTGCAACGGCACCGCTTTTACCAACAACCTCACGTGGACACCGTCTGCTCTTACCCCCACAGCAACGGGAAATGTTGCGGTTTCCGTAGCTGTTGCCGGTAACGGTTATTGTAGCGGCCAGACAAAGCCGTGCGGCAGTGTAACGGTTAGCTCGTCCAGCAGCAGTAGCAGCAGTTCGAGCACGGGTGGGAGTGGTACTTGTGTTGGTAAAACCAATATTGAGACGTATTGCCCGGGAATACCGTGGGAAAACGTAAAGCACGACAATGCTCAGGGTAACGAGTGCATATTTGTTGAGAATATTTCTAAGTGGCACGATGGAAACTCTTATACTGACGCAAACGCAGGAATGGTAAATGGGGTGAACTTTATTACGATGTGCGGTCAGTCATGGGGTGGTGATGCTAACAAACCTTGCACAGATGTGTTGAGTGGGCAAAATATTAATCCTATAGATGGAGGCTATTATATCTATAAATTCAATGGTTGGAATGGGAATAGTGCTGTAGAGATAGGAACTCCTCCTAATTGCAATAATTAACATCGAGCCGCGTACAGCGGCTTGGCGTTGAAAAAAAAATGTATATTTAAAGGAGGAGAATTATGTGAAAAAATATAGCGTATGCTTTATATTTTCAATTTTAGCAGTAAACCTCATCATTTTGGAGGCCTGCGGAAGCGGTCAAATTGTTTATATTTCCGGAAATTCAAACGAATACATAGAAGTGGAAGATGCCAAAGAGTTCCTCACCGATGTAATAAGATATTGCGTAGGTAAAAGCCAATACAGAGAAGGCTGTGAAGAATTCTACAGATCCAGTTCCGCCAAAGAAGAACCTTCCAGTTCAAGCATTAGCATTAGCAGCAGTAGCAGGCTCTCCAGCAGCAGCAGTAGCAGGCTCTCCAGCAGCAGCAGTAGCAGGCTCTCCAGCAGCAGCAGTAGCAGGCTCTCCAGCAGCAGTAGCAGGCTCTCCAGCAGCAGTAGCAGGCTCTCCAGCAGCAGTAGCAGGCTCTCCAGCAGCAGCAGTAGCAGGCTCTCCAGCAGCAGCAGTAGCAGGCTCTCCAGCAGCAGTAGGCTTTCCAGTAGCAGTAGCAGGCTCTCCAGCAGTAGTAGGTCGTCTAGTAGTAGATGAAAAAGACCGAAAATATCACAAAAAAAGGGAAAATGAGCTTTTTCAGAGCTTTTCCTCTCTTTTTCTGCAAAAAAAAATGTATATTTAAATGGATGTATATCTAGTCTGAGAGGATTTTATGAAAAAATATAATCTTTATTTCGCTTTCTTGGCAATAGCCGCCGTTTTCGTTATTTTGGCAGCTTGCGGGAGCGGAGAAATTACTAACATTTCCGATGATCCGCAGCTAACCAGTAACATAAACGCGGTGAAAGGTAACCTCACTGGCCCCGGTGGTTTTATAAAGGCGTGCGCCGAGAATAAAGAAATCCAGAACTGCGAAAAATTAGAGGTGCAAGGCTCTTCCGCTCGGGAGCCGGAACTGCCTAGTTCTTCCTCCGACGGAGTGGGGGGCGACGATGAAGAATCCAGTTCTTCTTCGGTTCCGTACATCGAACCCGGAACATCTTCCTCTAACCAAGTAACTACTCCCAGCAGCAGTTCAAATGTGGTATTAACCCCCAGCAGTTCGAGTTTAACAATTCCTCCGTCTTCCAGCAGTTTGGCGGATCCTAACGCATATTCGGTTTCTTCTTTTACCTGTGCTTGGGAGCCGGCTTCTGTGGTTTCCGGCAAGAGTGCATCAATAAAAATAGAGTTGGCTAACGCAGACAAAGCGGAGGGTATTACTTGTACAAAAGAAGCATGGTTTCCCGTTATAAATAATGTTAGTGAAAACGAAATGGCTAGATATCAATTTGGTGTTGATACGCAAATCATGGTGCGTTTCGGAGATACAATAAGACATCCCGAGTCTTTTGTTCAAGATGCTATTAAATTTCCAAATGAGCCAACCACGTCATCTGCATCATTTTCGGGCGTCAAAGCCACGGTAACCTGCTCGGGTAACGGCAAACCGGCAGGTTCCAGAGACGTGAATTGCAATAATTTGACAATTACTAAGCCGCCTGCGGCCTCTATCACACCTGCTCTGGCATTTACCAATGCTCATACATATTCAGCGAGTTCTATTTTCTTTATAGGAGAGACGCCAACACGCAATACGCCGACTTTGGTTGCAGGCGCAAGCGTGGAATACTGCGGTGAGATTAAATTTGAACCTGAATCTTTTGGCCCGCTAACCGCAGTAGGCAACGTCACTGTGACTGCAAAGTGCAGTTTGTCGGGTCAAACACTGGGAACTGCTGCGGCGGCAGTTGTCGCAGACCCGACAATAAGCGGTTCTTGCGCGTGGGATACCAAGAATAACACCTTCGGAGGCGGTGTGAGCGCAAGGGTCACGGCTGCTCCTACCATACAGAATCAGTATGGTAGAACCTGCACCGGGCCTTATTTCTCGGTGAGCGGCGTGCAGAAACAAAACGTGTCTGCGGGCTTGACGGTTGATACGTGGAGCGGCGATGCCGCGCAAACAATGAGCGCGATAACTATTGGAGCGACTTGCGCAGACAAAGCAACTGCAACAATAGCCTGCCCGAATATAACGGTTAAAGACCCGAATGCGATGTGCGAGTACTTGTCAAGCTGGTGCGGTGGAATTACCCTTACTAATATAAAGGCTCCTGCAACCGTAAGCAACCCTCCTGTGGGCCAAGCTGGTGGCGATCAATGTTTCTTTGCCACTACTATTGGAAAACTGGGAAATGCCAGCAGTGTTAAAGTCAATGGAGAATCTATAGGGAACGAAGGAAAATGCGGAAATACCGGGTGGGGGCAACCTACATGTGCGGCGGCATTAACAACGGCTGGTGTAACAGCAACGGATGGAGGTTATTATATCTATATTCCGGCATCGGGTAATTGGACAGCGCAAGATGTTGAGTTAACCAACTCCTACGGTCCTAATTTGCATCCTAACTGCGAAGCACAGAAGTAGAGTTTAATTCTTGGAAAAAAATCCCCCTCGCTTTCGGGAGGGGGGCGGTTGTTTTAAGGTCAGGCAGATTTTTTACCAGTTATTGCCGTTGTCTGTTTTTATTTTGCACTCAATACCTGCATCGCCGCTAAAAGGAGTTAATTGAGCATTTGGTTTTATTGAAATAATTGTAGAGCCGTTGGTGGTACTTTGACATTCCTGAGTCCACACCGCCCCGGCAGGCCAATTAGCGACACATTCATAAACAATATCACTGGGATCCATTGTATAAATGCCCGGAACTATTCCTTCCAATTCGAATTTCTTTCCCGCAGTGGGCCTTGATGAATCGTTAATGTTGAAATAGAATGTCGTGTTAGTTCTATTATTAGTTTCAGAACAACTATTCGTGTTCATCCCTGTTTGGGAAGTATATTTTAATTGTCTCATGCAATTATTCCCCAGTGCTTTATTGGTAGAACATGTTACATAAATTCCATTAGCTCCTTCATTTCCGGTTGCGGTGTAATTCACATCAAAGCAATCACCATTCGGCACGCTAACAGCGGAATTCATTGTAGATATTACAATAGAACATCCATCATTCACCGTCAATCTAGGGCAAGTAACTGGCGTGGCGGCGCAATCTAAGTTCACCGATACGTCATATGTACCGGCATCTACTACACCATTTGTAGGCCATGGAGAATACTTGCCACCGGAATAAGCCGAAATCGGCAACCTGCCATCTGTTAAGGTACCACAACGCCCATAAGCATTGCTCAACGAAACTCCGCTCGGAATGGCTCCTCTTGCAGAAGAAGTTGGGTTTCTGTCCCACGAGCAATTTCCGCTCAAAGTCGGGTTAGGGACAACTGCCGCCGCAGCAGTTATCCCTCGATATCCCCAATTTCCTTGGGAATCCCGGCAGACAGGTTTTCACAGCCCCTTTCCGTGACCAGCAAATCATCCTCTATGCGAATGCCTATATGCTCGCTGTAAAGAATCCCATCTATCTCAAGCTCAAAATGCCCGTAAAGCCCCGGCTCGTTTGAGATTAGCATTCCCGGCCTCAACGGTTTTTTGAGATAATCCTTGTTTTGCGCGCCCTCGTGCACAATATCCCCGATTAAATGGCTAATGCCGTGCGGCTTCTTAATGTAACTGCGCTTCATCCTTCCGCCGCGCTTGGTAAAACGCTCATCCAAAATCCTTTCCAAAAAAGACCACGCCTTTTCACCGATGCTTTTTAAAGTCAAACCGGCCCTCACATTCTTTTCATGGAACTTTTGCGTATCCAAAACAATATTGTAAAGCAGCTTTTGCAAAGGATTAAACCTCCCGTTTGCAGGAATAGTGCGGGAAATGTCGCAGCAAACAGCATTATAGCGGCAACCGAAATCCATAAGAATTAAATTTCCCCTTTCAATAGGGCAATCCTTTTTTGCGTAATGAAGAGTACAAGCATTTTTGCCCGCAGCCACAATGCTGGGAAAGGCAAGCCCCGTGCTGGTTTGTCGCAGCATAAAACATTCAAGGTCGGCAGACAAAACACGCTCGTTTTTATAACCGCAAATATGCGGCAGAATTTTTAAAAAGGCATCCTTTGCAATTTCCTGCGCCTTTTTCGCAAGAACAATCCTCTCCGGCTCTAAAACAACCCTTTGCTCAAGGTGAATTTTAGAAACATCTTTAACTTCCAATTTATAATACAGCAATTTGCGGCGTATGGCTTCGTTAGAGAAAATATGTTTTTTTTTCAGATTCGCAATCCGTTTTTTAAACCATGAATTGAATTTTTTTATCGGAAAAACAGTCTCAAAACCGATAAGCTCCTTTATGTGCGCTTCCGGCAGTCCAAGCCTTATCCCGTTCCAAAATTCCTTTTTCCTGTTTTTCTCCGGCAAAAACAAAATTTCTCTCTCGCCTTGATTTTTTGCCAAAGGGTCCAGTACCAAAATAGCTCCGCTTTGGTTTATGCCTGTCAAATATAAAAACTCAGGATTTTGGCAAATTCTCTTTGAACTCTCATTTTTAACGGAAGCATAAACGCACAGGGAATTCAACTTCTTTAAATGCTCCTGTCTGCGCCTCGCATAAAATACGGGAGCTTCGTTTCCCAAGCCCTCGGAGAGAAACACTTGGGAATACGTTTCGTAGAAATCCATTG
>JGI24698J34947_10002188_pt1 | contig 10483 bp, 8 predicted proteins | sample TergutMp193P3_FD_34947 | JGI IMG/M metagenome (IMG submission 34947) | reverse complement strand
CGGCGTTATTCATGAGGGGGTGGGGGGCCCCCCCCTCGTAGTTGTAAGCGATAAGCAGGGCTTTTATTTTTTCCGCCCGCGCGTGAGGTGTAATTCCCAGCGCCTGCCCCAGCTCGCAGGAACGGGCGATGCCCCATGCGACAGCCTCGCCATGAGAGATTGTCCCCAGCCCGGCAACCGATTCCAGCGCGTGACCGAAGGTATGCCCCAGGTTGAGGAGTACCCGCCGCACTCCCGTTTCCAGCGGATCTTCCGCGACAATTTTGCCTTTGTAGCACACCGCCCGGCTGATGAAATTGGCAAGACGGGACTTATCTTTTATAGCAGAAGCGTCTGAAAGATCATCAAGAAAATTATCGCCATCAAGTATTGCGGTTTTGACAAGTTCCGCCATGCCGGATCGCCATTCGCTTTCGGGCAGGGTTGCCAGACTTTCCATCGGCATATACACATGGCGGGCCGGGTAAAAAGTACCAGCAAGATTTTTTTTATCAAAAAGATCAAAACCGGTTTTTCCGCCCAGGCTGGCGTCTACCATGCCCAGCAGGGTGGTTGATACGAGGGCAAGGGGACAGCCCCGCATATAGATTGACGCGGCAAAGGCGCACAGGTCGCCGACAACCCCGCCGCCCACGCCGATAAAGGTCCCGTCCCTGCCGAGACGGGCGTCATGAGCGCTGCGGAGAATCGCCTCTACCGCCTGCCAGTTCTTGTGCGACTCGCCGGCTTCCAGGGTGCAAAGGGGAACAGTGTCGTTGCCTCCCCGGAGTTTTACCGCCAGATATTCGGTATTGCTATCGCATATCAGCAGGGGCTTAAAAAAATCCCCGCCAAAATTGCGGGCGATTTCTTCCATGCCGGGGAGGTTAGACGTAATGTGGGCGGAGGTTTTGAAGGCTCCAAAGTTAAAATTAAGATAGGCCATATTTCTTCCAAAAAGGACAAACCTCTCCCCCCGAAATACATTTCGGACAAAAAAAGGCGTTAAGGATATATAAGGCAGCGAGGGCGGCCGAAACACACTCCAGGAATACCATATATATATAACAGTTCGCGCCATTAAAATGACACAAACATACAATAATAAGGATAACACACCGGAGGACTTATTTCAATTTGATGAATACCGCGAGGCTTTCGATATGGGCAGTTTGCGGGTAAAAATCATACAAACGAAGCTCGCGCAGCTCATACCCCCCGTGAAGCAGTATGGCGCTGTCCCGCGCCAGCGTTGCCGGTTCGCAGGAGATGTACGCCAGCAGTGTGGGGCCGTTCGCCGCAAGACTGCGCGCCAAAGCCGGATCGAAGCCCTGCCGCGGCGGATCGGCGGTGATAAAACCGTACCGGCGGGCAGAGCCGATACCGCTTTTGGCCCAATGTTCGCTGCGCTGGGCAAAGAAGTCAGTGGACTGGTGCATGAGGTTTTCGCGGGCCAAAGCCAGGGCGGTTTTATTTTCTTCAACCAGGTCGATGTGGGGGAATAAATCTCCCAGAAAAGCGGCGAAGGTTCCCACCCCGCAGTACAGATCCGCCATGGGCAAGGCGCGGTTTGCGCCAGTTTGGTCAGCCGTAGCCGCGATGTCCCGCAGGTCCGCAATCAGCTTTTCCAGCATTGCCCCGTTGCTTTGGAAAAACACCCCGGCGTCCAGGGCAAGCTCGCGGTCCAGCACCCGCGTCTTCCCCCGCGTAGTCCCGCCTTCGCTGAGGAATAGCCCGTTTCGGGCGTACACGGTAAAGCGATCCTTCTGCGGCGGCAGTAATTGGGCCTGCATTGCGCTGTTTTCGCCCTGCAACAGTGAGCGAATCCCCGGATCGGCAATGGGACAATCGGCAATGGGGATAATTTCGTCCTTTTTACGCGCTTTAAGCCCCCAAACAGTACCCGATTCCCCGGTTTGGGGCTGCCGTATCGCGTGAAATTGCATCCGGTTCCGGTATTCCCAGGGCGCAGAAGGGAAAACCACCGGCTGCGGCGGGCAAAAACCGCCGATTCGGGTAAAAGCCTCGTGCAAAATGGCTGTTTTGGCGGCAATCTGCGCCGGATAGCCGATGTGCTGCATATTACAGCCGCCGCATTTCCCCCATAGAGGGCAGGCGGGCTGTACCCGCTCCGGCGAAGGCTCGACAATTTCCAGCAATTCCGCCTGTACCCATGAGCGGTGATCCGCAGTGATACGGCAGAGAACCGTCTCGCCCGGAGCGCTTCCCTCGATAAAGACCATTTTGCCTTCAATCCGCGCAAGCCCGGCCCCTCCCGCGACAATCTTTTCAACCCGGGCCTTGTGTAAAATATCAGCCATTATGCGACTGTAGCACAAATGGGTGATTCGGGCTATTGACAAATTTTTTTGGTTTTGGCATAGTGAAGGTGCTACGGAGTTGTGGAAGGTTCCCTGCGGGAACCTCTGAAGCCGTTGTTGCAGCGGCACTGTCGCCCACCTAAAGGTGGGCTTGCATTAGTGGTTTTGGGTGCCTTTATGGGTGCCTGGGCCGGTTTGATTTTTTTCAACTAACACTGCTTGACGCAGTGCTTAAGGGGTTGTGGGGAAGGTTCCCTGCGGGAACCTCTAAAGCCGTTAGTTCAGCGGCACTATCGCCTAGCTAAAGCTAGGCTTGCATTAGTGGTCTTGGGTGCCTTTGGTGGTGCCTGGGCTGGTTGATTTTTTTCAACTAACACTGCTTGACGCAGTGCTAATAGTTTAGCCACCTTAGCTCAGTTGGTAGAGCAGCAGACTGAAAATCTGCGTGTCTGGAGTTCAATTCTCCGAGGTGGCAATGAGCTAAGTCCTTACGTAGTAACGATTTAGCCGCTGAACTGCCCTAAATAATGGGTGTTCATAATTACAATCTTAGACTACTGGCATATAAACTGGCATATAGCCTGTTTCCATGCCGGTACAATGAGAGGTGCGTTATGAACGCCTACCCATTCTCTCTTTTCAAAAGGGCTGACCGGTCTTGCTTTTCGGTGTCTTTTAAGGGCAAAGACGGTAAGTATCTCCCCCCCATTTCTACCGGAAAAAAGACCGAAAACGAAGCTAGGGAAACTGCCTTTTTATGGTTCAGGGACGGTATACCGCAAAAAAAGACCACTTTGACGGTAACTGACTTGGCCTTAAAAGACATGGTGCGGAACATCAAGGCAGGGGAAGAAGTCAAAACCCTACTGACCGAATTAACCCGGCAAGGTTGGGTAAAAAGCTATGTGCAAACTGAAACGCCGGGTGCTGTTGATTTTATTGAATTTATGTCTAATTTTTGGGATTGGGATAATTCCCCATACATCAGAGAAAAACTGCGGAAATGCCACGGTATACATAAACGGCATTGTTCACAACAGGGGAAGGCTATAACCTTGTATTGGGAGACGTTTTTTAAGGGGCGTTTTTTAGGGGATATTACGGCTGCTGATATTGACGCTTTTATTAACCACATGGCAGAGAAGGATTTATCGGCAGATAGAAAAAACGTGATAATTAAAGCGGGTACTAAGCCGCTGCGGTGGGCTTTTTCCAAAGGTTTAATTGACAGAGACCCGACCAGGGGGCATTTGCTGTTTTCTGGTGAAGAACGGAAACGGAGTATATTAACCCCAACTGCGGCGGCGGCTGTTTTTAGAACTGTCTGGAATGATGACCGCGCTAAACTGGCGAATATGCTGGCTTCTGTTACCGGTATGAGGAATGGGGAAATTCTGGCTTTACGCTTACAAGACTTGGGAGCTGATTGTATTTATGTGCGCGGTTCATGGAATAAGTTAGACGGAATGAAACTTCCCAAAAATAATAAAACTAGAATTGTTGAAACGCCTTTCCCCGATTTGATAGCTATGCTGATTGAACAAGGCAAACAAAATCCCTGGGGTGTTACTCCTGACAGTTTTATATTTTGGTCAACTAACAGAAAAAAAGTCCCCATGCAAGGGCAGACTTTTGGCAGGGAACTTAAAGAAGCATTACAGAAAGTTGGTTTTTCAGAACAAGAAGCGGTTAAGTATTCATTCCATGCTTGGCGGCATTTTTACACTTCCTACATGGTGAGGAAACTGAATAAAAAATTGCTGAAATCGCAAACCGGACATTTGACCGATAAAATGATTGACTTATACGGCGACCATGAAACCGAAGGTGACAGGGAGATGATAAGAGCAACGCAAAAAGAAATTTTTGCGGGGATTTTACCGGAACGGAAATTGATACCGCAAAAGGTATTGTTGTTGGAATACAAGGGAGAACCCAATATGGTCGTTGCCTGAACCAGAACAAGATATAAAAAATGTCTATGAGCAAAAAGCCCTCGAATTACCGGGGGCTTTTTTTATTCATGCAAAATGCACAAACTCCGTATTTTAGCCTGAAATTGCAAGATGTATTTTTTCATGTATGAATAATGACGAAAACACAACGGACATTTTAAGCCGAAAACAAGCGGCGGCGTTTTTGGGGATTTGCCTGACTACGCTTGACCGCTTGGATATTCCCCGTACAAGGATACGGCATAGGGTTATGTTCAAGCGCGAAGTTCTGAACCAGTGGATTGATGACCAGACCGAAGGCAGGAAGGAAAAGGTATGAACCCTGAAAAGACCGACGCGGTTGTAGCGCAGTTAGTTAAAAATGCTGACGGAATAAAATACGGCTCTGTTGCCGTTTCTTTCAAACTGCATGACAGTAGAGTGGTTTCAATTACTTATTCCACTACAGAAAATACGCTGGAAGTAAAAAACAAAAACGACAGCCATTAACCCTATCCTGATAAATTGCACAAACTCCGTATTTATGCCTGAACCAGCTAAACGTATTTTTATCCTATGACGGACATAGACCGTGTAATTGACGAAGTAAAACAAGAAACACTGCCCTATGAAAGCTGGGAACGCCTGAGCGGTGAAAGTTCGCTGGCGTTTGCCGCTTTCTGCGTTTTCCGCGACTATGGGGCTGAACGGTCAATACGAAAGGCGATAGAAAGCATTGAGCAAGATGAAATTGTCCGGGGCAAGAAGTATCGGGTGTGGCGGAATTGGTCAACGGCTTTTAAGTGGCGTGACCGTGCCGCTGACTATGACCGCCATATCGAACAGTTAAAACAGACGGAATTGCGAAAAACAATAGAAGCGCAAGGCGAAGTACATCGCAAAGTTACCGGCAAAATGCTGGAAGTGGTACAAAAAAAACTTGACACCATGAACCCGCAAGAATTGACGCAAGGCAACCTTACCGAATGGGTACAGACCGCCATTAAAGCGGAACGTGAAGCGGCTGGGCTGGTAACTGCCAACGGCAAACCTGAAACGAAACAGGGGGAATTGTTTTTTACCTCTGACTTTCAAGGGCTGTAGCAATGAGTACCAGTGTAATGTTCAAGCCAACGGCAATTCAAAAAAAAGCCTTGCTACTGCTGAAAAGCGGCGTAAAACACATTTTACTTTTTGGCGGGTCAAGGTCTGGCAAAACTACGGTATTGGTAATGGCGATAATTTTTCGGGCGTTAATGTACGCCGGCAGCCGCCATTTGATTTGCCGTTACCGCGCAAAAGACGCCCGGTCATCGGTACTGCGTGAAACATTGATACCGTGGCTTGATAACACGGTAGGCAAGAGCGGGTACACCTATTTAGCCCATGAGAGTATGATCACACTTTTTAACGGCTCTGAAATATGGATAGGCGGACTTGGAGACCGCGAACAAGCGGACAAAATTTTAGGCCACGAATACAATACCATTTATTTTAATGAGATAAGCCAACTTTCCTATATTGCCGTGACTACTGCCTACTCTCGGCTTGCTATGCGTATTGAAGGCTGTAAAAATCTTTTCCTGTACGATTGCAACCCCGGTAGCCCTCTGCATTGGGCGTATAAGATTTTTGTTTTGAAAAAAACATTTCAGACCGGCGAACCGCTGGAAAAAGCGGAACTGTACGCATATTTACTGCTTAACCCGGAAGATAACCGTGACAACTTACCAGAGGATTATATCAACGACATTCTTGACACACTTCCTGAAAAACAAAGAGCAAGGTTTAGAGACGGTTTATGGGTTAAAGCCGAAGGCGTTATCTATGACAAGTTTGATGAAACAATGATTGTCAAGGCCGCTGACCTTCCCCAGCGGTTTGACCGATACGCCGCCGGTCAAGATTTTGGTCTTAACATTACCAACGTCAAGATTGGTTGGCTTGGTGATGTGGTGTACGTCTTGAGCGATTACGGCGCTTTCAACATGACTACTAAAAGTTTCAACGCCGAACTGGAAGCGCGGCTGTGGTTTGAATGTCCTGACGGTATGGGCTTGCCGGTGTACTGTGATCCCGCCGGTGGGGAACGCTTACAGGAAATTACTGGCGGTGTGAAGGCAAACAACAGCGTAGAAAGCGGTATTGACTTTCTCAATGCCAAAATTGAGCGTAAACAATTTTATGTAAGCGAAACGTGTACCGGTGTACTTTCTGAGATATGGGACTATTGCAGAGACGAAGCAGGAGAGATTGTCAAAGTAAACGACCACTACATGGACGCGCTACGCTATGCGGTCTTTTCTGATGTGCAACATGGGGTAGTCTTTCAATGAGTATATTTACCCGCGTTTTCAAACCAAATAAAGCAAAATCGGTAAATACCGGCAATAATAACGATAGCCGAATTTCCTTGACTTCTGATGATGATTTTCATAATTTTGAAATAGGACAACCATTTGTAAATTCATATTTTCTCAACGCTTGGGTAAATATCGCGGTTAATATCCTCATAAGGAATATAGCCCGCGCGGATTATGTTATTCAGAGAGAAGGAAATGAAGTTACGAATGGTCAAATACATGATTTATTTAGAAAACCTAACCCCGCTTTAAGTCGATTTGATTTATGGAAAGAAACAAGTGCATGGTGGTTTCTTGAGGGCGAATGTTTTTGGTGGTACGGCTCTGATTACTCCGGCGGCATACCTAAAGAAATATTTATTTTAGATCCCAGGAAAATGCGCCATGAGTGCGAATTATCCGGGGGTTTTGATTATTCATATCGGCATATTCCCCGCCGGTGGTTCTACCATAGCGGAACTGAACTAATCCCCATTCTGTCTGATGAAATAATCCACTTTCGAGATTTTAACCCCTATAACCCTGTTCGCGGGCTTAATCCGCTGGTGTCGCTTTCTCTTGAATTAGAACAAGATTATTACGCCAATAAAGCCAACTCCGCTCTGTTAAAACATAACGCTATACCGCAGGGAATTCTTAAAACTGACCAATCATTAAGACCAGAGGAAGCAGACCAGCTAGAGCGGCGATGGGAGAGCAAGTATGGCGCGGTCAAGGCTGGCCGCAAGATAGCGGTGCTTGGCAAGGGAACTAATTTTGAACCGTTATCTTTTACGCCCGAAGTAATAAAACTATTTGAATTGAAGCGGTGGAACTTGTACACGATTTTGGCAAAGTACGGCATACCACCGCGTGTCGCCAACATTAGCGACAAAACAACTTCATTGTCCGGCAAAGATACGGCAGAACAGCATAGCGCGTTCTGGAAATACACGTTAATCCCCACTTTACGGCAATTTGAACAAATATTGGAAACTCAATTTTTTATCCGGTTCGGGTTAAAAGAACGCGGTGTTTTTGACTTGTGGGATATACCAGAAATGCAGGACAGCGAGGACGCGCAAAGCCGCCGGGACATTGCGGAAATAAACGCTGGGCTTAAAACCATTAACGATGTACTTAAAGAACGCGGCAAAGACAGTAAGCCCTGGGGTGATGTCTGGTATAGACCAAAAAATATGATTGCAACTAACGGTATCAATGGTGATAACGGAGGTGGATCATGACAGGTGGAACTTTAATGATGAGCAGAGAGGTAAATAATCATGCGTACTACCTTAAACGGCTTAAAGAATTGGGCTTTCGTAACGCGACAATTACCGCTCTTGAAAAAGACGCTTTATATTCGCTGATTGACGATGTAAAGCCAAATCTTATTTTAATCGGGGCGCGGTTCTACCAATGCTCAACGCCATATATGCTGGGCGAATTGAAAAAAGACTTTCCCAATATCAACATGGCGGCTCTTTCGATTGGCGAATATCCCGCTGACCTTGCAATGTATTTTATCCTGAATGGCGGTAATTCCTATATCACTACGTTTGACGGAATAGAACAATGGTACAAAGGTTTGCATGACGTAAGGGACGGCAAGGATTATATATCCCCGGCAGTGAAAGAAAGAATTGAAATGAGGGCAGAATACCCGAAACCGGCGGCGGTGATTACAGACCGCCAAAAGGAAGTGATACTGCTGACGTGTAACGGCTTCAAGGAAGTTGAAATTGCTGACACCTTGCACATATCAAGGCGGACAGTTGACACCCACAAGAAAGAAATTTTTACCGCATTAAATGTACGCAGTGCTAACGAACTAATCAGAGCGGCATTGAACCTTCATATTATCGAACTGCATGATATGTTCTTTTATCCAAAAAACTTTGTCCTTAAACCTATGCCGGACAAGAAAATCAAACAATGGGGGAAAAAATGATTATCAGAACGAAAAGCGGAGAATTCAAGGCTGGCAATGCTTCTGTTTTGCTTGATTTTTTGGGAGTGCAAAAAGAGGCGGCAGGAGTGCAAAAAGTAGCGGGTGAAGTGGAACTAATAGCGTGTGTTCCATTGCAACTAAAGGAAAAAACCGAAACTGAAAACGGTATACCGTGGACGCTTTCAACATTTGACCTTGACCGGTACGGGGAGAGGATAGACCCGCAAGGTTGGGATATAAAGCAATTCCTGAATAATCCGGTGGTCGAATGGTCGCACAATTACCTCATACCCGCCATTGGGAAAATTGAAGGGCTTGCTTATGATGAAACCGGCTTACACGGTCTGGTCATTTTCAATGATAAATCTTTTGATCCTTTCGCATGGTCGATAGAACAGCGGGTTAGGGCTGCCGTTATCCGCGCCGGTTCTGTCGGCTTTCGTATCAAGGAAATTGAAATACCGTCCAAAGAAGATAGCAAGGACGGTACAACGCTGATTTTCCGTAAACAAGAACTGGTTGAATTTTCCGTTTGCAACGTACCCGCAAATCCTTTCGCGCTGGCTAAAAGCATTGAAGCGGTAAAAACAGAACCCACACAGGATTTTACCCGCCCTAATTTTTGGGGTGGGATAATCAACAACCTATAGTTGTTGTTTAGGTAAGGTATTTGTTTCGGGGTACGTTGTACCCCTCACATACAATAAATAATTTTTAAGGAGTAACGTATGGACGAACTTTTGAAGGCTATCAAACAAAAGATAGCGGAGATGAAAAAAATTGACGAGACGGGGTTTACGGAAGAAAAAACCGCAACGGCTTACCTTCAGGAGAAAGAGGGTATTCTTGAGGGGATTGTTAAAGCCCTTGAGAGTATTGCAGTGCAGGAAACAGAGGAAGTAACGGCGTTAAAGGAAACGGTAAAGAATTTGCGTGATGAACTGAAAACGCAAGTGAAGTACCCGAAAGAATTAACCCGCCGTGAACTGCTGTACAACCTCGGCAGGGGAATTGCGGCGGCGTGGACGGGAAATTATAAAGCCCTGGCGGAACTGGCATTTACGCCTAACTTGAAAAGCGAAAATTGGACGAACCCCAAAGATGTGATTTTGGGAGAAAAAGGCTGGACGGTCAATAAGGCGGCTGGCGGCTCGCCGCTTGGTGATCCTATGGGGAATATGGCAACCAATGAGCAGTACCTTATTAACCCCATTTATGAAACGGAAATAATGACGGAAGTTGCTAAAAAATCAGTTATGATGTCGCTTGTCCGTCACCGCCCGATGGCGGGGCCGTCTATCATGCTGCCTACCAGAGACCGCGGCGGCGTTCAGTTGAACTGGTTGACCGCATACGGACAAAAAATCGAAGGGTCGAAGCCCAAAGGCGCTGAACGTGTAGAGCTAAAAGCATATACGTTGGCCGGCTACATTCCGTGGTTTGATGAATTTGAGGAAGATGTCTTTGTCGATTTGGGGGCATTGTTCATTGACGAATTTATTGAGACTTACGGACAGGAATTTGACCGCCAATGCTTAACCGCTTCTGCCGATCCCTTCACCGGCGCGATGATGTGTGATGATGTAACAGAAGTTGAAATCAAAGGAAGCACCATTGATGATTTGACGTGGAAGGACTTTAGAGACGCGGTGTACAAAGTACCCGCCGAAGAACGCAAGGATTGTTCATGGTTTCTCAATGAAACGGTGTTGAACCATATCGCTAACATTGAGGATACTACAGGCCGTCCGATTTGGCGGCGGCCAACTGAAGCAATGCCTGGACGTTTGGACTTGTACCCCTATCATGAGGTCTCTATTCTCCCGCAAATTGGCGACATCGGGCAAAATGCAATCTTTGCCATCTTCATGAACCCCAAAAGAATACAACACGGCAACCGGCGCGGTATTGAACTGAAAAAATTTGACGGTACATCGGACAGTCTGGAATACG
>JGI24698J34947_10002187_pt1 | contig 10483 bp, 11 predicted proteins | sample TergutMp193P3_FD_34947 | JGI IMG/M metagenome (IMG submission 34947) | reverse complement strand
GATACAGTCCACTGAAAATATTGATAACGCCGTCGGCGGCTTCCATCGCATACTGGAGGGCGGCGAGCTTGTCCCGCGCGTGTTAAATGTAAAAGCCCGCCATCCCCGCAGCGCCGCGGGCATTTCCTCCGACGGCAGATATTTGTACCTTTTGGTGATAGACGGACGGCGGCTCGGCAGCGTCGGCGGCACCGAGGCGGAAACGGCGCTGTTATTGCGGGCGTTAGGCGCAAGTGAAGGGATCAACTTTGACGGCGGCGGCTCAACCGCGCTTGCCCTGCGTTATCCCGGCGATAAAGTCCGCGTCGTCAATACCCCCATCCACGACAATATTCCGGGGCGGGAACGGGCCGTCGCCGGGTGTCTGGGCATATATGTCTATGGTATTGCGGAATTCACTCCGCCTTCGCCGGGGCAATAGTATCGAAAAGGGACAGTATCACTTCATTCTTAAAAAGATTTGCGTACTTCCGCGCGCTCACGCCGAGGCTGTCCGGTATATCCGGGTCGGATCCGGCTTTGAGCAGAATCTCCACCATTTTTTCCCTGCTCGCCCCTGCCGCCACAATCAACGCCGTCTGCCCGTTCTTGTCCTTCACGTTCAGGTCAGTCCCGGCTTTTATCAAATCATCCATGATCTCCAGATTCTGCGCCATAACGCTGTCGATGAGGGCGGTGGTGCCCCGGTCCTCAGCCAGCAGATTCACATCGGCTCCCGCGCTGATAAGATAGCGAATAACGTCCGGGTTTCCGGTTCTGGTTCTGGCGGCAATGTTAAGCAGGGGAATCCCGGCGCTGTTGCGGGAATTGACCGAGAAACCCGCGTCAAGAAACAGGGAGATTTCCTTAACGCGGTTATCAATAACGCATTGGGCGAGGGATTCTACCGTGGTGGGAATACCCATCTTGAGCAGGCTTTGCTGGGCCTTGATGATATTCCGCGCGGCGATATGTTTTTGGATGACCTCGTTTTCGGCCTCAAGGTACGTTTGCAGCGACGCTTCCGTTCCCAGAAAGGTAAAAAAGGCGGCGAATTCCTTTGATATGCCCGGTATGGCTTCCTGCCGGTATATCAGAATGTGTATGCGCGAACCGAAGGCAAACCCCGCAAAAAAATCGAACCACTGGGGGTCAAGGGGCGAAGCGATAAGCACATGGGTGGGGGCGTTTACCGGCTCATTGTCGTTTTCTTCCGGGGCGGAAAAGTCAAAAAAGGCGGTGAATCGGTTAATATCAATGTGTTCCGGGGAATTGAGCAGAAAATTTTCGACCGGAATATTGAGTTCCGATAAAAGAGACCCCAGCCGGACGGCTATATCCTTTTCCCTTTCGGTATATATCAATAGTAACTTCATCTACCTTATATTATAGCATATTTTTACCCTGCCAGCAGCCGATTTAGCCGTTTTACGAAATCCGCAGGGTCAGTCAGTTTTATCCCCTCCACCAGCAGGGCCTGATCGAGCAGCACCCCCGCCACATCGGCGACGCGCTGTTCGTCGTCAATGTCCTTGAGGCGCGACACAATGGGATGGTCGCCGTTTACCTCCAGAATGGGCTTAACGTCGGGCATGGAGGTCTGCCCCATCGCCTTGAGCATCTGCGCCATTTGCATACTGGGGTCGTTTTCATCGGCGACAATGCAGGAGGGCGAATCGTGGAGGCGGCGGGACAGTTTTACGTCTTTGACCCGCTCTCCCAGCGCCTTTTTGAGTTTTTCGATCACCGGTTTGGCGTCTTTTTCGGCGTCCTTGTTTTTCTCTTCGCCTAACTCATCGTCCGCCCCGGCGCGGTTTACCGCCTTGATCTCCCAGCTTTGGCTTTCGCTCTTGCCGTCGGCGCCGGGGGTTTCCTTACGGTAACTGTGCAGGGCGGGAATCACGAGGTCGTCGATTTCATCATCCATGATGAGGACTTCAATTTCTTTGGCGCGGTAGGCTTCCAAAAGCGGCGACGCCCGCAGGGTTTTTTCATCGCCGCCGGTAATGTAGTAAATGTGCTTCTGGTCGCTTTTCATGCGGCTTACGTAATCGGCAAAGCTGGTCCACCCGTCAACAGCGGTGCTCTTGAAGCGTACCAGTTCCTGCAGGGCGTCGCGGTTGCCAAAATCCTGATACAGCCCTTCCTTGAGCGGGCGGTTAAATTCCCCGACAAAGGTTTCCCATTTGTCCTTATCGTTATCCGCAATTTGTTTGAATTCTGTTAACAACTTTTTTACCGATGCGTTTTTAATGTTGAGCAGAATTTTATTCTGCTGTAGAATTTCGCGGCTGACATTCAGGGGCAGGTCCTCGGAGTCGATAATGCCGCGCACAAAACGCAGATAGGTGGGCATCAGTTCCTTGTCGTCATCGGTGATAAATACCCGCTTTACATAGAGTTTTACGCCCGGCTTGTAATCGACATTGTATAAATCGAAGGGGGCTTTTTTCGGTATGTAGAATAATGTTGAGTATTCCAGCGTCCCCTCGGCTTTGGTGTGGATGTAGTGCAGAGGGGAATCGCTGTCGTGCCCAAGCTGTTTATAAAATTCGTTATAGTCCTCGTCTTTCAGTTCCGTCTTTGACCGCCGCCAGAGCGCGGTGCCGGAATTGATACGGTCGGTTTTGGTTTTACTGCCCTTTTCGTTGCCTTTATCGTCCCACTCTTTTTCATCATAGGTAAGATAGATGGGAAAGGCGACGTGGTTGGAGTAGCGTTTGATGATGTCCTCGATAGACCAGCGGTTGGCGTATTCGGTTCCCTCCTCGGTCAGGTGGAGGATCACCGTCGTCCCCTGAGTGTCGCGCGCCGCGCCCTCGATTTCAAAACCTTCCTTGCCGTCGCTGATCCATTTCCACGCGGCATCCTCGGCGGCTTTCCTGCTGAGTACCTCAATTTTATCCGCCACCATGAACGCCGAATAAAAGCCTACCCCGAACTGGCCGATAAGGTTGGAATCTTTTTTCGCGTCCTCGGCAAGTTTTTCCAAAAACGCCTTAGTGCCGGAACGGGCGATGGTTCCCAGCGAATCGATTAAGTCCGCTTCGTTCATGCCGATTCCGTTATCGGCAATGGTGAGGGTCTTTCCTTCTTTATCAAAGGAAATATCGATGCGGGGGTCAAAGTTAATGCTTTTGTACGCTTCGTCCGCTACCGTCAGGTATTTAAGCTTGTCCAGAGCGTCGCTGGCGTTGGAGACAATCTCCCGCAGAAAAATCTCCCGGTTGGAGTAGAGGGAATGGATGATAAGGTGCAGCAAACGGCTGACTTCGGTCTGAAACTGGTGTTGTGCCATGTTGGGCTCCTTGTTGTGTTAGTGTTTTGTCTTTTTTTTCCACTCGGCGTCTATTTTCGCCTGCTCCGCGTCGCTTATCGCCGCCGTTTTGACCGGAACGCCCAGCAATCCCGGGGTTGGCTGCTTTACCAGATGCGGCGCCGGCAGCTTGTCGCACATTTCCTGCAGCCTATGCGCCACCGTGGTATATTGCCCGGCCAGAATAAGGTTCTCCGCGTGCTGGAGCGCAAGGTCTTTGTACTGTTTTATCGCCATGGTGAGTTCATCGCGATTTTTACAGGTCTTGTATTTGTTTATTTCAGCTTCTACACCGGTCATTTTTTCCCCCTCTATCATATATTATAAAACAGAGCGAAAAATGTCAAATGTTGTTTTGCCGGGGTTGCTTGCCTTTTCGCTTTTTTTCTTCCATAATACGGCAGAACCATGTACGATTACCAAGGGCATAGCCCCGAACCCTGGAAACAACGAATAGCCGCGGCGGTTGACGCGCTGGTACGCGAAGCGGGCGGGGCGGACAGTATCGGCCCCGCGCAGGTCATTGCCGAGATTCCGCCTGAACCTGAAATGGGCGATATTGGGTTTCCCATGTTTGCGTACGCGAAAATACTGCGCAAAGGGCCGCCGCAAATTGCCCAAATGGTCTGCGAACGGTTAAAATCTGATGGGGCAGGGGGTTCTGGAACCGCCGGTTCCTTTGAAGCCGCCGGCCCCTATGTGAATGTGCGGCTGGAGCGGGCGGTGGTCGCGCGGGCGGTTCTGGCGGAGGTTCTTGATGATAGCGAGGGGCAGTTCCCCTTTGCCAGAGTGAAGACTTTCACCGGGAAAAAAGTCATGGTGGAGTTTTCCAGCCCCAATACCAACAAGCCCCTGCATTTGGGGCATCTGCGCAACGATGTGTTAGGCGAAAGTATAGCGCGGATTTTGGCGGCGTGCGGGGCGGATGTGCGTAAGGTGTGCATTATCAACGACCGGGGGATACACATCTGCAAGTCGATGCTGGCGTATCAGGAGCGGGGGGAGGGGAAAACGCCCGAATCGGAGGGCGTAAAGAGCGACCACTTTGTCGGGGACTGGTACGTTTATTTTAGCGGTGAACTGCGCGCACAAACTGAGGCGTTAATGCGGGACAAGGGGCTGAAAAAAGAGGAGGCGGAAGCCCAAGCCCCGCTGATGTCCCGCGCTCAGGAGTTATTGCGCAAATGGGAAGCGGGCGACGCGGAAACAACCGCCCTCTGGAAGCTGATGAATTCATGGGCGGTTGAGGGTATGCAAAAGACGTATCAGCGTACCGGCGTTTCTTTTGATCAATACTACTATGAAAGCGATACATGGCAGTTGGGCAAGGAAGAAGTGCTCAAGGGGCTGGAGCGGGGCATTTTTTACCGCGAGGAAGATGGGGCGGTTGCCGTTGATCTGAGCGCGGAAAAACTCGATAAAAAAATTTTACTGCGCAGTGACGGTACTTCGATATACATCACGCAGGACTTTGGAACGGCGATCAATCGTTACAAAGATTTCCCTTTTGATCAGATGATCTATGTGGTCGGCTCCGAACAGCAGTACCACTTTAAGGTACTATTTACGCTGTTGGACAAACTCGGTTTCCCTTGGGCGAAAAACCTCTATCACCTTTCCTACGGCATGGTAAACCTTCCCGAAGGCAAAATGAAAAGCCGCGAAGGTACGGTGGTTGACGCCGACGATTTAATTGACAGCCTGCGTGACATGGCTATCGCGGAAATAAAGGAAAAAGAGCGCGAGGAAAAAGTGGGCGACCCGGCGGAAGTGGCGGAAAAAATCGCGCTCGGCGCACTGCACTATTACCTCTTGCAGGCAAGCCCCGCCAAAGATATGCTGTTTGATCCGAAAGAGTCGCTGTCGTTTAACGGGAATACCGGTCCCTATCTGCAATACATGGGGGCGCGGATTTCTTCAATGCTGCGCAAAAAAAATGAGGCGTTGGTTATTGATGAAAATAGTTTTTCCCTGCTCACCTCTGACCCCGAGTGGGAACTGATTAAAACATTGGCGGCGTATCCGGCGGCGGTTGGCGAAGCGGCGGCGGGGCTTGACCCTTCGCGTCTGGCGGCGTACCTCTACGAGCTGTCCAAGTGTTTCAGCCGTTTTTACCACGACTGCCCGATTCTCAACGCGGAAAACGCCGGCGTGTCCGCCGCGCGGCTGGCGCTCTCTCAGGCGGTTCTGCGGGTGCTGCAAGACGCGCTGCATTTGATCTGCGTGCCCTTTCTTGAGATAATGTAAGAAGCCGAACATGAGTATCGAAAAACGTTTTATTCCTTCTTTTATATCGACCGCTACGGTTACCGCGGTCATCGCCCCCTATCTTTCGATTATGGTGCGGGGGTTGGGGTACAGCCCTTTGTGGGTGGGGATACTGTTAGGCGTTTATGAAGGGGCGGCGATAGCGGGGCCGATGCTGGCGGGTTACTGGGCGGACAAAACGGGNAATTACCGTTCCGCTCTGGTGGTGTCATGCGTCATTCCCGCCCTTGTCGNGCTGCCCCTCATACGCTGGATCCATCCCGCGGTCAGCGCGGTACTGCTGGCTCTGCTGGCGTTTGGCGTGCGCTCGACCATCTCCCTGCTCGACGCCGTTACCACCATTCAAATCGGCAGAACCGGCAACTACGGCAGAATCCGCGTGTGGGGCTCAATCAGTTTTATTTTTGTTACCCTCTGCCTCCAGTGGAATCCTTTTCTCAAACCGCACAGCGCGGGAAACATCGGCGTCTGGCTCATGATCACCGCCGTCATATCCGCCGTGCCGATTCTCCTGCTCCCCGTCGCTTTTCTGCGGTCGTCGCCCAAACACGATACCGGCGAGGCGGTCGAAGGAAAAACGATTCCCATTCTTTCGGTGTATGTGCTCGGCGGTTTCAGCATGATCTTTCTGAGCCGCATTTCCATGACGGCGATTTACACCTACTTCCCCCTGTATATGATTGAAACCGTACATTGGGACGCGGTGGGCGCGATGTTCGCTGTGGCGACGGCGTCGGAAGTTCCCCTCATGTTTTTATCCGTCGCGTTGATCCGCCGTTTCGGCTCGCTTCCCCTGCTCGCCCTGTCCGCCGTGGGGATTTGCGCGCGTATGTTGATTCTGGCGTTTCTTCCCTTCAAGCCCTGCATTGTGATCAGCATGATGCTCCATTCCCTGTGCTTCGGGGTATACCACCCGGCGGCGGTGGATTTTATCGCCGGAATTTTTCCCGCTCAAAGACGCGGGACGGGGATGGCGGTGTACCTCATCGTGGGTTCGGGATTGCCGGCGCTTATCAGCAACATAGCCGGGGGAGCCGTGGTCGAAGCCGCCGGATACCGTCCGCTGTTCGCGCTCTATGCGGCGGTTGCGGGAGCGGGGGCGTTGATTTACCGGGGGATGCGGCGGTATAATAAGCGGAAGGGAAAAATCAACGAATGACACGAATTGATCGGAGGATATTATGAAGAAGTTGATTAATAATGCCCATTAAAATGTAGTAAGCCCTAACCAACAAAATATAAATATTAAAAATATTACTGGTATCAAAAATGTTGATATTATTTTTAAATATTTATTGTCACATTTATTAATATAATATAGTTGAAATATTAATGTGCTAATTCCTATTAAACAAAATGGTATTCCGTGAACTTTTATATATGTATTTCTATCATATGTATTTAACAAACTGAGTATAAAATATAATATAAATAATAATGAAAAAATGATTTGGGGTATATTTTTGAAATAAAATTTAGGTGTAAATTCATATTTTAATATAAGTGTTATTGTAAATATAATTTTTAAAATACATTCAACTATTATATAATAATAAATAATATCAAGTGTATTATAGGGCATTAGCCGATAAATAGAGACATAACTGCCACAAATGAGTAAAAAAATATCAATAATGCCCAATATAATAATATCAATTACTACTATTTCAGGTTTTAATATTTTCATAAATTCAATATATCAGAACTTATCAAATAAGTCAATAGTATTCTTAAATAAGGTGACAGACTTTATGGTCTGTCAAGCGTATCTTTTCTTCATATCGTCAAACCTTAACACGCAGCCGGGTAAAACCTCCACGGGCATTTCAGACAACCCCGACATCTCGCTTACCGTTTCATCATAGCCGTTTATGCCCGGTTTATACACATACAGCCTGTCCGCCGATACCACCCAATATTCTTTGACGCCAGCCTTATAGTACCATATCTTTTTATCCTCCAAATCTCTGCCTCGGGAAGAATCCGACATAACCTCAATCACAAAATCGGGAGCGCCGTTACAATATTTTTTGCCGAACACTTTATCCCGGTCACATACCACAAAAACGTCAGGCTGAAACACCGTATTATCCGAACCGTCCTCTTGGGGAAACAATCTGACATCAAAAGGGGCTATATACGGAGTACATTTCTTGCCGTTAAGAAAATCGCCCAACTGTTTGCCCAAATCAAGAACAACCCACTGATGCCATTCATCAGGAGAACCCATCATATATACCAGACCGTCAAGCATTTCCACCCGGACATCTTCACCCCATTTCGCATAATCATTCCAGCAAAACCCGTCCAAAGTCCTTTTTGGTTTTATCCATTCGGGAATAAAATCCGGTGAATTATCCACCACGGCAACATTCGACATACAGAATATCTCCTTACTATCGAATTGTACACGCTTTGGGCGGATGTGTCAATATTGGGATAATTTTCTCTTGTATATATGGCGAAAAACGGTATATTATATGGTAAAATTGAAACCATCATCCCTCCTAATCGCCGTATTCCTCTCGCTGTTTAACCCGCTATTGGCCGGCGCGCAGTCTATCGCGTTTGGGCTGAAATCCGCGCCGCCGGATTTGGCGGTTTCTTTGAACGGGGAAATTCAAAAGCCGGCGTCTGAGAGCGGGGGGATACGGAATTATCGCATAACGGGCGGCGGGACGCTCCGTTTTAGCGCGGAAACGTACCGGAGTGTGGAATATCCAACCGAGGCACTGCCGGTCAAAAACGGACGTTTGGAAATTAAGCTTGAAAAAGAAAGCGGCGTTATGAAACTTTTGGGGGAGTATTCCACGGGGGCTCAGCCCAAGAGCGCGTACTTTTCGCCGGACGGCAGGCGGATATTTGTTCCCCTGCTCGACCAGCACGGCATCGACGTGTTCCGTTTTGAGCAATCCCTTGTTTTTGAAAAACGGCTTACCGTACCCGCAAGCGCCGCCGTGGGCTTTGTGGAGGCCATGACCGACGAACGGCGGCGGGAACTCTGGGTTTCCAACATGGTAGAAAACAAGGTTCACATTTTTAACCTTGATACGCTGGATTATAAAACCTCGCTGGGAACGGGCGGAATATTTCCCAAAGTAATCGCGCAAAATCCTGACGGAAGCCTTACCGTAGTATCCAACTGGGTAAGCCGGGACATCAGCGTGTTTGATTCGGAAACAAAAAAACTGCTCCGCCGTATTCCCGCAGGGGGAACGCCCAGAGGCATGGCATTTTCGCCCGACGGCGCATTGCTCTATACGGCGATTTTCGATGAGCCGGTAATCGCCGTCATTGATATGACGCAAAACAAGGTGAGTAAACGCTACCGTCTTTATGAAGGAGTAGGGGCGGCGCGTCATGTCATTTACCGGGACGGCAGGCTCTATGTTTCGGATATGTACTGGGGAACGGTGAACATTCTCAACGCTTCCACCGGAGCCCTGCTCGCTTCCAAACGCATAGGCCCCAACATCAACACCATCGTCCTTTCCCCCGACGGCAAACGAGTCGTCGCTTCATCACGCGGTCGCAACAACAGCGAGGACTACACCAAACCGGGGCCGGACTTCGGCGCGGTCTATCTGCTCAAGGCCGAGGACCTCTCTCTGGAAGAACGAATATGGGGCCGCAACCAGCCCACCGGCCTGGCAATTTCCCCCAACGGGAAGTATTTGGTCTTTACGGATTTTCTGGACGCAAATTTGGAAGTATATGAGGATACCTTAAAACGCTGATGGGGGTTGAAAAATAGCGTTATTCCCTGTATAATAAGTGATATGTACTCTACCTATACTCTTAATACGGACGAGCTTACTCCGCAGTTTATCTCGGTCTTACAGGGCGCCTACCCGGGTAAAAAGGTTGAGATTGTTGTTCAAGAAGCTCAGGACGAAACGGAATACCTGTTGAAAGACCCCCAACTGCTCAAGGCTGTTGAGGACATCAAAAACGGTAAAAATCTTGTTTCTGTTCCCCTTGAAAGCCTTTAGATATGAACATTCTGTTTCAGCAAACGGCATTTACCGACTACCAGCAGTGGGCTGTCGAAGATAAAAAGATTTTTAGTAAAATCGGCAGCCTCATCAAAGAGATTGTCAGAACCCCTTTTACCGGTACCGGTAAACCGGAACCGCTCAAGGGCAATCTGTCCGGTTTTTGGTCCCGCCATATTACCGATAAACACCGCCTTGTTTACAAGGTCGAACAAGATGTGGTGATCATTGCGGGCTGTAAATCCCACTATGCTGATAAATGATTTTTATTGTTAGGTGTCATTAGCACACTATATCTAGTGCGTTAGGTGACATACGACACTAGATAAAAACGGTGTCAGGCACTGGTGCGTTGCCTCAAAACCGAGGAGGCTATCGAGGCATACCTTAACGTAACGCTTGAAGAGGGGGATTATCAATTTCTTCCGGTCGCCCTTGCCGATATTGCCCGCGCCCGCAAAGCAATGACCAGCGCCGCGAAAGCTGCCGGCGTAACCCGCACCAATTTATATCAGTCGCTTTCCGAAAACGGCCACCCCGCTTTTGAAACCGTCGCAAAGGTTGCCAATTCGCTGGGCTACAGGCTCGCGCTGGTTTCCGTGTCCAAGCCGGCGGCCAAGAGCGGAGCCGGGAAACGGGCAAAGTCCCGGAAAGCCAGATCGACGGTATAAAGCGATTCCCATTTCTTGTGTAGTAAAATGAGGCTCCCCCTTTTTTACCTGTTCGGTGGCCGGAGGGATTTGCACCCTCTGTTACGCGATCCACAGCCGCGTGCAACACTACATCTGCCTCGGCCACATAAACTCCGACGGGAATCGAACCCGTGATAGAGGATTTGCAATCCCCTGCCTTACCGCTTGGCTACGGAGTTTTGTATTTGACGGGGCAGGAATCGAACCTGCAATAGCGGCTCCAAAGGTCGCTG
>JGI24698J34947_10002186_pt1 | contig 10484 bp, 6 predicted proteins | sample TergutMp193P3_FD_34947 | JGI IMG/M metagenome (IMG submission 34947) | reverse complement strand
GAATGGCTGTCCAACATCATGGATGTAAATTTATCAGTCCTGTCCCATCAAATGAACAAGGTAATGAAGGTACTCGCGACAATATCCACAATTTTTATACCGTTAACTTTTCTCGCTGGAGTATACGGCATGAATTTCGATTATATGCCTGAACTGTACTATCAATACGGTTATTTTGTAATTTTGGGCGTTATGGTGCTGATTGCAATCGTCATGATCCTCATCTTCAAAAAGCACCGCTGGTTTTAGGACGGCGGGTTACAGACACGGGTAATTTCTTCAATACAGAGGCGTTTTGCCTCCTCTATCAAATCTTTTGTTTTTAAAACCGGACTGCGGTGTTTGACAGCCGCGGCAAACGGAAGCAGGGTGGTAAAAACCTGCCTGTTTTTTAAACTTAAAACATTTAAATAATCTTCTGTGTTTGCAGGGGGGAGGGCCGCTATATCATCACGGTAGTTTTCCAGAAATTCTACGGCGCTTGTTTTCGCGCTCCCTGTTGAAAAAGAGCTTGTTTCCAAAAGAGCGGGATTTTCGTTTCCGCCGTTATGTGCTATTTTGCGCGTAAAATCAATGGGAGCGCCCTGTCCCTTTGCGGAAACGCTCTGCGCGTTGATTAAAGACGCTTTTTCCTCAATTTTTTCCCTGTAAAAGCGCAAGGAGGAAGTTTCATGAAAAGTTTGCCCCTGTTCATTTTTTGGCAGAAATGGACTTCGGTACAGGAAGGAGGAAAAAAGGGCTTCCAGCGGGGAGAGGCGGTTCTGTTTTTTTTCAAAGAACGGGTAAATGTACGTCCCCCTTGAGTATGTTCTACAGCCGATATATGAAAAGTCCGCGCCGAAGAATGTTATGCGCTGGAAGCCCAGTATTTGCGCAAGCGAAAGGCAGGAGTATGTTACATTTCCACCCGACGTGTCAAGTTTCGGTAATTGTCGCCAGTATTGGGAAACGTACAATTCAAGCGGGTGTCCGCTGGAAAAAAAGACGGGCGAAGGAGAGAGGCCGCAGAGCAGGGGAGGGCTTGCCAGTCCCAAAAAAAGCGGAACGTTATGTGCAAATAAATTACAGCCCATAAAGTGATAATAGCTGATATGCTGGCAGTCAATGGAAACAACCGCGTCAGGCTCAATACCGTTGTTAAGAAGGACAGGCAGGGCGGTATCGGAACAGATAATGAATGCCCCTCTTTCTTTATATTCAACAAGAACGGGTATCTGCTGATCCAGCGAAGGGCCTGCGGCTATTATCGCGGCCTCACGGATTGCAGGTGAATTTATTTTGAAAAAGTTATCTGTCTTTTCGACGGCTTTCATGTTGCGGATAATGTTTGAAAACCAGCGTTTGCCAAAGTGGGCCTGAACCGAATAATCGCCGGCTGAATTTTCTATCGCGCTTTCCATTACTCCGGCGGCTCTTTCAAACTTTGATAAATCGGCATCCGTTCTGGTTCTAAGCGGAATGATTTTGATCCCGCCGTGTATGGCAGGCTTGTACTGTTCGCTGATAATTTTTTTTATCTCATCGTCAGATAGATCAACGTAAAGGGAAAAACGGCTGTCGCTGAAAAGTTTTGTGTAATCTTTTGAAGATAAAAGTTCCGCCATGCCCTCAGCGTCAAAGTCAATTACAACTACCCGCGAAAAGCCGTTCGAGGCACGGGAACAAAGAGCCTCTTCGGGGGCAAAACCGCCTCCAAGACCCAGGAAAACAATAAAGTCCGTATCCTGCGGTATTGTTGAAACAAGCCTCTGCGCTTCCCTGATTGGGTCGATCATGGAATGAAGCGGTTGTGTGTCCGATGACGGCAGAAGGAGGGCGGGAACAATTTCACCGCTTCGGGATTTTAAAAAAGCGTAATGGCTAAGAGCGTCCCTGTAAGAAAGGCGGGAATTAAGACGCGCTTCTGTTGTACAAAGAGATGCAAGGTTTTTTTCAAAGGTCTGCCTATCCATGTACAGCCTCATTGATAGCCGTCTTTAGTTCCGCCTGCGACACTTCCTTTTTGCCGGGGAACAGGAGCGGAGCGAGTTCCGCTTTGATGCCGGATGAAAACCGGCTGTTCTCCAACGCGGAAAAGAGCGCGGCTTTTCCCTTTTCACGTAACGAAGATGCGCCGTCATTAACAGAAAAAGTTTTAAAAAATCCGTCCGCTTTTTTTCCCGCCGTTTCAGGAGGAAGGGCGTTTTCAAATACTTCATTGCCCCCTGCGAGTGAGAAAATCCGTTTCGGCCAGGATGAAAGCCGGTTTTTAAACCACTGCGCGTATATTTTATAGCTCTCTCCTTCCTGTATCTGCCTTGAGCGTAAAAAAGTTTTTGAATAAACAGGCGCAAGCCTGCACGCGCTGTCAAAGAGCAGATGATCAAAACCGTAGGGCCTTACATGCGTTCTTATGTCCTTTAGCGAAAGATCCATTCCGGCAAGGTAGATATTGCCGCCGCTTAGAAGCATGGCAAGTTCCACGGCGTAAGCGGTAACGGTTCCCTTTTGGGGAATGACAACCGAAGGAAGGGAAAGTTCATGCAGGATTACGCTCTGCCATAAACTGCCGTCGTTTATTACAAGGCGGGGAATGTCGGCGCACTGGGAGGGCAGGGCGGCGCAGAGGTTTGCCGCTATTGGACAGATACTTCCCGCCCTGAAATACGGATACAGATGTAAAAGAGCCCAACCTCCGCCGTCGGCAGCGATGACAATATCAGCCTGTATTCCGCTGTGGGAAAGCGCCATTACCGATGAAGATGCGGCAATGATCAAACATTCATTCTGCACATTTCGAATAACGGGAAGCGCTTTTTCAAGAGAGGGACCTGAGCCGGTTACAATGACGGGAATATCCGCCGTCCTGTAAAGAAGGGCATGGCGCGTAATTTCCAGATTCTTGAAAAAATTTTTAAACCATCTTCTGCCGAAAGCGGAAGTGGTCCTGTGCCCCGCGTCAAGCCTTTTGATGAATTCTACAACATGGGAAAGGAGCTTTACATATTTTTCCCCGTAAAAGTTAAGGGAAGGCCGCCATTCAATTATGCGGATAGCAGAAGAATCCGTTTCCGGCGTTTCCCTTTCAAGAAAACTCTGTACGCTGTTTGCGTCCGTACTGTACAACGCCGGGACGCTAGAGTCTGACGGTTCACAGCCCTTTAAACTTTCGTCAATATGAAAAACAATTATTTTGCTGTCTTTGAATCTTTCCCGAAGCGCGGATACAAGATACCCCCGCCCCGGCTCTATTAAAATAAAACACTGAACATCGCTTTTTATGTCAAGGGAATCAATATAACGCACAGCCTCGGCTTCGGGATTGTAGCGGGAATGAAGTTGTGCGCCGGGAAGCCCCGCAGGATCGGTTTTTATACCAGCCCCAATTCCTTAAAGAGTTTCTTGTAGGAATCAAAATAATCGGATTTGGCGAATTCCTCAATTTTTTCTTCCGGCAGAGACTCAAGCAGTTGATCCATGTATGTCAGAATGTTCCTGAGTTCAGACTTTAATTCCGAAGGAATTTGCAGGTTGCTGCCGCCTGCATGATGCGGACCGCTTTTTTGAGGAGCTTTTACAAAATCGGCGTGTAAATCGTCAGCGCCGGTTTCCTTTTTGGCCTGCGGTTCCGCCGGAATGTCGTCAAGTACTTCGTCAAAGTCATCCTGAACCGGCTGTTCCGTCTCAAACGAAGCGTCCTGTGACGCGATGTCAAAGTCATCGGCAGGCATGTCGTCTACGGGCTGTTCGGCAGGTATGGCCAGATCGTCAAACGGCACTATGCCGATGTCAAGCTCGTCTTCAACGGGCTGTTCGGTTGGTATGGACAGGTCCTCAAACGGCACTACGCCGATGTCAAGATCGTCTTCGACAGGCTGTTCGGTCGGTATTGACAAGTCGTCAAATGATACGATGCCGATGTCAAGATCGTTTTCAACCGGCTGTTCGGCAGGCGTATCGGTTGGTATTGACAGGTCGTCAAAAGATGATTCGCCAAGATCAAGATTGTCTTCGGCGGGCGGTTCTGCGGATATGGACATGTCGTCGAAAGACGTTTCGCCAAGATCAATCCCCTCTTCGGCAGGGGTCTCGGTCGGTATGGACAGATCGTCAAAAGATGATTCGCCAAGATCAAGCCCGTCTTCGGCGGGAGTATCGGTCGGCATAGATAAGTCGTCAAATGATACTACGCCAACTTCAAGATCGTCTTCAATAGGTTGCTCGGCGGGCGGTTCTGCGGATATGGACATATCGTCAAAAGACGTTTCACCAAGATCAATCCCGTCTTCAGCAGGCTGATCGGTAGGTATGGACAGGTCGTCAAAAGACGTTTCGCCAAGATCAATCCCATCTTCGGCGGGAGTCTCGGTAGGTATGGACAGGTCGTCAAAAGATGATTCGCCAAGATCAAGATTGTCTTCGGCGGGGGTCTCTGTTGGCATGGACAGATCGTCTAAAGACGTTTCGCCAAGATCAAGATTGTCTTCGGCAGGGGTCTCGGTAGGTATGGACAGGTCGTCAATGGATGATTCTTTGGTAATCGGCTCGGCGGATAGGGACGGGTCGTCATATAATGTTTCACCGGCATCAATGCCGTCTTCGGCAGGCGGTTCTGCGGGCGCGGACAGATCGTCAAATGCAATATCAAGCCCGTCATCCAAAGATGTCAGGTCAATATCAACATCGTCCTGGGCGGGCTGTTCTGCGGGCGCGGACAGATCGTCAAATGACACTATGCCGACATCAGACGTGCCTTCCAAAGATGTATCGCCAAGATCAAGCCCGTCATCCAAAGATGTTTCGCCAACATCAGGCGTGTCTTCCAAAGATGTATCGCCAAGATCAAGCCCGTCATCCAAAGATGTCTCGCCGACATCAGGAGTGCCTTCCAAAGATGTATCGCCAAGATCGAGTCCGTCATCCAGGGATACTGCGCCAATGTCAAGATCGTCCTGGGCGGGTTCCTCAGCCGGTGCGGAATCAAATAACGCCATGCCGACATCATCTTCAGCCGGTTGTTCGACGGCAGGTGAGTCTTCTTCTGATATGCCAATATCAAGCCCGTCATCCAAAGACACCGCGCCAAGATCAAGATCGTCTTCAACAGGCTGTTCGTCGGCAGAGACAGGCGCGTCGTCCATTGATATATCAATGGCTATATCATTATCCACGGCGGAGTCCGGCTCGCCTGACGATTCCTCGGTAATTTCTTTTGCCAGTTCCTCTTCTGTTGTCTCGTCAAAGAAATCAAGAGAATCGGTGTCTATGTTTATATTTTCGTCATCCTCAAGATACGAGCTGTTTTCAGGAGCGGAGGTAATGGGATGAGTAACGCCCTCTTCACGGAGCTTTTCAAGTTCCTCGGAATCCCTGGATTTGTCAATTTCCATATCGCCCATAGAAGTATCAAGACCGTCATCCATAGAAATGCCAAGACTGTCATCCATTGAAATGTCAACATTTGATTCGTCGGAAACGTCCTGCGCGGCGGACTCTTCATTCAGGAGAGTTTCAGGATCGAGATCGATGCCGAGGCCCTCAGCGTCAATGTCAATATAATCTTCCTGAGGGGGGGCTTCATCTTTTTTTGATGGAGCCTCCTCTTTGGGAGCCGCCTCTTCTTCGGACAGCGGCCCATCCTCAAATACTATCTCGTCTTCGGACAGAGGCTCTTCCTCAAATACAATCTCATCTTCGGATGCGGGTTCTTCCTCAAACGCCGGCTCTTCGATAGTGATGTCCTTGTCATATTCAAGGTCGGCAAGGGAAGAGGCCAAGGAAGTGTCTAATTCAAGGGAATCCCCCCCGCTGAAATCGGCTGATAAATCATCGGTGAAACCGACAAGAGAATCGCTTTCCTGAGCGGGAGCGGCGCTTTCATCAAATTCAACGGATTCAATGTCGGTTCCGGCTGGCTCTTCTGCGGTTGAATCTGAGGGCTCTATGTTTACATCGTCAAAATCGGTTGTGCTTACGACGAGATCGTCAGAGCCTGGAATTTCCAGGGACTGTTCCGGCTCCTGAGGCTGTTCTTCCGGCTCTTGCTCCTGCGGTTGTTCTTCCGGCTCATCGGGGAAATCGTTTTCCGGCGTTTCATCGGCTCCCGATTCTTCGGTAAAATCCGCCGAGTTAAGGATATTGTCAAGTTCGTCGCCTGTAAGGGCGATTGCTTCGTCCTCGTCGTCCCCGCCGAGATCAAACCCGCCGGTTGCGGGAGCGGGAGGCGGTTCGCTTCCTTCCGTGGTTCCGATAATATTGTTAAGCTCGTCTCCGGTAAGGGCGATTGTTTCATCGTCTTCTTCGGAGAAGAACCCGCCGGGTTTTTCTTCCGCCGGAGCGGAAGCGCGGACGATGGAGAATTCTTTTTTAAGTTCGGTAAGTTCGCTCCTGATGGACGAAAGTTCATTGGCGATTTTTAATAAAAGCTGTGTGGAAAGGTCTGTGCCTTTTGCGGAGACCGCGCTGTCAAAATCTTCCTGTATGTTGGCGACATTGTTCTCTATGGACTTTACCGTCGGAATTTCAAAATCATCGTTATCTAAAGTGACATCGTCCGAAAGGGAAAAATCCTCGCTTGTAATGTTGTCGTCTTCCGTAACGGGGAAATTTGAGATGCCGTCGTCTGAGAGGGAAAGCTCATCGGCCATGATGTTGTTGTCTTCTGAAATGGGAACGTCATCGCCGGGTATATCGTCGCCGGGGAGGGAGAAGTCGTCAAAATCAACATCCGTGTCTTTGGCGGAAGTTGAATCTTCCTTACTGTCGTCGTCTTCGTCAAGGTTGTCAACAGGAAAGTCTATGTCGTCAAATTTTGAGGATTCAGCGACGCTTCCTTTACGGGCATCCTGGCTGGATGTCAGAACCTGGGGTTCGCTTTTTACCCATACCCCATATTCATCCAATTCTTCTGCGGAACCTATGCTGCCGCGATCGGAGTATATCGAAGGTTTTTTCTCACTTGCCATGAACCGCTCCCTAATTAACACTTATCGTCAATTATCGGCACAATTACCCATTTTCAGTAGTTTCCTCTTATATTATATGTTATCCCAGCCGTTAATTGTTGTCAATGATAAGTTAATTTTAAAGAATCGCCTGAAAACGACCGTAAATCGAACCATGAGAATCTTAAAATACCTCATCGGGATATGGACAGCCGTCGCGGTCTATACGCTTTTTTCGTTTTTAAGCGGTCCCAGGGGTATTGCGCCGTACAATGAACTGTTGTCCGAGCGGGAGTTGCAATGGTCCAATATTGGCGAATTGAGAAATATAAATGAAGAACTGGAAAAAGTAAAAAATAACCTTTTGTACGATTATGACACATTGCTGGTTCACGCCCGCCAGTTGAATTACGGGCATGAAGATGAACGGTATATCCGCATTGTAGGGCTGGTAAGCGCCAAAAACACAACCTCGGAGATCGGCAAGGTGTATATTACAGTCGAACCTGATTTTTTATCGGATAAAACCATCAAAATTGTCTCCCTGTGCGCCGGTTTGTTGATTTTTGCCCTTTTATTTTCTCTGGAACTGATAGAATCAAAATACCGATAGGGAAGCGATAGGCAACCGTTAGTGAGAATGTCTGAATTCCCGTTCAATTTCCCTTTTTAGGTCTTTTTCCCGAATGTTTGCGCGTTTGTCGTAGGCTTTTTTGCCCTTGCAGAGTCCCAATTCTACCTTTACCCTGCCTCTTTTAAAGTAAAACGACAGCGGGATGAGGGTGTAGCCCTTTTCTTCGACCTTGCGGTTTATCCGTTTGATTTCGTCCTTGTGGAGCAAAAGGCGCTTTTTCCTGTCCGGGTCGTGGTTAAATACCGATGAAAACGGGTTTTCCGCTACCCTGAGAGACCTCAGCCAGACTTCCCCATCAATAACTTCCGCCCATGCGTCTGGAAATGAAATTTTACCGTCCCGAAAGGATTTCACCTCCGTCCCCATCAGCTCGATTCCGCATTCATAGCTGTCGTCTATTGTGTAATCGTGCCGCGCCTTTCTATTTTGCGCGATTATTTTTACGCCTTCGCCCATGACTTTACCGGAAGCCTGTTCCATACCAACCGCCAATTTCGGCGATAACAGGCCGGAAAGACACAACAGGCGATGAAAATTCAGGAGGAAGGGAGGCCCTGTATTCCCTGGATGTGGACTGGCCTCCGCTTGATCTTAGCGAGCGTTCCGGGGAGCCGACTGTTTGCACGGCCCTTTGGGAAGCGCCGATAAAGTAAAGCGGGGCGAACGGGTCGGCGCACCATTCCCATATTGTGTTTCCCATAGAAGCAATGCCGGGGGCGGCATACTCCCACTCCGTTTCGGTGGGCAGCCTGACTTCCATTGACTGCATTGAGTTGGGGAGCCTATTTGTCAGCCACTGGCAGAACGCCTGCGCCGCGAACCATGAAACGCCGGTAACTTCCGCCGACGGGGAAAGCTCTGCGGGGAAAAAGATGTTTTGCTCGTCCCATTCGGGATTTTCTCTGAGGAAGGCCTCGTATACGCCTCTGGGAACCGGGTTTTCGCTGATCATAAAACTTTTAACAGCCGATCCGTCTTGAAACGTTCCCCCGGCGATGCCTGTAAAGGAAAGCCCCGCCAATTCCAGCCTCCTGCCGTCAAGAGCCGGTCTTTGAGGAGGAGAGATGGACGCGTTCCTTTCGTTTCTGTACCAGGCGGAATTTTCTACCACGACAGCCGATTCCGGCGGGAGCAGGCCGGAAAGCCACTCCGCGCTTCCGGGGTTTTTTGAAAGGAAAACGAGGATTTCAGAAATTGAAGATAAAAGCCCCGCCGGGGAAGGGGAGAGCCCCCCGCTGTCCAGGAGCATTTTCGCACGGATGAGATCGCGCAAGGCCGCCCTTGTTACGGTGAAACGCGCCGCCGCCTGAAGGTATTCTTCAAACAGGGGGTTGTTTTCAGCGCCTGCGCGGTACGCCCCTTCTGAAAGGCTCAAAGGGACTTGCCATGAGACGCTCGGTTCCGGCCCGAAAGTCCATTCGGCAAAATCGGCTGCCGCCTGCGCGAAAACTGCGGAAGGATCGCCCGTTTTCAAATTGAATTCTACCGGGACGAGGCTTGGAAAAAAGAAGGAGCCGAAAATACGCCCCTTTATTTCGATGTCGGCGCGTTCGCTCTGAAAACCGGGAAGGACCGCTTCAAGGGTATGCCGTCCGTTCGGCACGAAGATTCTATCGCCGGATGAGCCCATATAAATATCGTCTACCCTAATGGCGGCTCCTGATGGTTCGCTCTTTAATACCAGCACCGCTCCGGGGTTTGTTAAACCCGGCAGTACGAACAGGAAAAAGAGAATCGCTAGTAAAACTGTCAGATAGATGATTGAAAGATAGACTCCCGGTCGTAACCCCAGAAACGGCTTTAGTTTTACCTGCTCTTCCTCTTCACTCATAATACGCAATTATACAGCATCCCCTGAAAACAAAAAAGAGCTGCCCGAACAATGTATTTCGGACAGCTCCATGCCCTTGAGGCATATCGGAATTATAGTGATTTGGGAGGGGAACTATAACCCCGACATTTAATATATCGGTGATATGTGGATTGTTTCTTTAGCGATTTTTTCGCGGGAAAAAACTAGAGTTGTTCGGAAACTTCAGTTTCTGAAAGCAAACGAAGTTTGCAAACTTCCTTATAAAAATAGCATTTTTTGGACTTTAGTCCGAAAAATGCAGGACTTGTGAGGGAACCAACCGGGTTCCCTCACAAGTCAACTCTCAGTCCCCTTCTTGGATGGTGAGGTCTACTTCCAAAGTTACGCGGTAGGTTTTCCCGCGCTGGACGTTCAGCGTCCTGATAACCGTGTAGTCGCCGATTTGGAACCTGACTTCGTGAGGACCGGGCTCTACAGGGATGGGTTCGCGGGTTTGCGGAACATTAACGTTATCCAGAAAGACAAGCGCGTTTTGGGGNCCTTCAAAAATTATCAATGGAGCGGGGTCCTGCAATTCAATAATCAGGTCGAGGGTCTTTGCCCTTTCCACGACAAAACGGCGGCTTTCATTACGGTAATCATCGGAAAGGATTACAAGGTGATGTTCCCCCTCCCTTAAAAAGTGATTTTCGGAAATGTTGTCGATAAGCACATCGTCGATAAGGACGGTAAAGGGCCTGTTTCTAAGCTGAGGCGGGAAGCGGGGAACTAACCTTATTGCCCCCTCGTCGCTTAAAATGGGCCGGACGGTAACGTTGAAGATCATCCTTTCAAGTTCGTTTGTAATTCCCTTTATTACCGGCGAGAGCCTGAAAAGAATGGGAAATGTATCGGAGGAGGTAACGCCCGCCGGNACTGTTATATAGGGAGTNGTNCGCAGTCCGTGGGACTGGCGCAGAGGAATTTGGTAGACAATTTGCAGTCTGGCGGGCAGGGGTTCAAAGGCTATCCGGCTGCCGTCAAGATCGACGATGCCCGAAGCCGTCCGTACGCTGAGGTTGTTGTACGCCGCCATGACAAGCGAGCCCCTGTACAAAAGCCACGACTGAGGAGC
>JGI24698J34947_10002185_pt1 | contig 10484 bp, 6 predicted proteins | sample TergutMp193P3_FD_34947 | JGI IMG/M metagenome (IMG submission 34947) | reverse complement strand
GAAATCGTCAGTTTTGATACTTTTTTATGCTAAATTACGTATAAGGGCGAAAAAAAATAAAATAACCATTGATTTTTATGTTTTTTTATATTAATTTATACCACAAGAAGCATAAAAAGGCATATTCGGCCATAATGGCCGGCTTATCTATGCCTTTTTATAGTTCTAAGTATAATATACCATATTAAGCTATAAAAACAAATAAAAAGCAATAACGCGGGAGGTAGAAATGGATGGCTATCTATCTACACGCGATGTTGCGCAAAGGTACGGCGTGACCGTGCAGACCGTACTGCTGTGGATCAAGGCGGGCAAGCTGAAGCACATAAAGCTGACCCCGCGCCTCTACAGGATAAAGGAATCCGACTTGGAAGCTTTCGAGCGCGGGGAGACCCAAAGCGCGGAGGCCGGGTCAAACATTTAGACAGTATTGATAAATAATATTGTATGGGCGGCAACAGAGCCGCCTACTATATAATAACGGTCGAAGTAAAATGCACCTGCGCGGGCGCTAATCGCTGGCTTGAACACGTCAGCGCCGGCAGGGAACACAGGGCGGGATCCGGTCGCTTCGGTGAAAACCGGGCGGTCATGGCGAAGCCATATCCTTCAGGCGGATAAATGAATAACTGGGTGATACTGTTCGTGCGAACCGGTTCGGAGGAAAAATTGGCGCGCATCATCAGGGACAAGCTGAACGCCGATGAATATCAGCCGTTCCTCCCGGTCAAGGAAACGTCAAACAGAAGCAAGGGCGTTATCCGCAAAGAGCGCAGACTTTTATTTCCGGGTTACGTCTTCATTCAGACGGCTATTGAGACCGGCTCAATAGCGGAAAAACTGAAAGATATATTGACAAATACCACCGGAAAATGGCATGAAGATATTTACTCGATACTCCATTACGGAAACGATAAAAACGACGTAGCCATACGCCAAAAAGAGCGCCAATACTGGGAACGCCTGTTCGATGCTGATTTCTGCGTCATAGGATCGGTAGGATTTATCGAAGGCGACACAATACGGATAACATCCGGCCCGCTGGTCGGCATGGAAAGCCGGATCAAAAAGATTAACCGACATAAGCGCGAGGCGGTCGTTGAGATGGAAGTGATGGGGGGAGTGCGGGAGGTGAGGATGATGTTGGAGGTGGTTGAGAAGAGGTTGTTGATAGATACATGGATTGGTTAGAGAAGAAGTATAAAATACTCAAATTAAGAAACATATGTAAATCTGTTCATGTTTTGAGCGGAGTCAAGAAACTGAAAGAAACTTATAGTTGAATTGAAAATTAGTAATGAATATCGCAATTTCACATTTTGTGGAATTAATTAAAAATTAGACATTTGCAGAATGAAAGGGGTATTTACTTATGGAAAACGCGGATATTCTTAATTCCAAAATAAAGAAAGTTCGAATTGAACTTCCACATTATAGCTTCAGCCATTCATCGTCTGAAGAGTCAACGCATTTTGTGGGAAGAAAAAAAATAGGAGACAAACTAAAAAAGTTAGTAGAAGCTACTGCAGATAAAACCGGGGTTTATTTGGTTACTGGAAATCGGGGGGTAGGAAAAACAAGTTTAGTAAATAGAGTAATCAATCAAACGTCTTTGCAAGATAATTCTAAATTTTCCCAAAACCTGAAATATTGGTTGATACTTTTATTTGCCGTTGCCGGAGCACAATTTTGTTTGCAACGATTTAACATTACTCTTTCTATATTTGAGGTTATTTTATTTTTTGTTCCATTTTTCATTCTGTTATGTTGTTTTAATGGTTACAGGCACAAAGCTCCTAAAAAAAATATAATTTTGAAACTGTTAATGGAAATTTATAATTGTTCTAGATCTGGCATTCAAGAGTTATTTACTTTAATAAACCCATACAATCCATACAAATCAACGCAATATATATTGAAAATAGTTTTGGTAGTCAGCTTTACGCAATTGTTATATTTATTATCGGAAGATAATAAATACATCCCAGAATTTCTCTCTGTAATCTTTTCCACTCCTACAATAGCATTCATCATAGGTTATTCGGGTTTTGTGTTTCTTCGATTTGTAATAAACAAGAGATATGAATATTGTCAAAAATATAAAAAAATGGTAGAAGATTTACGAGATATTAAGAATACCGTAACTAAAGCGGAATATAAGGAAAGTGTAATTGAAAAAATCATAGACGAATTATCAAATTTTTTCAAAATACTTTTAACCCCATTTTGGAATTACACAAAGAACCACAATCGCTTGTATTTACGCATAAATTTCGGGCATGAATTAAAGGACGAAAAAGATATTTTGCGGTTGATAGCACGTACGTTAAACACCGAATACCGTAAATATCTTCGCGCGTTTACACGAATGTTACCGTGGCGGGTTATGGCGTTAGGTTTACTTTTACTTTCCGCTTATTTGTTTAGTACCATTATAAAAGAACAAGAATTCTATAAACTAATAGAAGAATCCTCTTTGTATCAAGTCAGTTCACAAAAATTTTTAAATGATTCTATTTCGATTATTAAAAAATATGATGGCGCGATTTCTATTATTAGAAAAAATGATGTTTTGCAAAGTACTTTTTCTGATACTTTAATCTTTTTGTATAAGGCAGAATTTTTTTTACTCGCTATAGACCAAATTGTTTTTGAAATATCAAAAAGAGCAATAACAGTTCCACAATATTTACTGAAAGATGATGTGAATTTTGATGAGATTAAGAAAAGAATGTTTATTTTTCCTGTGAATTATTTATTTTGGCTATCATTTCTCTTCATGTATTTATTGTGTGTGTTGTTATTCCGTTGCAGTTGGATTACACACTTTTTTGTTACACATCGAATAATAAAACAACAATTGAAAAAATTGAATAGCGACATTACATATAGCACTGAACGTGAAAGTTCAATAAACATAAGAAGTGAAGTTTCGCACATTAAACCAGAATTTGGAATAAAAACTAAAAAATCGCGCGGCGTTGCCGATGCACGGGAAATAGAAAAAGAGTTGCAGGATATTTTGGATAATGTGCAGCGGATACCAACCCTTATGTGTCGTCCTAAAGTTGTTATTGTGTTTGATGAATTAGATAAAGTAGAACCCGGTGAAAGCAAATTGGAAAGCGAAAATCAAAAAACGAAAGCCTCGTTGTTTTCTATTGACACTACACGCGAAAGACAAACTGAAATTTTGAGAATTTTGTCCAATATGAAGTATTTTCTTTCTACCGCCAAGGCTAAATTCATATTTATTGCCGGACGCGAAATGTACGACATTTATTTGGCTGACGTATCGGAAAGAAACAATTATATCGGCAGTATTTTCAACGCTGTTATATACGTACCGAGCTTCCTTACAGATCATTCTGACGGAAATAGGGAGGATATAACTTCATTGATAGAAGAATTTGTTTGCAGGAGACTTATTCCCCACGATTATTGGGTAGAACCGGAATCTTATAATTTGAAAAGCTACCGGATTTATTTGGAAAAAAAGATATATAATGATGTCAAAATCAAAAGAATAGAGCGAAAGGTACACAAGATAATCATCGAGCAAAATAATGAAGAAGTAGAGCGAGGACTAATTGCTCTACAGAGCAACGGAATAGAACCTATACGAGAAATTATTATCAAACATAAAAAAGAAATAATGAAGAAAATAATCGCCCATCAAAACAAGAAAATAGTGAGCAAAATACAAAAGGCAATTGACAAACCAAACGAAAAAATAGAACAGGAAATAATCGCCTTACAAGATGAGGGAATAGAGCGAGAAATACGCAGGATAATTGTCGAACTAAACAAAGAAATAGAACGAAAAATAAGTTATGAACTAAACAAAGAAACGGAACAAAAAATACAAAAGATAATTGCTGTATTGCAGCAATTTATCATTTATCTTGCCCATGTAGGCAAAGGTGCACCCAAGAAAAAGATGCAGCTCTTTGAATCGTTCGTTGAAGTTCGTGAAATTGACAAAAAAGAAGATGATAGATTTTTAATTGTACAACAATATGATAAATCTCGTTTTTTCTTGACTTTCAACTATTATAGACAATTTACACTTGGTATTATCGCATATTTGATGACACCAATTTTCAATCATCTCTCTGAAAGTAATATCAAGGAACATAGCGACAAATTGTTGGTGTCTTCTTTACGATTTATTGATTTTCTGTTCAAATTTCACAAACATCCTTTTTCATGGAGACACTTAGATATTTCGCCCGAAATGCTGGAGGTAAACCGTTCGCCGGTACTGAAATCCGTTGCCGTGGAGTTACTCAATTATTTGGCGCAAATACATATTAACAGGCCAAATTTCAGTTTCTCTGACTATAAATTCGATGATTTAATCGCTAACGAAATTTTCGCTATGACGAAAACGGATAACGTTTTTTCCGCTCTTTTCAGTTTCTCACTTGATGAAACGCTATCGTTGAAAAAACATTACCAAGACAAGTTAGAAAGGATTCAAAAAGAATACCAAAATGACAAAAACTCTCCCAAATTTATCAACGCTATTTCTTCATTGCAAGTAGTATTAGGCGATTTACATTATTATGATGATGAACTTGAAGAAGCCGGTGTATACTATAAGAATGTCGTACAGGTGCTTAGCAATTTGAAACCACCCAAAAAGGATGACAAGAAAAACAGGAAGAACAAAGAAGACGAGGCAATGACGCTCGAGCAGCATTACCTCTATGTGCGTAATATGCTGAGATTAGGGATGATATATGAAAAACGTAAACAGTATGATTTTGCTTACCTGACATACAGCGAAATTTGTAAACGGATTGTTCGGGAACGAGATATTGCGATTAAAGAATTGAGTGCCGGGATTGCATTAAGAGAGGCAATAGAAGATAATGGTAAAATTGTCTTTGTAAAGACATCAACAGTAGGAAAAGTAGAAAGAGAAGAAAGAAAGTATTACGACAATATTGAGATTCCTACAACATCACATGGGATAAAAGTTGATACTTCAATAGCTTCACCCCGACCGCTGGACTTCAAAAATATCTCACCGAATACAAATGATATGTTGTTTAAGAAAATGACATACGAGGGATTGAGAATGTTTTATTTGCCATTTATTGCTAAATTGCAAATACTCGAAAAAAGCCATGTGGGTGGCATTACTCCCAATCATTTGAAACAACTTGAAAAAGAATTTACATTCCTGACTTACATTATAGACCATAGAGAAGCAAAACTCCTTGAAGCAGAATTCTATTCTCGTTTGGCAGATATATTGTATTACAAAAATGCGGATTTGAAAAGCAAAAAAAATAAAAACAGAAAAGAAGATAGCGATGAAGATAAAAACAAATCAGATGATGGCTCTGAAAATACGAAAATTTATTCTTGTACAGCTTGCTATTATTACCATAAAGCCCTTTCTATTCTATTAGATGTTTCAGATAAAAATACAGTAACACAATTACTTTCCGCAAGTGTTGAGCAAATCTATAATAACTACAATGTGAAATATTGTACAATATTAGCAAGGATACTTTCTGACTGGGGGAATGTATTTTTTTCTTGTGACAATAAAGATACGAAAGACGAAGAAAGTGAGAAAAATGAGAAGGACCGGTATGAGTGTTATATCTGCGATGCAAAAGATTGCAATACACGGCGAACATGCCACCGATGTGCTTGTTATATTTGTGATGTAACTGATTGTAAAATAGAGTACACAAATAAGCTAGTGCCTACCTTGAAAAAGTGTATTGACTACGTGGAATCTGAAAAGAAGTACCGACAAAATCTTTTAGACGCATTTGACCCCAAATACACTTTCTCAAAAATGGAAACCGCTTTTGCTATGTATACTATATCATTAAAAGCATATGTTAAATCCAACCTGTATAAACGTGCGGCTTACCAAATATTCAAAATGCTACGTTTATTCAAATATTATAAAATCTATGACGATATTTATATTCAAAGATTAAGTAAAACGGCAATTCGTTATTTATGGCATGCCAACGAAGCTCTGAATATGTCTGAAATAAAAAAACGTAAGAAGGATTTTGGAAAACCTAAAATTACAGAACATATCCCCTTGCAGTATATTTTGATAGATAGTGAAATCCATCGGATACTGATTTTGGTAAAAGATTTGGAATTGAAAAAATGTAAAACGCCCGAAGAATTGAAAAAATGTTACGACCTATACGTAACATCCCCTTATGGGATTAATTACAGTATTCTGACACGTATTTATCAGTTGTGGTTGAAAGCCACTGTTAATTATGAAACATACAGAATACTTGTTTATAATAACGTTTATGACGATAAAAGAACAACGCTTTGGAGTAAAGACGAAAATAAAAATAATGGGAAAGAATTAAACGAAATAAAATTTATTTTGGATGAAGAATGTTGTAACAAGACTATTGAAGAGATTTTTAATGTTAACAAAGAAAAGAAAATTGAAGTCTTGGAAAGACTCATTGCTGAAACAATATTTTGTTTTAAAGAGATTATTCGTTTATCAAAAACAATAGGCGAAACATATCTTTTTAGCCATAGCTTTATGGGTTCAATGCATAAAAATCTTACTTTTTGGATAAGGTTATATGAACAATATGAAGAAAAATATAAGAAGAATGAGAAAGAAAAGGATAAGAAAAAAAATGAATTTACATCACGTATAGAAGAATATTTAGAAAACTATCTCGGTGAAGAAGGAAAAGAACAACTTTCCAGTTCTTATGAAAAACAACAAGCGTTGTTGCATTATTACAAATGTTTAGAAACACACCATGAAGGCAGAGCCTATTATAATATGATAGACAACATGTGTTACATCAAGGACGATTATAATGACCGTTCCGACCATTTTAGCATCGCGGAGGAAAGACACAATATATTGAACGGAAAAATTAAAGAAAAAATCAGCGAGTTAAAAGAACTTTATAAAAATTCTAAACTATATGATGTGGATAATTATTATGAACATGACTGATTATATCCGCCATTGTTTGAGGGTTGTTGGCAAAAAAGTATACGAACGTTTAAATGGTGGCAAAGATCGAAAAAAAATGGACGGGTTTTAACCAATAACTTTTTGAAAAAGGAATAATAATGAAGAAATTAATTTTAGGTAAAGCATTAGTAGGCGCAACTTTCTACGTTGTATTAGGTTGCACTGGGACGCAGCAGGTTAGCCAGCTTCCAACCACACAGCAACAACCCACCTACCAGCCGGTCAGTCAACCGTCAGTCCAGCAGCAACAGCCACCGGTCACCGCGCAGAGTGCGCCGGTTCGGTTGGCAGGGGTGGACGAACTTGACGTTGCAATCCGCGACGCCTCGGACTACCTCAACGACAACATCCCCAAAGGTAGCAAAATCGTTATCCTAAACGTTGAGTCGGTTTCTGGCAACCTCTCGGAATATATTATTGACGAGCTTATCGCCAACGCGGTAAACGACAAAAACTTCTCTGTCGTAGACCGCCGTCAGCTTGAAGCAATTCAATCCGAGCAGAAATTCCAGATGTCCGGCGCGGTGGACGACAAGGATGCTTTGGCTATAGGAAAGTTTTTTGGAGCGTCAACTATTATATCTGGCGCAATGCGGGATATTGGAGGGAGATACCGCATGACAATTCGCGCCCTTGCGGTGCAGACCGCGCAGGTACAGGGGCAGTACAACCGGAATATGGCAATTAGTGAAACTTTAGCAGGACTTGCAAATAGTAGCGGGAGCAGACCGGCAATCGGCGCGGTATCGACACCAAGCGGAGGAGCAACGCAAGGAACATTTACCGCTCCGACAAATACCACTCCCACCATACAAGGTACTTTCGTACCGGGAAACAGCCTTTCCGAGAAACTGGCTTGGTTGCAAAGAAGCGCAGATAGCCACAACACCTATATTATTGAAGTAAGAGCCAATGAAAACGTCACTCCCCATACATTTGAGTACAAAGGCGCGATCAACATTACTATCGTTCTCAAAGGAGATAATGTTAACCGGACTATCAGGCTTCAATCCCATGGTACGATGTTTAAAATACGTCCCAACGTTACCTTTGTTCTAGATAATAACATTACCCTTCATGGACATAGCGGAAACTCACACGCACTAATTGATGTTGACGGTGGAGTATTTAGAATGAACGCTGGATCACGTATCTCCAATAATGTCAATACCCAAACCGATGAAATACCCGGCGGTGGCGGAGGGGTACGCGTGGTTTCATCGGGAAGTTTCACCATGAATGGCGGAACTATCTCCGGCAATGTGGCCAGAGGCGGCGCCGGTGTATGGATAGGCGGAGGAAGTTTTACCATGAACGATGGAACTATATCTGGTAATACAGCTACTTATGGTGCTGGGGTAGACGTGAATACGGGAAGTTTTACCATGAGCGGTGGAACTATCTCTGGTAATACAGCAACTTCTGGTGGTGGGGTTGGGGTGAATATGTCTCAAACCTTTACCATGAGGGGAGGTATCATTACAGGCAATACCGCTACCGAATATGCTGGAGGTATAAATGTGTTTAGAGCAACCTTTATCAAGAATGGTGGAATCATTACCGGATATAATAGTGACCCAAATAATGGCAACGTGGTAAGAGATGAGGTTGGTAATGTACTAGCCCGCAGAGGCCATGCGGTATCTGTTAATGATGCCGAGCAACGCAAAGAAACCACCGCTGGGTCGGAAATGAATTTGTCTTATGAGAATGGTAGAGCCAGCGGGGCGTGGGATCAATAATCTATTCCTACTCTGTTCTACATTAAATTTTTTTGATAAAAATTGTAGAAACTGCTGATTTGTGGAAATAAAACATATCATATTTAAAATAAGGAGTTATGGATGAAAAAGAAGTTAGAGTCGCTATTTCAAAACAACGAATTTCAATTAATAGTTAAATTTGTTTTAGGCGGTGTATCTATTATTGGCCCCATTCTTCCAAAATTCGTTCCTGAATTCATTGCTAAAAATAACGTATGGGCTTACATTCTCGCTCTCTGTATTGTATTTGTCATTTTTCTCGTGTTGATATTCATTAGTGAACTTCTTGATGCTAATTTTGATATATATAAAATAATAGCAAACTACCATAAAAACAAAAAATTTAGTAGTGTTGTAAGGTTGGCTTATCCGCTTAGCCGTCCATTGTGGTTGGTGGGTAAATACAAATTGCGGATAAAAATGGGTAGACAAATATTTTCGGCATTAAACAGTCTAAAGGACGATACCATTTTTATTGATGACAAAAATATAAACGTTGAAGAATTAAAAGCAAGGGTTTTAATAGACGATTTAGGATGGACTATTTTTAGAACAGATCCAAATTCGAAAGAATCTATTGCCCACATTGAGCGTGGAATCAGCATAGCGAATGAAGAACACTTATGTTCTTTAGCAATTAAGGGACATCGACATTTAATAGGTATATACGATAAGCTAAGAGATGAGAAGAAGATGATGGAGCATGTGGACAAAGCAAATGCTATTTTATTAAATAACAATATTTTGAACGAAGAACGCGAACACATACAAAAAGGATTAGATTATGCATTGCTCACAGTTGAGGTGAACAGCTATAGACGGGAAAATAAGAATGATACGGCTGAATTAAATGAGTATATAACCAAGATTAATAATCTTTCGAATTATTATAAAGCCAAAGAAGACTGGGAACGCTACGCAAAGACTTTTTATATTAAGGCAGAGATTCTTATGCTTTATGATTCTCCAGTAAAATATATTGAAGCTAAAAGTGTGTTGGAAAAAGGATTGGTTATGTGCGAAACCCAAGCTCGGCTGGATGGATTTATTCGCATTTCGATTATGCTAATGAGAATTTTAAACAAAGACATTATAATTCAAAACGATAAAGAGGAAAGAGCCCGTTTGATTAAAGAATTTAGAAACTATTATTCTGACGCGATGAAACGCGCAGAAGAGATTGATAATAAAGAACATATATCCGTTCTTAATGAATTGAAACGTAAAATGGGGAGAATTGGATAAGGTAATTTTGTATAATACGTTGTATTAGAATTTGTCGGTAGTTATTAACAGTCAAAGATGGTATAGTCATTTCACTTGAAAACTATGATGGAGGGCACCCGGCCCCTGCGGGGCCAGCCCTAACCAACGACTTATGCGGTCAGAATGTTAAAGTCAACGTCAAAGTCAATGCGGTTTTGGCTTCGCCGAGATAAAGAAGTTGACTTTAACATTTTGACCGCATTAAAAGGTTGGGTAGGGCACGCTCCGCAGGGGCCGGGTGCCCTCCATCATAGTTTTCAAGTGGAATGACTATTATATTCATAGCCCAATTCTTTCAGTTTCGATTTCGTAAACTCTAATATGTTGCTGGCGTCTTTCAGAGCCAGCTCCATGTGCTGTTCCGTTAATTCAAGTTTTGGCGGATAACGGGTACTGGATATGTATGTTGTTAATGTAAAGCAAGATTTCGCATACATGTCAAAATCAGA
>JGI24698J34947_10002184_pt1 | contig 10485 bp, 9 predicted proteins | sample TergutMp193P3_FD_34947 | JGI IMG/M metagenome (IMG submission 34947) | reverse complement strand
GTCCTCCGGCCCCGCATTACTTTCTGTACCCAACGTGACTGGTATGACAGAGGAAGGCGCTAAAGCGGCGATAAAATCAGCAGGCTTGAAGGCAGCTGTAAAGCGTGAGAATCACAACTCAGTGAAAAATGGCTATGTGATAGGCTCAATCCCGGCCCATGGTAATTCAGTAAAGCCAGGGGGAACAGTAACCCTGCACGTGTCCTCCGGCCCCGCATTAATTTCTGTACCCAACGTGGCTCGTATGACAGTGGAAAGCGCTAAAGCGAAGATAAACTCAGCAGGCTTGGAGGTAGATGATGTAATAAAGAAAGAGCATCACAGCTCAGTGAAAAATGGCTATGTGATAGGCTCAATCCCGGCCTATGGTACTTTAGTAAAGCCAGGGGATAAAGTAACCCTGCGCGTCGTGGTCTCCATCTGGCCGCCGTGGGGGCCCAAAAATCCTAAAAAGGAGGTAAAATAATGGCGCATGTCGTGTGCCCGCATTACAACAAATTGGATCAAAGCTGCAAATTGCGCGACTCTAAGCAAGACGACTGGCAAAGGTACGCTTATTGTATAACCAAAAACTGGCTGAATTGCTTTGATGATTACAGAGGTCGTTGTCCGCATTACAACGGGATGGATCAAAGCTGCAAATTGGACAACTCTGAGCCAGAGGCTCACCAAAGGATGACTAATTGCATAACAAGCAAAAACTGGCTGAAGTGCGCTAAGGAAGTGAAAAAAATGGCGTATGCCGTGTGTCCGCATTACAACGAATTGGATCAAAGCTGCAAATTGCGCGACTATAAGCAATGCGGCTGGCAAAGAGATAATTATTGCATAACAAGCGAAAACTGGCTGAAGTGCGTTGATGAATACAGAAGTCGTTGCCCGCATTACAACGGGTCAGATCTAAGCTGCAAATTGCACAACACTAAGCTGGATATCGGCGGAGAGCGGGAAATCCACGGAAGAAGGCAGGTTTGCATAACAAGAGAACTCTGGGAGGATTGCGTTCTTGGGCGCGACAACATATGGGGAGCTTCGTCTGATGAAATCCGTGACCCCTGTGATGAAATCCGTACCCCCAGTATTATTAGAGTCGCACAACCTCGGCGCATCCCAAAGGAGTAAACAATGATTACAATATCCGAACAACATTTCCATCCACAGAAGGGAGGTGAAAAATAATGGCGTATGTCGTGTGTCCGCATTACAACGAGCATGCTAAAAGCTGCAAGTTGCACAACTCTAAGCAAGGCGACCACCAAAGGAAGACTTATTGCATAACCAGCGAAAATTGGCTGAAATGCCTTAACTACCAGTCCTCCAAAAAGAAATAACCCTTCAGAGCCAGTCGCGTAACCTTGGAATCAGGGCGAGTGAAAATCCCTGAAGAAGGTTTTGCGGCTGGCTCTATCTTGTAACGTTAGGAACGATCTTATCTGATAAATTCCACATTAAAGGTGAACAACATGCAAGACGGACGAGTTGCGGAAATACTAGACCATCGTCTTAAAAACCTAAGAGATAGCTGTGCGTCTACAATTCAGCAATTCTGTGCTGAAATAGGAGACCAGCAATACAGCATGATTTTAGAAGTCTACCTGAGATCATTGGAATCAGAACTCAATACTTTTCAAGAGCTTCGACAAGAGTTGAAACTATTGGGTGATAAGCTTACAGAGCAAGGGCATATTTATATTACGTGCCTAGAAGAGGAATATGGCGATCCGTGGATGTTGATGCTGCCAGACGAGGATTATCACAAGGAGCATATTGAGTATATTGAGTGGCTGCGAGTGCAGCCCCCCCAGGCTGTGTGGCTAGGAAATCATCGTTTGTGGCTAATGGAGCATATTAGGTTGCTAAGTAAATATTATAGTTGTCTCCAGCTGATGCTCAGTAAAGAACTTGAAGAATACGTCTCAACACACTCATCATATGGGAGTCTTCTAAACTGGAATGAGCCAAGGCATCGCACAAAGCTGAACGAGCTTACGGAGCGCTACCCTGCGGGCAAAATTTGGGCTGCTAAGAAAGGCTTTGAATGTGAATTGAATAAATTGAATGAATTGAGAGTCCCGACTTTGACGCTTCCAGCATCAAAAAAGCGGCGTAACATTATTGATTTCATCACTTACGCCGAGTTATGGTCAACATAGAGTTGTTGCTAAAGAGTTTCTTTTTTGGCAGCAGCCAGTATCTTCTTGATGCGTGAATCTTTCAAGAGTTGTCACGCTGGCGCGCATCATTCTCAGGAGGTTTTGCAATTACCTCTTCTATTCTCTTTTTAAAAACAGCGCGGAGAGCGGCGGGAGCGTCATGCGCAGGCTTTGCTGATGGTTATGGGCGGGTATATCGTCTGTTTCAAGCTCCCCTAAGTTTCCGTGGTTCCAGCCTCCGTAGTACACGCTGTCTGTATTAAGAAGCTCTTTGTACACGCCCGCCTGGGGGACTCCCACCCTGTAATTATCCCTGGCGGCGCCAGATAAATTGAGGATGACCACTACGCCGGGCGCGCCATGTTTGTCATGGCGGATTAGAGCCAAAACATTATTTTTCCTGTCGGCACAGTCTATCCATTGAAAACCGCCAGGCTCGCAGTCGCCTTCGTGCAGCGAATACTCGGATTTGTATAGTTTGTTCAAGTCGCGAAGCAGGTTGCTGATGCCCTGATGAGGGTAGTACTGCAACAAGTGCCAATCTAAGGCGCGGTTGTGATCCCACTCGTGATCCTGGGCAAATTCTCCGCCCATGAACAGCATCTTCTTGCCGCTCAGGGCAAATTGCCAGGCATAGAGCAGACGCAGGTTGGCAAACTGCTCTTCCCTGCTCCCCGGCATACGCCACAACAAACTCTTTTTGCCGTGAACAACTTCATCGTGGCTGAGGGGCAATACAAAATTTTCGGAGTTGCGATAGAGCATAGAAAATGTAATTTCATCGTGGTGCCAGCGGCGGTGGAGCATGTGACGGCCCAGGTAACGCAGAGTATCGTGCATCCAGCCCATGTCCCACTTGAGGCCAAAGCCTAAGCCCCCTGCCGAAGTGGGGCGGCTCACGCCGGACCAGGCGGTGCTTTCTTCAGCAACCATCATCACATCAGGGAATTTGCCATAGACGATTTCGTTCAAACGCCTCAAAAAGGCGATGGCCTCCAGGTTTTCCTTGCCGCCGTAGCGATTGGGAATCCACTCCCCCTCGCGTCGGCTGTAGTTCAAATAGAGCATAGAAGCCACGGCGTCAACGCGCAGACCGTCTATATGAAATTGATCCAGCCAGAACAGGGCGTTTGCTATCAGGAAATTGCGAACCTCGTCGCGGCCATAGTTGTAAATTAACGTCCCCCAATCCTGGTGGCGGCCCTGGCGGGGGTCTGCGTGTTCATACAAGTGAGACCCATCAAAAAACACCATGCCATGAGCGTCTTCAGGGAAATGGGCGGGAACCCAATCCAGCAAAATCCCAATGCCGGCGCGGTGGGCCGTGTCAACAAAGGTTTTGAAGTCCTCCGGCCTTCCATAGCGGTAAGTGGGGGCAAAAAGGCCTAATGGCTGATAACCCCAGGACGCGTAAAGAGGATGTTCAGAAACAGGAAGCAGTTGAATGTGGGTAAATCCGAGGTCTTTTACGTAAGGGATCATCTGCTCGGCCAGTTCCAGGTATGACAAAAAAGAGCCGTCTTCTTTTCTGCGCCAGGAACCCAAATGCGCTTCATAAATGCTAATGGGCGCCATGTGGGAGTTGTGTCTGTGGCGGTTTTTCATCCAGTATTCATCCCGCCATTCAAATTCAGGCAGTCCGTACACAATGCTGGCGCAGTTTGGCCATGATTCATCACGAAAGGCAAAGGGGTCGGATTTGAGCGGCATCAATTCGCCATTTTGCCCCTGCAGCTCAATTTTGTAATAATCGCCCGAAACCACGCGCGGGACAAAGAGTTCCCATATGCCATTCATCGTGTACTGCTGCATTAAATGCTGCCTGCCATCCCAATTATTAAAGCTGCCAACGATAGAAACCCGCCTGGCGTTTGGCGCCCATACGGCAAAGGCGACGCCGTCAACCCCATTTCGCTTGCATGGGTGCGCTCCTAATTTTCGGTAGGCCTCCAGGTGGTTTCCCTCGCCCATCAAGTAGCGATCCAACTCGCCAAGGACAGGGCCAAAGGAATAGTGGTCTTCCAGTTCCCAGGAATGAACCCCCGACATCATACGAAACCTGTAGGGAAAAGCGTCCGCCTGGTCAGGCAAGTGCAGTTCAAACAGCCCTTCCTGGTCTTTGCGCTTGAGATCAGCTACAGGAGTATCATTTCTGGCGTCAATAAGAGCAACATTGTCAACGCATGGCTTGAAAGCGCGGAAAAAGAGGCCGCCCTTCCACGAGTGGCATCCAAAGTGAGCCGTTGGGTCACGGCAAAACCCATCGTAAAAGGCGTTAACGTCAAAATGGCTTGGATCAAAGGTCATGCCAAATAATACCGTACTTTAGTATTGGCGCGATACCGTTATCCCGATACTGCCGCCAGATATGCGCTCCCGTGAGGTAATTGCAAAACCTCCGAATTTGCCAGGAACGCGGACGCCAGCGCCATTTTTCAGCGGCTGTCACGCTGGTTTGCAGGCTCCAGAGGTTTTGCAATTAGCTCAACGGAATTAAGTTGATTTTCCTCAGCTTCTTTAGGGCAAAAGCCTGAAGAACAACCGCCAGAATCAGGGATAGGATATCGGATACAGGTTGCGCCCAAATTAGGCCGTACACGCCTGCCAGCGCTTTTAGAGCAAACAGCGCGGGTATATAGATGATCCCCTGCCGGCTGATATTGAGGATTAGCGCGGGAAACGAGGCCCCCATCGCCTGAATCGCGCTTATCATTGAGAAAAACGCGCCTGACATGAAGGCCGTTGATAGTAATATCATGGCAAATTGGGTTCCGTATTCAAAGGAAATATCCTCGGTCAGAAATGTGCCTATTATTGAGCTGTTGGTGATATAGCACAAGCCTGTCAAAGCCATGCACAACGCGGTTGAGGATATTACAGAAAATTTCAGAATCGCCTTATAGCGCCCCCAGTTTTTTGCGCCCACGCAATAACCCAGCAGGGGCATGGTTCCCTGAGAAAAGCCGATGGACACCATGTAGATGATCATTATTGACTTGGCGGCTACGCCAGCCGCCGCGATTGCAAAATCATCGTATCCGGCCATCAGCCTGTTCATGATTATCTGGGACAAACTCATAAACATTGGGCCTAACGCTGCTGGCAAGCCAATGGCAAAGACGCTTAACGCTACCCTGTTCCTAACTGAAAAATCGCGGATATTAATGCTCAGTTTAGATTTTACGCGCATAAAGTAGATAATGTAGTACATAGCGCCTACGACGCATCCGATAACCGTTGCTATCGCGGCGCCTGCTATGCCCCAGCCAAAGCCTAAAATCATTATCGGGTCTAGAATCACGTTTGTAATATTCCCGATGAGCATACCCATCATTGCCTTTGTGGCCTGTCCCTCAGAGCGGAGAATATTTGAAAAGCATTGCGCGACCAGCATAAATGGCCCGCACAGCAGTACTATGCTCAGATATTCTTTTGTAGGCGTCCAGGTGTCCGCGCTCGCGCCAATTACCGGCAACAGGTCATCCATAAAAATGATAGCCAGCATAGGGATGACAAGGCCAACGATGACGCTCGACCATACGCAAAACGATGAAACTTTTTTGGCGTAATCATCCCGCCCCGCGCCAAAAGCGCGGGAAATAACCGATGTGCCGCCTATGCCAAACAGCGTGCCGAAGGTCATGTATATCATAAAAACGTGCGTAGCCAGTGAGACCGCCGCAACCTGAATGTCATCTTTTGTCAGCCCGATAAAGAATGTGTCGGCGAGGTTATACACGAGTACCATCAGCATTGACGTTATTGACGGGATCACGTTTTTGATTACGGCCCTGTTCACCGGCATTGAATCGAACGCGCTCAGATCGGTTTTTTGTTTCACGGGATCAACTTTCGCGCTCAATAATAAGCATTTTGATTTGTTACTCCAGTACGGCCTTCACGCCGGGGATATCTTCCGGTTTGTGGGCATTGGCTCGGGCGTCATCGTAAGTTGCGGTTTTTAGCCTTTGGGTAAAGTGTACCTGAAAGACCCCTGTTTCAGGGCCGATTTCAACTTCACCCATGTCAGGGCCTATCATGTCTATGTGGCTGGAAATATAGTAGTGGCGCTTGCCTTGGGAAAGCCCGCTTATGGTCAGGCGTCTGGCTTTTTTCTTTTTTTGCTCTACGGGTATCCGTACACCATCAATGACCAGCTCCACCGGCCCTGTGATTTTACTGGTAAATTGCATCTGGAATGTGCCTGGCGGCAATGGTCTCTTTGGGAGGATGGGCGCCGCCCTTTTACAGCCAATCACTACCGCAAGCGCGGTGATAATCGCCAACCCAAAAAAAATGATCCCCTTCATGCAACATTCCTTCCATAGCCTGACCGTCATCGCCGTTAAAGCGCAAGATACTCTGACAGGCGCGTCCGTTCCTGATTATACAGCATTTCAATTTTATTTATAGCCAGAGCTAATTGCAAAACCTCCTGGAAATATCGCACGCCAGTGCGCAATTCTTGAAAAATGCGGATATGGCGCCCGCGTTTCCGGCAAAGCTGGAGGTTTTGCAATTAGCTCGCCATTCAACTTTAAGATGCAACCTATAGCTTCTCAAAGCTGAACCGCTCTGGCCCTGGCTGGCTGGGCTATTTAATATTTCATCACACCGCTTCTTTCTTCCGCCCATTCGGCCTCTTCAGGGCTTGCCAGCGCTTCTAAATCTTTGGGTTTGGCATTGTTGTCGTCGGCCCATAGCCTCAGGCGCGGCCCGCCGTTTATTATATCTATAGCCAGCCTGCCGCTTTCGTATTCGTAAGGGAAGTTTCGCCATAGTTCATAATCCGGGCGCAAATGGCGAATAGCCTTGAAAACAAGCGCCTGGAGACGCCAGGGCCTGAAGGCATCAGGGCTATAACAGGAGGGGTCTGTATGAATATGTATGCCCTGACACAATTTACCGGCGTGCTTATGAAATGCAGGTTCAAACCAGCAGGGCCGCAACTTGCAGCCGCTCAGCCAGGACGGGGCTGTACTTTCCATGTATTTAATGATTTTTTTGGCGTCTATGTCGGGAGCGCCAAATAATTCCAGCGGGCGCGTTGTGCCTCTGCCCTCGCTCAGCGTTGCGCCTTCCAGCATTACCGTCCCGGGATAGGCTCGCGCCATCCACAGGTTTGGGGCGTTGGGGCTTGGGTTTATCCAAACGCGCTCCAGCAATGGCCAGCCAAAGCCGGGCGCCGCGTTTGGCGCCCACCCCTCCATTTCTATAATGTGTAAATCCACATCCAGGCCAAGGGTTTTAACAAACCACAGGGCTAATTCTCCCATGGTTAAACCGTGGCGCATGGGGAGCCTGCCTGAACCCACGAAGCTCTCCCAGCCAGGCTCAAGCAAAAAGCCCTCTGCGGGCCGCCCTATGGGGTTGGGTCTGTCTAACACCCATAGCTCTTTTTTGTAATTTGCCGCAGCCTCCAGGACATAACGCAGCGTTGTAATGAAGGTATATACGCGGCAGCCGAGGTCCTGAAGGTCAACCAGCATTACGTCAAAGGCGTCCATCATCTCAGGGGCGGGCTTGCGCGCTTCGCCATAGAGGCTGAAGACAGGGATTTTGTGAACAGTATCCTGAAAATCAGCGGATTCAACCATGTTGTCCTGTTTGTCGCCCCTCAAACCGTGCTGAGGGCCAAAGGCGGCTGTCAGCGTGATTTCTGGCAAAAGGGCTATGGCGTCTAAGCTATGCGTCAAATCGGCTGTCACAGAGGCCGGATGACCCAATAGGGCGACGCGCTTGCCCAGCAGCGGCTTGCGCAGCGATGGGTCTGAAATTAAGCGGTCAATGCCAAACTTCACGAGGCAACATCCTTTATTCGCGCCCGCCCTTGCGGATACGATCCATTTCCCTTTTGGCCTCCCTCTCTCTCAGCGCTTCGCGCTTATCGCCCCTGGATTTGCCTTCGGCAAGGGCTATTTTGATTTTTATTTTTCCCTTGGGATTCAAATAAATAACCAGTGGAATGACCGTAAGCCCCTTGCGCTCGGCCCTGCTGATGATTCGCCGGATTTCCTCCCGGCGCAGCAGGAGTTTGCGCGGCCTTAGCGGGTCATGGTTTGCGTACGTTCCAAATTCATAAACGCTGATGTTGGCTTGTTTCAGCCACAATTCGCCTGAAACTATGTCAACAAAGGCGTCCTGCAGGTTGCCCCTGCCGCTTCGCAGGCTCTTGACCTCGGTTCCTTGCAGGGCGACGCCAGCCTCCCACGCGTCAAGCACGTGGTAGTCATGAAAAGCCCTGCGGTTGCGGACGAGGTCTTCGGCCATGAAATCAGTATATTCTTCGATGAACAATTAGCAAGTCACAGACCGCTTTCAACGAAAACGTGATTAAGATAAATGCTGGTGGTTCCATCGCCGAATATCTCAGGAACGCCATTTACCCAAAGTATGGGAATATTGCCCATGTCGTCATATCCCGCCACATACACGTCATCACCGCACACGAAAACATTATTGGTGGTTGCAAATCTAGTTCCATCGCTCAGGCGCTGGGGAACCCCATTTACCCATAGCGTGGCGACATCGAATCCTTGCGCGTTCTCTTCCTGTCCCGCCACGTACACTTTACCATCCGACACAAAAACGGAATAGGCATAGCCGGGTTGGTCCCATCGCTCGCTGAGACGCTGCGGGACGCCGTTCACCCAGAGCGTGGCAATAGCTCCCAGATTGTTTTCGCCCGCTTCCTCTCCCGCCACGTACACTTTGCCATCCGACACAAAAATACCGTAAGCAGTGGCCTGGCTGCTTTCATCTGTTATACGCCCGGCAACGCCATCTACCCAAACCATGACAGAGTAGTGATTTTGCGCGTTGCGCTCATATCCCGCCACGTAAACTTTACCATCCGACACAAAAACAGAATTGGCGTCAGAACCGAGAGCGTTCTCATCTCCGAGGCGCTGGGGAACGCCATCTGTCCATAGCGTGGCAACGTAGCGATTTTGCGCGTTACGCTCACATCCCGACACGTACACTTTGCCGCCCGACACGAAAACGTCTCTGGTATCAGAATCGGCGATTCCATCGCCAAGGCGCTGCGGGACGCCGTCCACCCAGAGCGTGGCGACGGTTTTATATTGCGCGTTATATTCACGCCCCGCCACATACCTTTTGCCATCCTTCACAAAACAGGAAACGGTTGACGTGGCGGTGGTTCCATTGGTAAGGCGCTGAGGAACGCCATTTACCCAAAGCGTGGAATAGGTGAGGCCCGCCTGCACGTAACGCTCAAATCCCGCTATATATACCGTGACAGAAACGGCTGTTACGGCGACAGAGCAGTTTCCGGTATGGCCGCCATCGGCGGTTGTCGCCGTAATTGTGGCTTCGCCCGGGGCTAAAGCTGTAACAAGACCCGTTGGCGATACAGTTGCAATGGCATTATTGCTGCTCGTCCAGGTAACGGCTTTGTTTGCTGCGTCAGCGGGCAGCACGGTTGCCGTTAGCTGTTGCGCGCCGTTTACGGGTATGCTTGCCGTTATCGGCGCCACCGTAACTCCCGTGACGGCTACTTCTGCGGGGGCGGCGGTTACGGCGACAGAGCAGGTATTGGTATGGTTGCCATCCACAGTTGCCACGGTGATTGTGGCGGGACCTGGGGTTACGCCTGTTACGGTTGCCACAAGGCCGTTTGGCGCGATAGTCACATTAGCGCTGCTGCTCGTCCAGATAACATTTTTGTTTGTTGCGTCAGCGGGCGCTATCGTTGCCGTTAGCTGTTGCGCGCCGTTTACGGGTATGCTTGTCGTTATCGGCGTCACAGTAACGCCTGTGACAGGAATGCCAACGGTCACGTCGCAGTAGTCCATTTTGTTTCCGTCAGCGGTTGCCGCCGTGATTCTGGCGTCGCCCAGGGCTTTGCCTGTAACAAGACCCGTTGGCGATACGTCTGCGATATTCGGGCGGCTAGAAATCCAGGACACGTTTTTGTTTGTTGCGTTGCCTGGGGCAATCGCATGATTGAGCTGCCGCGCGCCGTCTATAGTTATGGTTACTGTTTTCGGGGACACAGTAACGCCTGTCACGCTGACTGTGCCGCCGCCTTTGTTTCCGCCCCCGCAGGCGATAAAAGCAAGCGCCCATAAGGCTGCCGTCAGGTTAAATGTGAGGTGTTTCTTCATGGATTTTCCTTAAAAGAGGGGGGATGAATGGCCTTAAAAACAATCGTGCGCTAGAGCGGTTCAACTTTGAGAAGCAACATGCGGCATTAAAGTGGCGTCTGGGCTTGGAACGCTTGCGATGCCGTATCCGCAGCTTGCTGTTCCGCTCACCTGCTAACGCAGGCTCGCTGCACTTATCGCGCAGCCTGCGCGCACCGCGCGGT
>JGI24698J34947_10002182_pt1 | contig 10493 bp, 10 predicted proteins | sample TergutMp193P3_FD_34947 | JGI IMG/M metagenome (IMG submission 34947) | reverse complement strand
CTTGAGGACAGCGATGAGGAATGGGAAAAAACAATCAGCGAAAACAAGTGCGCCTTTTTCCCCGTATGCGGCAAAGACACGGACGACATCGCGGGCGTGCTCAAGGCCCGCGATTACCTCTGCCTCAAGGATCGCCGCCGCGAAATCGTTATGGCAAAAGCCGTAAAGCCCGCACAGCTTGTTCCCATCACGGTGAGAACCGACGTGCTTTTCGAGCGGATGAAAAAGAACCGGAATCATTTCGCGGTGGTACTGGACGAACACGGCAGCATGATGGGAATCGTCACGATGAAGGATCTTCTGGAAGAGCTCGTTGGCAATCTTAACGACGACATCTCCAGTCCGCCGGAACTGCCCCTGATTAGAAAGACCGGCCCTGATACATGGGTCGTCAACGGCGCCATTTCGCTTGACAAGGCCGCACAGGAATTTGATGTTTCCCTGCCCGTGGATCGCTACGACACCTTTTCGGGCTTTGTGTTCAGCCTCCTCGGCGGGATTCCCGAAGACGGCAGCCAGGCGGAACTGGAAGAAGGCGAGCTTACAATAAAGATTCAGGTCGTCCGGGAACACCGGCTGGAAAAAGCGTTGGTGAAGGTCAAGAAACATTCGCAGCACCCCGGATGAGTCATGTTTGACAGCAGGGGGATGGGCAAATCCAGGATTTCATGCTTTCATCAACAGTATTTTTTCCGTAGGCGGGACTCCGCCGGATATTCTCCGCTCTATCAGTGTGTTCAAGTGATGAAAGAACTCCCGGACATCGTTCCTGGACTCTTGCGGCAACCCGGATATAACGCTCGCGAATGTGGGTTTTGGTCTTTCTTGCTCTATAGGCTGAAGTCTTTTTTCTTCAAACGCGCCGCGCGTAACCGGAGCTTTTTCGTCAAACTCGGTTACGGTTATGGTTTTTATATTGAGTGTGGCCAGCTTTGAGACGGCGAGCTTGATCGAGAAACCCTCCGTATTTTGCTCCTTCAAGGTCTTCACTCTCATATATGCCTGTTTGCGGGAATAGAACCGTTCCTCGCCGTTGATGAGAATCTGCATTTCATTGAAGTTATAAGTAACCGAAATATCGGCGTATTCACCAAAGGGCAGGCTGTTGTTGTATGAATTATGATCCTGGTTTGGCTTACCAGAAGGCTTGACAATATCTTCGATTTTACGGTTGTCCTGCAACGGTGAGGCGAAGGTTACATGACCGCCCCCAATAAGCATGATGAACAAAGGAAAATCAAGCCTGACGATCATATCCACACGAAACGGTAGACGGTAGGTCCCGGGCAATGGCACATAATGCTTCTTATAACTATCGCCGTATAGATTAAAAGCGATCGACGTGATCGAATGGGTAGTCCAAAAGTCGAGCGTTTCATCTCTGCTTTTTATTTTAGCCTGGCCGTGCGGTTTCAACGCAGCCAAATCCACATTGTGTTTTTTCATTTTTTCTCCGTTATTGAAATTGCTTCCGAAACCACATCTTCGGGATAACCTACGACCTCCAACAACCTGATAGCATTATGGTTTTTTAGCTTTCCCTGTTTTAAAAGATAATCAAAATAAAGCTGATTTTGCTCTATTTGTTCGCAAAAGTGATATAAATCGTATTCTCCGGCAAGCAGATCGGCAAGCTCGATGTCGTGCGTTGAAACGAACACCATATTGCCGTTTATCGCCAACGCCGACAATACCGCTTTGCTTGCCGCGATGCGTTCGAGTGTATTTGTTCCTTTGTAAATCTCATCAAGAATAAATAGGTTATATCCGCTTTGATGCGTTTTTTCCAGCATATCTTTAACAGCCATTATTTCCTTCATGTAAAAACTTTGTGATTCCAGTAAATTATCGTGCAAATTAATTGCCGAATGTATCTTCATGCGCCGTCCGCTGAAACTTCGGGCAAAACACATGTCAAGAGCATTGGCGCTTAACACATTAAGCGCTATTGTACGGATAAAGGTGGTTTTGCCCGACATATTTGACCCGGTAAGTAAAATTGATTTTCCGTTGGTGTTGAGCGTGTTGGGTACGCAATGTTCAATGAGCGGATGATACACGTCTGTCATTTGTAAGCCTTCCTCTGTCCACTCTGGCTTGCAATACCAGGGAAAATCCTTCTGCATACGCGCAACCGACTGTAACATATCAATATGTCCCACATACGCGAAAATTGCTTCAATATCCGCTTTTTTTTCTTTCAATAGCCGAAATGAACGGTAAAGGATGTTAGGTTCTACCAGGAAAAAAATACTTATTAATTCTTTGACTGCCAACAATAAAACAGCCGCATCGGTTTCAATTTTGTCATCATATTTGAAATATGACAGGAACCCAACAAGCTGTTGAATTGATTGCAAACGGTTTTTTATATCAGGACGAATTGCATCAAAAGGAGTTTCAGAAGATAATTTTCTCGCAATAAATACTAATTTGAAAAACTGGGGAACAGAATGCAGGTAAGATGATAGCGTCATTCTGTTGCGATAATGAAGTATCATGTTAATGACAAAGAAACCTGCCGAGAAAATAATCCAGATTTCTTTTGCAAAAAAGATAAAAACCGCAATGAACAATAACGGCATTAATTGCAATATTTTTATGACCTTCCCCATTACAGGGGACAGCACAGGGTGATCATCGTGAAACAACGAACAGATATAGTAGGCGTTCTCATGTGCCAATTTAGAAAGAAGTTTTTGATAGCGATCAATCAGTTCCTTGTGGTTTTTAAGATATTGGAGAAAATTGTCACTTCCCGCTATTTCAGGTTCGAGGGGAATACGCCTCAAACGATCGTACATATATTGCTGTCCCACACACGAAAATGTCTTGTTTATACGAAAGAAAAAATCGTCCAAATTCAAATCTGTACATGTCTGTTCCGTCAATACCTGAAAGGCATTGCTTGTATCATTATTATTGAAATACCATTTTATTTTCGTAAGATCAAAAGCAGGTGCTACGGGTTTCTTTTTGAGGAAGCTGAACAATATTTTAATTTTATTCAGATAGTCCATGATTTATGATACTAACACAAAATTACGATTTATACAACCCCATAATAATTAGATAGCTACTATGCAATTTCTTACACAATTGAATAATTCAAACCCTATTTCAACCGAAGGTGCTTCCCAATATGCCGCTTTTTCCGAAAATGTCCCTTTCCATGATATTTTTTCAGGTTCTTTGAATATATAATTATCACATACTTCCATTGTGAAAATACATGGTTCATCTATTTCTATTTTTTCTTTGTTTTCAATATCATTTATTGCCTTGATTGTATTTTCCTTTATTATTGGAAATGTTTCAGAATAATCAGGCTCCCATTTATTCTTTTTATCTTTTACTGGTATACAGGTAATTTTTTGGCTTATTTCCATTGCTTCCGTCATTGAATCCATACAACCAATGTTTGCAATATATTTTATCCCAAAAAAATTGTATGCGCACATCCCTATTTCGGCAATATTTTTATTATTTATATATAACGACTTTATTGGCGGTGATTGTATAGTATGTGGAAAATATGCATCAATTTCCCCGTATCGTGCGTGTTGCCCTACTGTAATTAGCCCAAACGGTTCTAAATCAGCTTGTCCACGTATTCTCCTCCAGTCGAAACACCTGTTCCATGTATCGAATAATTTTATATTTTTAGGCAATTCTTCAACAATAATATTACATTCAGGATCTCCGGCATAATGTCCGTCATAAATCATTATTTCGTCGATATTACATTCATTTGCGGCCTGACAAACCGCAAGCACATCGCTGGTTATACATTTTCTGCCATATTCACGCCATAATGATGATCCATGAATAACCGCATTGCTATTATGGTCAAATATACCGCTTGCGCCTTCCATGTCAACATAAACTATTATTTGTCTTTTCATGTTACCTCCAAATTAGTTAATTATATACATTTTTAACTTTTTGTCAATAATAAATGTGTTTTTCAATACAGTATTATATTTATTCCCTTTTTATTTAATCTATTTATTGCCTTTTCTATATTTTTTTCACTTGTTGATCCTACTGCATTCGAGATATAATTTATTTTATAATTTCTATTATACCCACCTAATGCCGTTTGGTATACACATTCATCTGCCATAACACCACAAAGATATAATTCGTTTATTCTATTTACAATTAAAAAATTTTCAAAATCACTACTTGAAAATGAATCTGGGGCATATTTATCAAAAATGTTTTTGGAAACAATATTTATTCTTGGGTCAATTTCCACACCGTATGTTCCTTCAAGACAGGCATAATTCCTGGAAAAATTACCAATATCATTTTTTCTGAAAACTCTCCTTAAATATATTATTGAATAATTCTTTCTATAATAATCATCTATGATTTTATTTGTTATTATAATTAAATTTTCTATCTGACTTTTTTCTATTGGAAATTTTCCATTTTCATCAATATAATCTATTTGCATATCAATAACCAAAAGGGCTTTTTGAGGATTATCATAATTATCGATTTTTATAGCATTAAAAGTGCATGAAACCATGGAAATGACCAATAATACAAAAACCCAGTTTTTCATCAATTTCTCCATGCTCAAATATAGAGCCGTTCCAGTAGTTTAATACCTGTTTTTGTTTTAAAAACAGTCTCCTTTATTTTTTCACATCCTGACTTGTCAATCCCATCCTCAAATATATTTACCAAAAAGTCAGCCTCGACCAGTATTTGAAAATCAATACCATCTATCGCACTATAGGAATGATGATGTCCAATAAGAAATAACACCCTCTCAAGAATATCGTTTTCCAGGGTTAGATTTTTCAAAAGCTCTCGCGCGACTATCGGCCCTTCAATCTCCTGCCAATTACCGGCTGATGAATTGTGTTTTCGTTCCGATTCATGAATACCAATATCGTGAAGCAGCGCAGAAATTTCTATAATTGTCTGCAATCTGGAATCGCAATTTTCCATAATCCCAATATGGCTGGCAAATGAAAATACTTTGAGCAAATGATTTATGCGTCTTACATCGTTCTCGTTGTAAGTTATCGCCAAATCCAAAACTTCATTTACCAGCATTTTATCATCCTCCTGCGAAGATACCGCCAAAATTGCGAGAGGGTTTTATTTTTTTTAAGCCAGGCTTTCTTACTTACCGGGTTTGGAGCCTATAAGCGTGAAACTCAAACTTGCCTGGTAGCGCTCNGCGCTTTCCGGGTTGGTGAGTTTATCGGAAGCGAAAAACCCNACNGANCCGGTGGAAAATTCCTTTTCGTGGGCGTAGAGAGTAGACCAGACTTTGCCATCACCGTCCTTTATGGTGATTTCAAGAAACTTTGGCGCTTTTGGGTCGCGTTTTGCGGGTTCCGGCATATCATCCTCCTGGGTTCAATAGTTCTTTCATTATAGACACCGTTTTGCAAACTTACAATAGCCCCGCGCCGGGCGCCTTGTCCTCGCAGGGGACTTTCACCTGGCACTTGCCGCAGCCGTAGTACGGACTATGCTTTGCTCTCACGGCGTCCAGGAACCCGGAGCAGGGGTAATGGAGTTTTCCCTTTTCTTTGGAGATGGCCCCGACAGGGCAGTTGGCGGCGCAGGCGCCGCAGAGGATGCAGTAGTCGTATACACCCTTGTAGGGACGCACGGTAGGCTCAAATTGGGCACCGGTGATGACGCTGAGGTAACGTCCCGCGACGCCCTTGCGGGTGATGAGCCCTTTGGAAAGGCCGAAGGTCCCAAGGCCTGCGGCATAAGCGGCGTGCCTCTCGGACCAATTGGTTGTATAGAAACGCTGTTCGGTTCTGTCATTCGTTAGAGGGCTCATTGAAGAAAGACGGGAATCGATCATTGGTGTCAGGGCGGCAAAGCCTTCTTTTTTCAGTAGATCCTCCGCAAAGCGGCAAATCTTAACCTGAAAAGCTTGCCCCTCGATTCTGCCATGGAGCCATTCGTAAGCCGGCCATGTCATATCAAGCCGGTTGGCTTCCCTGACCCGCGCGGTAAAGGGAAGAAAGACAGAAATCACCGTTTTCGCCCCTGTAAGCCATTCCTGTGGAGCCATGAAGTGAGCGCCTATTATTTCAGGTTTTTTCGCTTCCGCAAAAAAGGGATCGTCCGCGGAGGCATAGCCAAAAAGAGGCTCATCGAAGATGGCCATTCCCTCAAGGTCGGGCCTGAGCGCCTCTTCCTTTTTTACGTGATTATCCGGGGAGCTGATTATATAGTCACTTAGTGTCCTTTCAAAAAACGTTTTTTCCATTGACTTCTCCATTTGCCCGGTTTTTCGCCTAACCTTTTTTCACGCCCAGCTCCGTTAGGTGCTTCCCGATGTGCTTTTCCAGCGCAAGGGTGTACTCTTCCTCGTGGTCTTTCCAGAACCTGTAAAGCCTGTCCCTGAAGGTAAAACTGCCGTCGGCATTCTTTTTGGTCAGGATGAGACCGTAGGTTATGTGAATGAGCTGGCGGCTGTCGTTCTGGTTGAAGAGGCCGGGCAGTTCCTTGTCGGATAGTTTATCCACATCGGGAATCTTACTGAGGTCAGTCGTCACATGGTAATACTTCCTGGCCTCGTCAAAAGCCTCAAGGGCGTATTTGTGCGCCTCACGGTACAGAGTGGGGTCTCCCTGCGCGACAACCCGCATGGCCTCCAGCCAGTTGGTTCCGGCCGTTTTAACGTGGAAGATATTCCTCGTGGCCTTGCCGATGTAGGGAAACACGGTAAACTTGTCCGAGCCCGAATGAATCGAGAGCTTGTATTTGAAATGCCGCGCGATAACCGCATGGACGTTTATCTCCTTTTCGAACTGGACAAGATCGCCGATATAATCGATCCCCTTCTGGAATTCCCCGCAGAACCTCGGCGCCATTGTTGCGAAGGAAACGCCCGCGTCGATCAATTCCCTCGCGACAAAGTAGTGCTGCAGGGGCGTGGTCGGCGTGGAGGTCTCGTCAATCGAGATTTCAAAGTCCGCGTTGTACTTCCCGCCGCTGAAAAACTTTTTAAAGATATCGGCGGCGAAAGCTATGGCCTTTCCGTACACCGCGACTATTTTTCTGAGTTCACCTTCGGTGAAAGAAAGACGAATCCCCTCACCAATATCGAATTCCTTTCCCAGGTATTTAGCGGCGTAGCTTTTAGGCAGAGGCGGGGCGTTCTCATCGGTCACATCGTTATTGATGTGCTCCGAACAATCCAGCGTGATCATGGTGAAGCCAAGGGAGAGGGCGTATTTAACATCACGTGCGCTCTTGAGGTGATCCCCGTCCGCGCCCCATTCCTTTTTGAAACCCTCGCGGAAGACCGCGAAAGTGGCTGCGTCCAGCACGTCCTCGTATGTGCGGCCGGTGAGGTTCAGCTCGCGGATGGACTGCTGGGCAAGCACCGGGTAGGTGTCGTATTGCTCAAAGAGCCTGATATGCCCCGGAGCGGCAATGCCCAACCGGTCGCCCACGCCGAAGCTGCGTTCCTTGCCGAGCACGCGGGAGGGGGCGGTGAAGGGGAAGCGCTCCCTCAAAGCAACGGCGTTTTTATGGCTCAGGGGGCATTTCAGTTTTCCATCGGGGAGCTCCTCGCCTTCAAATCTGTCATTCCCCAAATCATCCTCAACAACAAGAAAATCCTCATTGCCTTCCTTCGCCATGAAAACGGTGAAAAGAGGTTTGTTGCCACCTAATGTATGCTTTAGGTCCATTTCATGTATCGATTTCTCATACGCGTCAAACCCATGAAAGTCCATATCGTCTCCTTGAATGTCATTGATAGTTAATATATTGCAATCGTATTGATAGTATATCACAATACAACAAGCAATATCACAAGGACAGGAGCCCATAGTGACCGGTACAGAACTTCTCGACCACCTGAATTCCCCAGCCTCAACCGAACTGTTTGCGTCCCTTTACGGAGATGACGAAGTTGACGCGGCGCGGCAGCGTTACCGCAGCCTGATTGAAGGGTTGCAAGACCTTCCCCGAGAGGACTTTCCCGAAACCGCCGGGGAACTCCGCGTCTTTTCCGTCCCAGGCCGCACCGAGCTTGGCGGCAACCACACCGACCACAACCAGGGCAAGGTACTAGCCGCGTCCATTCAACTGGACGCCGTGGCCGTCGTCGCCCCGCGTACGGACAAGCAGGTCTTCTTCCGCTCCGCCGGCCATCCTGACGTGAAGATCGACATCTCCGACCTTTCATTGCGGGAAGAGGAAAAATACCGCACCGAGGCCCTTATCCGGGGAATTGCCGCGGAATTCGCGACACAGGGCACGCCGGTGGGCGGATTTACCGCCAACGCCGGCAACATGGTCCTGACCGGCTCGGGCCTTTCCTCCAGCGCAGCCATCGAAGTTCTTTTCGCAAAAATCTTCGACAACCTTTACTCGAACGGCCAGAGGAGCGCCCTCGAGCTGGCCAGGATAGGCCAGAAGGCCGAGAACGTCTACTTCGGGAAGCCGTGCGGCCTCATGGACCAAACCGCCTGTGCGTCGGGCGGGGCTGTGGCAATCGACTTTAAAGATTTACAGAACCCCAGGGTCAAAGGAATAAATTTCGATCCCGCCACCGTTGACTTTGCGCTCTGCATTGTGAACACCAGGGGCAGCCACGCGGATCTTACCCCCGACTACGCCGCGATTCCCGCGGAGATGAAGGCCGTGGCCGCCTTTTTCGGCAAAACCGTGCTGAGGGAACTTGGCGAAGAAACCCTGATGTCGCGCCTCCCGGAGCTTCGCAAAGCCGTGGGCGACCGGACCGTACTCAGGGCGCTCCATTTCTTCGGCGAGAACCGCAGGGTGGACGCTATGCTGTCCGCCCTGGAAGACCTGAACGACCCTTCGTTTGCCAAGCTGCTGGGAGTAGACAAGAATACGGAAGCGATGCTGGAAAATCTGAATGAACCTTTTTTAGGAAAGCGGATGGGGGTGGACAAGTATACGGCGGCGATAGAAATAATGGAAGACTTTCTTTTCCTTGTAGAGGAATCCGGGGATTCGTCCTGGGAATTATTGCAAAACATATACTCTACAAAAAATCCCGCCGAGCAGGGCATGACTCTCGCCCTTGCCCTTACCAGAAACTTCCTCGGTGGTGAAGGCGCCTGCCGGGTACACGGCGGCGGGTTTGCCGGAACGATTCAGGCGTATGTCCCAATGGAAAGGCTTGAGGATTACCGGAAGCTCATGGAAGGGGTCTTCGGTGCCGGCGCGCTCACGGTTTTGAGGATACGCCAGTTGGGAGCGGTTGAGGTTTTTAGCTGCTAACGGATCAAGAAATCAGGTATTTTCATGATCAAGTTTTCATGGTAATATAAACTCCAAAAGGAGTAATTGTATGAATAAACCAGGGAGTGATTTTGACCACATAAACTGGAAGAAACAATTTGAAATTGCTTCTTCGCGGCAATCCGGTTTTCGCGAACTCAGGGCTGAAGTATTTCAAAACACTGTCAAACTGGTTCGAAACGGCGGATATCATGTGGACGATGTTTTTGTAAATATTCCCAATAAAATACCGGAGGAAAAAACCGAGTATTTCGACGCGCCGGATAAAATGAACCTTAAAACTAATTATCAAACTACATTTTCTGTCATTAATGCAGATTGTCTGGAAACATCTGAAATTTTGGTAAAACTGGGATATAATCCCTGTGTGCTGAATTTGGCAAGCCGCCAAAATCCGGGTGGCGGGGTACTTGGCGGCTCAGGAGCCCAGGAAGAAAATATATTTCGGCGGTCAAATATTTTTTTGTCATTATACCAGTTTGCTCCATACGCAAATGAATATGGGCTGAAAAAGCACAAAAAAAGTTATCCACTTAACATGAATACCGGCGGTATATATTCAGCGGATATTACAATATTCCGCGGTTCTGAAAAGAACGGATACTGCCTGTTGGGAAAACCTTACACAATTTCCATTGTTACAGTCCCTGCAATCAACAGTCCCGCGCTGACAGAAAAAAACGGCAAATTCTATATTGTTGATAATCTCGTTGAACCTGCCAAAGAAAAAATAAGAACAATATTAAGAATCGCGGGTAAGTATAAACATGATTGTCTGGTGTTAGGTGCATTTGGATGCGGAGCCTATGCAAATCCGCCAAATCACATGGCGGCATTATTTAAAGAAGTGTTCTTCGAGGAAGAATTTATCGCAAAATTCAGATTTATTGCTTTCGCAATATTCGAGGATCATAATAGCAATAAAGGGCATAATCCTGATGGTAATGTTTTGCCATTTTTGGAAGTTTTTGACAAACTGTAAAATACAGGGAAGAAGTCCATGGCAAATAACCACAAAACGGACGGGACATTAGCGTCAACCTTCGGATACATGGGTAAAATTCACTGAATATTGGACATGTATGTGACAACATGGGTAAAAAGCACTAAATTTTGGACATATAGTAACAATATGAGCAAAAAACGAAAAAATATACCCATGTATTGACAATATGGGTAAAAAATGCTAAATTTTGGACATGAAAGACATTGAAAGCCAA
>JGI24698J34947_10002181_pt1 | contig 10495 bp, 9 predicted proteins | sample TergutMp193P3_FD_34947 | JGI IMG/M metagenome (IMG submission 34947) | reverse complement strand
TCAGAGTAACCTGAAATCACTCCGGGGGGTTCGCTTGCGAAGCTACTTTCCAATCCTGATAATGCTTGCCATCATCGGTGTCCTGCCGGTCGTCATACTGGTCTTGCAGAGATTGTTAAGCCCTGCCGTGCCCGGGGATGTCAAGTACGCGCCCTATGAATGCGGCCTCACCGTGACTACGGAAGCCCGTGAGAAATTCGGCGTCAAGTATTACCTGATAGCCGTAATTTTCCTGGTGTTCGACGTGGAAGTGGTGTTTCTGACGCCTTGGGCTATTCAGATGAAGGAGCTGGCTGTTTTTGGCCTTGTGGAGATGGGGCTGTTCCTGTTTTTACTGCTCTTTGGTTACGGCTATGTCTGGTCAAAGGGGGCGCTGTCATGGGAGTAATGGAAANGGAGGCCCTGGGCGTTACCGAGCCGACCCTGCTTGAACACGTGTTGATGCTCACCAGGGTAGAAAAGTTTATGAACTGGTCCCGCGCCACCAGCGTATGGCCCGTCACATTTGGCCTCGCGTGCTGCGCCATTGAAATGATGGCTGCGGGCGCAAGCCGCTTTGACTTCGACCGCTTTGGCTCCGGCATCTTTCGCGCCAGCCCGAGACAGGCCGACTTGATGATCGTCGCCGGCACTGTTTCCTGCAAGATGGCGCCAATTTTAAAAAATGTCTGGGATCAAATGCCCGAGCCTAAGTGGGCGATAGCCCTGGGGTCTTGCGCCACCTGCGGCGGCCCTTTTGATAGCTATCACACCATTCAGGGCGTTGACAAAATAATTCCCGTGGATGTCTATATTCCCGGATGCCCCCCGCGCCCTGAGAGTTTATTGTATGGATTCATGAAATTGCAGGACAAGATTATGAGCAGCAGTCTTGCCGACAAGTATCGTGAACTTTTTGAACCTCCCGCCCAATCGCCCATTGAGTCTGTTGAGCCAATTGATTTGATTCATGAGGGATCACAATAATGTCACACGTACACGATCCCAAAGCAGCGCCAAACCGCAAGATAAATTTGCCTAAAACAGCGCCCGTACCCAGTCCCGGCGCACACGCCGCGGATGTAAAAGCAACCCAGGCGGCCGAAGAAGCCAAGTGGCAAAAGACCCTCGCTGACTATGAAATCGCCAGGGCAAACGCCATATCCGAAGGCAAGGAGCCGCCAAAGCCGCCAGTTCGTCACGCGGTTAAGGCCGACGCCCATGACATGCGGTGGCCCGTGCCGGTGGAAGCCCAGGACCCCGACCTGCACAGGTTAAGGGAGCTGTTAGGCGGGGCCGTGGAAGAGTGCTTTGAACAGGCGGGGGAGCTGGTCTGCCAGGTAAAAAAAGAGGCCATACTGGACGCCCTGACCATATGCAACCAGGACGTTGCTCTGCGCTACGAGATGCTCGCCGACATGACGGCCACCCACTATCCGGGGGGCTGGGGCTTTAATTTTTCCATCGTATATCACTTGACGTGCATCAGGCGGCGCAAGCGGCTGCGGCTCAGGATACTCATTCTGGAGGGCTTTGAGCCTGAGAGCGCCACCCAGGTATATCCGGGCGCAAATTGGCTGGAGCGCGAGATTTACGACATGTTGGGCGTTCGCTTTGCAAACCACCCGGACATGACGCGCATCCTCTGCTCTGAAGAGTGGGAAGGCCATCCCTTGCGCAAGGATTACCCTGCCGTTGGCCTGGGGCAGCGCGACATTGATTGCCGTGAAGACCGCTCAGGCGTTTTGACGAGAAAAACGATGGAGGCCGCAGGCCACCTTGGTATCAACCTCAAGCCCCTCAAGGCTGAATAGTCCATCCCTCAAGGAGAGCAAAAATGTTCAAAAGTCAGGAGATGGAAATAAACATGGGTCCCCAGCACCCGTCAACCCACGGTGTGCTGCGCTTGAAGCTGCGACTGGATGGCGAAACCGTCAAGTACTGTTACCCGGTCATAGGTTACCTGCACAGAGGCATAGAAAAAATTTGCGAAAACAAGGCGTTTTTCCAGGGCCAGGTGTGGACAGACCGCCTGGACTATTGCTCGGCCATTTCAAACAACCTGGGTTGGGCGGAGGCCGTTGAAAAGCTGTTTGGAATAACCGTTCCAAGGCGCGCCCAGTATTTGCGCACCATGCTCAACGAACTCAACCGNCTCAACAGCCACTTGGTCTGGCTCGCCACCCACGCCATGGACATAGGCGCGCTGACGGTTTTCCTCTATTGTTTCAGGGACCGCGAAAAGATTTTGGATATATTTGANGCCTTTTGCGGCTCCAGNCTGACGACCACGGCAATGCGCATTGGCGGCCTGCTGGAGGATGTCCCCGAAGGCTTTGATAAAATGGTAAAGGACGCCCTCCANGCTGTAAGAACTGGCCTTGTGGAATACGAAACGCTTTTAAGCGAAAACCGGATATGGCTCAAGCGCACCGTCGGCGTTGCCAAATTAAACGCCGACGACTGCATGGCTTACGGCATCACGGGTCCCATGCTGCGAGCGGCGGGCATCGCTTACGACATAAGAAAGGCCCACCCTTACGCCGCCTACGGTGAAATGCAGTTTGACGTGCCAACCAGGCCGGAGGCCGACACCTACGCCAGATATCTGGTGCGCCTGGAAGAAATGCGCCAGAGCGTCCGCATCATTGAACAATGCCTGGAGGGTCTGCCCGAAGGCCCCGTGATGGCCAAAATTCCGAAGGTGCTCAAGTCAGAAGTCGGTGAGGTCTATCACCCGACGGAGGCCCCCAAGGGCGAGATAGGCTTTTACCTGGTCAGCGAAAAGGGAGGGGCCAACCCGTACCGCTTCCACGTCAGGGCGCCTGGATTCTTTAACGCTCAAGCCATTCCGTTGATGGTTCAGGACTCGCTTGTAGCCGACGTAATCGCCACTATTGGCACCCTGGACATAGTTCTGGGCGAGATTGACCGCTAGGAGGTTTGGATATATGCCCGAAATGACTTTAGTCCAAACTCTGCTGATCGCCTTTATACAGGCCATCCTGATAATCGTGTTTGTCTTCGTGGCGGTTCCCCTGACAATTTTTTCTGAGCGCAAAGTGCTGGGCTTCGTGCAGCAGCGCCTCGGCTCAACCCGCGTAGCGGGCAGGCTGGGGGGCATTACCGGGCTTATGAACAGGGGCATGTGGTGGATGGGAAAAATACCGATAGTCCACTACTTCAGAGGTCTGCCCGGCCTGGTGGGCGACATCTTCAAGCTATTCATCAAAGAAGACGTCAAACCCGCCAAAGCCGACAGGCTCGTCTATCTGATTGCTCCTGCTATATCAATGGTGGCGGCGATGATGGTTTACGCCGTAGTCAGCTTTTATCCAGGAATTTTGTTCACCATACCTTCCTGGGTTCCCATCATAGGCGGTCTGCCCGTCGCAGGGGCGATGGCCGACGTCAATGTTGGAATACTGATACTCCTGGGCATAGCCAGCGTTGGCGTTTATGGAATTGTACTGGGCGCCTGGGCGTCTAACTCCAAGTACCCCCTCCTGGGCGGACTGCGAAGCGCGGCCCAGATGGTCAGTTACGAAGTGCCTCTCACGCTAAGTTTGTTGGTTCCGGTTATCCTGGCGGGCAGCCTGAGTTTTGGCGAAATGACGAGGGGCGTCGCCACAGGCTCTTCACCCTGGGCCATTCCATCCCTGGTGTTTGGCTTCTTTGTTTATATGACCTGCGGCTACGCTGAGGTCAACAGGCTGCCGTTTGACATGCCCGAAGCTGAAAACGAACTGGTAGCCGGTTTTCATACCGAATATTCGGGCATGAGATTCGGCCTGTTTTACTTAGCCGAGTACATCAACATGTCAGTCGTGGCGGCTATTGCCTCCGCCTTCTTTTTCGGCGGGCCGTGGCTTTTGCCCTTTGGCTTGCAGAGCTTTGTTCCCGAAGCCTGTTGGTGGATAGGGCAGCCCCACTGGTATATCTATGTGGCCAAGATATTTTTCTTTCTCTTTGTGTTCATTTGGGTGCGCGGCTCCTGGCCCCGCTACAGATACGACCAGATCATGGCTGTTGCCTGGAAGTATCTGATACCACTGGCGCTTGTAAATCTTGTCGTCGCGGGCCTTGTCCGCTACTTTGCATGAGGAGGAGCGGATGAAAAACTTCCTCAAAACCCTGATACCCGTAGAGCTTGCCAAGGGTCTGCTCCTGACGGGCAAGCGATTCATCCAGGTGATGTTCTCGGCTAACAGGGGCAAGTCAAAGCTGCATCTAGTTGATGAGTACCCGGAAGTTCCCGCCAAAGTGCAGCCGCGTTTTCGGGGGCGTCTCCAACTCCTCAAAGACGACCAGGGTGAAATTATTTGCGTGTGCTGCAACGCCTGCGTAAAGGCGTGTCCCACAAACGCCATACAAATTGTTCCGGGCAAAAAAGAGGGCCGCAAGACCCGCGTTCCCGCCAGCTATGGCTTTGAGATGGAGCGTTGCGTTTTTTGCGGCTTCTGCGTTGAAAGCTGCACATTTAACGCCATCGCGTTAAATCACCAGTTTGAGCTGGCCGTCTATAACAGGGAAGACATGGCGCTGGGACTGGGCGGGGTTTTTCAGTCAATAGACAAGCCCAGCCCCGTCGCCAAATTCTCCTATTCGGGCGAGGAGTGAAATGTTCACAGAAATAATAGAAATCTTAGACCGATTCCTTTCCTTTTTTGAACAATCCCTTGCCTTCCTGGGCCATCACCTGTTTTTGATTTTTGGGCTTTTAGCCATAGTCGCCTCGGTCACTATGGTGTTTGCCAAAAACGCCGTTCATAGTGTGCTGGCCTTTTTGGCCACCATGATCTGCACAGCCGCCTGCTACTTTACGCTGCAGGCCGAATTTCTGGCCGTGGCCCAATTACTCGTTTATGCCGGCGGCATAGTGGTGCTGTTTCTCTTTGTGGTCATGCTGGTGGAGCTATCCAAGTTTAAAGAGAACAGGCTATTTCAAAGGCAGACGCCCCTTGCGATGTTTGTCGTTTTGCTTGGGGTCGTCGGCTTTTTGGCGATGTTCCGCCGGCTCATATTTGCCCCAAGCGCCTCCGAGGCCCTTACGTTAAGTCCCGAACTAGCCGAGGGGCTGGACGTAGCCGGTCAAAACGCCCAGGCCATCAGCCGGGGGATGTTCACGGGCTACCTGCTGCCCTTTGAAACAATGTCGGTGATATTGCTCATCGCCCTTATAGGCGCGGTTGTGCTGGCCAAGCAGGAAAGGGTGTGATTATGGTTTCTATGAATACCGTTCTATTTATCTCCTTCACGCTCTTTTCAATAGGCGTGCTGGGCGTATTGATACGCAGAAACGCGCTGATAATACTCATGTGCGTCGAACTCATGCTGAACGCCGCCAATATCAATTTAATCGCCTTTGCGCGGCACAGCGGCACGGTGGCGGGACAGGCTTTCGCGCTATTGGTCATGGGGCTTGCCGCAGCGGAAGTGGCTATCGGCCTTGCGCTGGTGGTCTCCCTCTACCGCAAAAAAGACACCGTCCAGGTTGACGACATTAACTTGTTGAAGGGATGAGCATGGATAGTTCAATTTTATGGTTGATCCCCTTTTTACCGGCCTTTGGCGCGCTGATTAACGGCATAACCGGACGCTGGCTTCGCAAGACCAAAATCGTTGACTGCGTAGCCCTCGGCTCTGTAGGCATTTCTTTTTTGCTCTCTGTGTTTTTCTTCATCTGGCTCCTCGCCCTGGAACCATCCCAAAGGGTCGTCACGCAAAGCCTTTGGGTTTGGTTTGATTTGGGCGGCGCTAATGTGCTGGGCGGCCTTTCGCAAAACGTGATGGAATGGGCCTACAGGGCCGATACGCTGTCTATAGCCATGGCTCTTCTCGTTAGCGGCGCGGGCTTTTTGATTCACCTGTTCAGCACGGGCTATATGTCCGAAGAGCGCAGCGACGGCAGATACTACCGCTTCATGGCCTACATGAACCTGTTTATGTTCTCCATGCTCAACCTGGTTCTCGGCAACAACATCATGATGATGTTTTTGGGGTGGGAAGGCGTGGGGCTTTGTTCCTACCTCTTAATAGGCTTTTACTTTGATAAGGACTTTGCCGCCATCGCGGGCAAAAAAGCATTTGTAGTCAACCGCGTCGGCGACTTTGGGTTTTTAATAGGCTTTTTCCTGCTGTTCATGATATTCGGCAGCGTTGACTACAACACGATGATGGGTCTGACCAGAGATGTGCTGGCTCAATCGGAAATAACCCTGTTCGGCGTCACGTGCGCTGCAACCTGGTGGTTCAACTTGGTTGGCATTTGCCTCTTTATAGGCGCTTGCGGAAAGTCAGCCCAGATACCGCTGTATGTGTGGCTGCCCGACGCCATGGCCGGGCCTACCCCCGTCAGCGCGCTGATCCACGCCGCCACTATGGTGACCAGCGGCCTTTACATGGTTTGCAGGATGAATTTCATCTATGTAAACGCCGAAACGGCCCTGGCAGTGATTTTAGCCGTAGGCGCGCTGACGGCCTTCGTCAGCGCGACCATGGGCCTGGCCCAGTACGACATCAAAAAGGTACTGGCCTATTCCACCGTTTCACAACTGGGTTTCATGTTCATGGGCATGGGGGCGGGGGCTTTTTCCGCCGGCCTGTTCCATGTATTCACCCACGCATTTTTTAAGGCCGCCCTGTTCCTCGGCGCGGGGGCGGTGATAGTGGCCTGTCATCACGAGCAGGACATGCGCAACATGGGTGGGTTGCGTAAATACATGCCCATCACGTTTATTTCCATGGGCGTGGCTACACTGGCCATTTGCGGGATTTTCCCCTTTTCGGGGTATTTCTCCAAAGACGACATACTCTGGAAGGTCTTTGAGGGCTGGTACAACCACGGACACTACGACGGACCCATGCTCAATCTGGCTGCCTGGATACTGGGAATGTTAGGCGCTTTCTGCACGGCTTTCTATATGACCAGGCTGATGGTGATGACATTCTGGGGCGATTTCCGGGGCGCCGGAGACGACCCCCACGGCCTGCGCGCCCCAGCCGCAGAGCAGCATAATGCACATGACGGTCACGACGGTCACGACGCTCACGACGCTCATGACGCTCACAGTCATCACGGTCACGGTCATCACTCCCACGGTCATGGACATCACGCACACGCGCAGGCGGATAATCACCACGGCCATAGCCAGCACGACGCCCGCGGTTACGACGGATACAACAGCCACGGCGCGCATGGCGAACATCCGGATCGCAACGAACACCATGAACACCATGAGCAGCATGAACAACATGATTCTCATGGGCCGCGTGAAGTTTCGTGGAACATGTGGCTGCCCGTGGCGATACTGGCAGGACTGGCCCTTATTGGCGGCTTCCTGAATGTTCCGCACAGTCTGCATTTTCTGGGCGATTCGCACTTCAGCGACTGGCTCCATCCGTTGATGTTCCAGCGCGAAGCGGCCCACGGCGCTAACCACGCCGTACCCGCCATTGAATACCTGTTGCAGATATTCGCGGTTCTATGGGCGCTGACGGCTATTTTTCTGGCCTGGTGGATTTACAAGATGGATCCCGCCTGGTCAAAGGCCAAGGCGTTTGTGGCCATGTTCCCTGGCCTTTATCGCTGGGTTCACAACAAGTACTTTGTTGATGAATTTTATGATCTGGTCATAGTCAACCCCTGCAAGCGGCTCTCCGCCCAGCTTTGGGCCTTTGACGCCTGGGTCGTTGACGGCATGGTGAATGGCGCGGCCCGTTTTTCAGTGCTCGCGGGGCGCTTTACCTTCTGGATTGACCTGCGGATTGTTGACGGCCTGGTCAACGCCGCCGCCTGGATACTTCAGCAGATCGCCCTGTTATTCCGCGCCATACAGAGCGGGCGCGTTCAGCACTACGCCTTTGTAATGTTTCTCGGTTTTCTGACTTTCGCCTTCTGGCGTTTCCTGGTTTAGATTTTAGACGTCCCTTGGAGTCCACATGCCTATGATCCCCTGGTTTAACAACCTCCCGCTTTGGGTCACGGCGGTCCCGCTTCTGGGCGCGCTGGCACTGCTCTTTGTACCCAAGGCCAAGCGCCGGGTATTTGAATTGGGCGCGCTCGCCATCGCGCTGCTTGATTTTATTCTGTGCGTCCCGCTCTGGTTCCAGTACGACCGCTCCACGGCGGCCGTCCAGTGGGTGACGCAAATGGACTGGATACCCTCCATCGGCGTCAAGTTCAGCATCGGCATGGACGGCATCAGCTTAGTGCTATTCCTGCTGACCACCTTCATCGGAGCTATAGCCGTCTGGTGTTCATTCACGGCCATCACGGAGCGTTTCAAGGAATTTTACATCTGGCTTTTGGTCATGCAGTTCACCATGCTGGGCGTTTTTATCTGCCAGGACATGTTCTTGTTCTATCTGTTCTGGGAAATAATGCTCGTCCCCATGTACTTCCTGATAGCCATCTGGGGCGGGCCGCAAAAGCTCTACGCCGCCATCAAGCTGTTCCTCTATACCCTGGCGGGCGGCGTGCTTATGCTGGTTGGTATTCTGGCTATATATTTCCTGCAGTATAAGACGACCGGCACGTACGACCTCAGCATAGCCTCCTTCCACAACATGGCCGGGGCTATTTCCCAGCAGACCCAAGCCTTCCAGGTGCTCTTGTGCCTGTCGTTCTTCCTGGGCTTTGCGATAAAGGTTCCCATGTTCCCGTTCCACACCTGGCTGCCCGACGCCCACGTCCAGGCGCCGACGGCGGGTTCGGTCATACTGGCCGGTATCCTGCTGAAAATGGGGACATACGGCTTCGTCCGCTTCCTGCTGCCCATCTTCCCTGATATTTTGCCAACGCTGATGCCCTGGTTCCTCACGCTCACGATAATAGGCGTCGTCTATGGCGCGCTGGTGGCGATGATACAGAAGGACATGAAAAAACTCGTCGCCTACAGCTCCGTGAGCCACCTGGGGCTGTGTATGCTGGGGCTTTTTGCCCTCAATCCAAACGGAATCATGGGCGGCATGTTCCAGATGATCAACCACGGCATTTCCACGTCTGGACTATTCCTTATCGTAGGCATCGTTTATGAGCGCCGCCACGTCCGCATGATAGCCGACTTCGGCGGCCTGAGCAAAAACATGCCCATATACGCCACGGTGTTCATGATAATGACCATGAGTTCCATCGGACTGCCAGGCTTAAATGGCTTCATAGGCGAGTTCGCCATCTTGCAGGGCGCCTTCCAGGCCAAGCCCTGGTGGGCGGTTGTGGCCACCAGCGGGATAATCCTTGGAGCGGCCTACATGCTGTGGCTCTACCAGCGCGTCATGTTCGGCAAGTTAGACGACATCAACGCGAACATGAAAGACCTCAACGCCAGGGAGATAGCCTACTTTGCCCCCCTGGTGCTGGCCTGCTTCTGGATTGGTCTGAGGCCNGCCCCAATCATGGAAGTGCTTCAAAAGCCCATCGAAAATTTGGTAATGCAGATAAATCCTGACTTTTNCAANGGTCAGGACTTGGAACAAATCAAAGCCGATGCCGCCCAACTGGGCATCGGGGCCATGGAAGCGCCCGAGCGCGAGGACGACGCGGAAGTCCCCATCCAATACCAGTACCAGGATGAAGACGAAATAGGGGAAGCCCCCCAGACCCAGGAGAGCCGGGACGACGGTGAAGCCGGGTCAGGAGGCCGCTGATGCCCTTTGCCCAAGCCCTCTGGGAGTCTCTGGCCCGGGATAGCCGGCTGGTCACGCCGGTAATCCTCCTTTGGCTGGCCGGAACCCTTATGTTATGGCCCCTTGGTTCATTGCTCCTCAAGAGGATGCCAAAGGATCGCTGGGCCTTCTTTACGGTAGCCATACTGCTGCTTTCAGGCTGGTTTGTTATAAATACCCCAAACGCCATAGGCTTTGCGGATATGTTTCGCGTTGACGGCGTCACGAAAGGTTTTCAGATACTGTGCATAGCCGCGGGAATACTGACCGTGGCCCTCGGACGCCAGCAACTCGGCGCGCTAAAAGAACACAGCGTCGAATACTACTCGCTGATAATATTTTCCATCAGCGGCATGTTGCTCCTCGTTGGCGCTACAGACCTGGTTTCAATATACTTTGCCGTGGAACTCATGGCCCTGTGCGTCTATATACTGGTTGGCTATTTGAGAACCCAGGAGCGCTCCGTCGAGGCGTCCATCAAATACTTCCTGCTCGGCGCGTTCAGCAGCGGCATACTTCTCTTTGGCATTTCGCTGATATTTGCCGCCACGGGCGGGACCACCACCAACCTGGAGCGTCTCGGCCAGGCTATAGCTCTGGCGCCCGGCAATCAGGACCTGTTGGTGTTCAGCGGCGTGCTGATGGTCTTGATAGGCTTTGCCTTCAAGGTTGCGGCCGTGCCGTTTCACATGTGGAGTCCAGACGCTTACGAAGGCGCGCCGACGCCCATCACGGCCTTTATGTCAATGGCCCCCAAGGCCGCCGCCCTCGCCGCTTTCATAAGGATATTTGGTAAGGGCTTCAACGGCGTCGCCGAAAACTGGATCGCGCCGTTATCGTTTATTGCGGC
>JGI24698J34947_10002179_pt1 | contig 10497 bp, 6 predicted proteins | sample TergutMp193P3_FD_34947 | JGI IMG/M metagenome (IMG submission 34947) | reverse complement strand
CCCCCCCCCCAATAATAGATAGCACCGCGCAGCGGTGTGGATCAACTAAATCAGCACATTGTAGCCTAAGTAAATGCCACTGTATGCCGAAACGGCGCGAGGGCTTTAGCCCGAGCAGCAGGCGCCCAAATAGCGAAAAACGTCAAAAACCCACCACACTACCCAAACAAAAACGCGAGAACTTTAGTCTTCGCAGCAGCCGCCCAAATAGCGAAAAACATCAAAAACTCACCACGCTATCCCAACAAAAACGCGAAAACTTTAGTCTTCGCAGCAGGCGCCCAAATAGCGAAAAAAGTCAAAAACTCACTACGCTACCCAAACAAAAACGCGATAATTTTAGTCTCCGCGGCAGCCGCCCAATAAATAAAAACATCTCAGCATTAGCGCTCTTCCTCTTCTTCTCAATCCCCACCCACGCGCAGACCCCATGGTACGAAAACTTTTTCCTTGAAGGCTCGTTCCATCTGTACTTTGTCCCTGATGAAATAGGCGAAGTTATAAAACCGGAACCGGGTTATCGCGGAGCTTTTGGCTACGAGTTTAAAAACTTCCGCTTCGCTCTTGAGTCCGGCTTTACGCAAATTACCGGGACAAATCCGCTTGTCCTTGATATTACCATTGTCCCGCTTGCCTTTAAATTTGGCTACAACCTGCCAATAATTTTTGGTTTCGGCGTACAGGCGGATTTGGGTTTGGGATATTTTTTCTCACATACAACGCGTTATGAAACGGCCATCGACCTTGTTATGGGAAACCTTCGCGAAGACGATGAGCGCAGTTTATTTATACCGGCGCGTCTTTACCTTACATGGTCGCCGTGGAGATTTCTTAAAATTTATGCCGGAGGCGGTATTGATCTTGTCTTTGAAACCGAAGGGCCAATCCCCATGCCGTTAGCTGAAATTGGAATCTCGCTGAAGCCGCTTGCGCTTATTGGCTCTGTCGCAAGAGGGCGGCAGAACCGGCAAGAGCGGCAAGAACAGCAGGCGCGGCAGGAGACGGTAAACGCCCTGTACTATGTGCCTAACAGTGCTGAGATGATAGAGGGCTCTTCAGAGTTTCTTGACGAAGCGGGACAGAGGCTTGCGGACGATCCCACTTTGCGCGTAACACTGAGGGCGTATTTCGCGCCGCCGGGAGGCGCTCTGTGGCAGGTACAAAGAGGCAGCGGAGAGCCCGCGCTGTCCGCGGCAAGGGCCGAAGCGTGCGCACAATATTTCGTTCGCAAATACGGCATTGCGCCGGAGAGGATAAAAATCGAATATCAATTGGCTGAAAGTCCCGAACTTTACAGCTGCGTTGAATTGATAACAAGATAGGAGCGGATTATGAAAAAAGGGATTAACGGTTTTGTAATTATTGCGGCGTTTTCGCTTATTGGGTGCAACAACTATTTTCACGAACTTATACCGCCCGACGGAAACAGGATACTGTCTTTCTCTGTTCAGGGTCAGATTGACGATGCTGTAATTTCAGATAACACCGTCGATGCTATGGTCGATAACGAAAGCCCCCTTTCTTCATTGATTCCGCAGATCACTGTATCCGCCAAGGCAAGTCTTCTTCCTCTTACCTACGAATATTTAAGCGCGGCCTTCCCCAATGTTGACATGCTTCAGGAAGCTGCCGCCGTTTACGAAGCGCGTGATATAACGGAATTTGTTATGGATCTGATAAAGCGCAATCCGGATTTTAACGTTCCTGTTCTTGACAGGCCCATTGATTTTACAGGCCCCGTGAATTTTCTTGTCGTAAGCGGGCAGGGTAATATAAGGCAGTATACGGCGCATGTTGTAAAGGACACTGGAGAGCCGAAGATTTTGGGCTTTGGTTTTTCCAAATACGACAATCCTGAATTGATACGCGACGCGGCTGTGACTATAAATGAAGAGGCGAAAACGATACAGGCGGCAATACTGTACCCTATGGAAATGGAAGTAAGTTATGCGTTTGTTTTATCATTTCAGATAATGGGAGACCGTCTCGAAGTAGAAGGCGCGGAAGTACATTCGGGTATAGACGAGGTTCAATTTAACAGGACGCTGGGAACGCAGGACAAGATTCTCACAGTATGGCGTAAAGGAGTGTCCGCGAATTATACGCTTACGATCAACGTTACCGAAGACCCCGACAGTATCCGCAGCATTATCGACTTCCGTTTTTACAAAGCGGACAATCCCGGCATTTCCGCGACAGCTGTAGGCTCGATATACAACAACGACCACCTTGGGACTATTAACGTGCAGGTGTTCTATTCAGGCGCGAGTCCTTCTGTCCTGACGCCGTCCTTCCTGTCTCCGGGGACTGTGAGCGTCATGGGCCTCACGCAAAGTTCGAGAATTAACGCGCATGATTTTACACAGCCGATTGAATACCGTGTAGTTTCACGTAACAACATGTATGTGCGCACATACACGGTGCGCGTTGATTTTATAGACATAACTTCAGCCGCGCCGGTATTTACCTCTTTCAAATTTTCTTCCGCCATAAACCATGAGCTTGTGCAGGACACGGAAGCGCAGATAAGCGACAGCGCGGGCCTTATCATGGTTACCGCGCGTTACGGTGGCTCATTCGCGCCCGATATGCTTATCCCCGATTTTCGCGCGACGGGAATTGTAACGGTTTTTGGAAGCGTCCAGACATCGGGCTTAAGCGCGCAGTATTTTACCCGCCAGATCAAATACACCGTAACCAATCCCGAAAACTCCCTGTTTACGCGCGATTACTGGGTACAGGTAACATTTATCCGCGACACTTCCTCCGCCGCTTCGATAAATTCGTTCAGTTTCCACCCTGAAGATAACCCGGGCCTTGCCGACGAAATTACGGGGCGCATCGATCAGAACGCGGGAACGATAACGCTCTTTGCGCCGATAGGCTCCGGCGTAACAAGCCGGACAATGTTCCCGCGTTTCCGCGCCGCCGGGCAGGTGATTGTAAACGGGGACGTACAGATAAGCGGCACAAGCGGAATGTTATTTGACGCTCCCGTTATTTATGAAGCCGTTTCAGCTAACGGCGTTAACAGCAAAACCTACACGGTAACGGTGCGTGAGTTGCAGAGCACCATTTATGTAAACCACTCTTCTTTTGGAATGGGAGACGGTACTTCATGGACAGACGCTTTCAGAAACCTTCACGACGCGTGCGAAGCCGCGGCTCAATTTCCCGATGACATACCGAAGGAGATATGGATTGCGGCGGGGACTTACAGGCCAAGCGTAACCGGCAGTCAGGATGAGTATTTCACATTGACAGCTAACACAAGTTATATCGGCGGCTTTGCGGGGAATGAAACAGCGAAGAGCCAGCGTAACATTGCGGCTAACAAGGTGATAGTTTCCGGTGATTTGGGAGGGGGGAAGTATTCAAACAATTTGTTTGGCAAATTCAGCGGTACGACGGCGTCAAATATAAACGGGCATCTGTTATTTGAAGACATGGAGTTTGCCTCGGCGCGGGCTGCAGGTACGGGCGACAAAGCAAACGGCGGCGCTATTAACGCAAAGCTTGTGTCCGGCTTTGAAATCAGCGTCCGTGATTGTATTTTTAACGATCTGCAGGCAGTTAACGGCGGGGCGTTATACATAGACGGCGGGGAGATGGTTATTTCGGCTGCCGATTTTGAGAATATCACCACCGTTGATTATGGGACGGTATACGGCGAGCGCCTTTCGAGGGTAGAAATAGACGGCATAACCCTTACAAACAGGGGTTTTTACTTTTCCAACTGCTCAGGGAATATTGAAATAAACAATGTTGATCTGAGGGATATTTCCGGCAACGGCGTTTACATTTCCGGCGGCAGCGGGACAAGGGAGTTTTCAAACATTACCGGGAACAGAATCGGGGGAACTTACGGGCTGTATGTTTCAGGAGGCAGCGGCGTTACGCTGACCAACAGCGTTTTTGATACCTGCGGACAAATAAACGTAAGTTCAGGCGGTTCTCATGTCCGGATCACCGGTGTTGAAATAAAAAATGTTTCCGGCAGTGTGGGCCTTTATGCAAGCGGCGGAAATACCGTCATTGAAAATGTCATCGTAAAAAATATAACGAATGGGACAGGTATGAACATTGCAAACAACGGCTCAGTACGCATTTCCGGCAGTAAGATCAAAGATGTGAAAAGCCCCGGTAATACGGCCCTTTCCCTTTTAGGCTCGGGAAGCGCGATTATCTCCGATACCGTTATTGAAAACATTGAAGCAACAGGCAGCGGCGCCAGCGCTATTAACGTCGGTATGGTTGGAGACCTGACCATAATAAATTCCGTCATAAATGCGGTAGTTGCCAATCGCTGTCTTTCCCTTTCAGGCTCGGGAAATGCGGTCATCTCCAATACCACAATCAACAATATTAACGCGAGCGGCGGTTATGCGATATATGCCCAAAACAGGAATCTGGTTATTGAAGATACTGTTATCGACAATAATACCGTAAGATATGGAGTATATGGCACGGGCCTTTCCGGTGTGAAGATAGACGATTTGGCGTTGCGTGACATAGGTTATGGTTTATATTTTAACAATTGTAATGGAGATATCGAAATAGACAATGTTGATTTACAAAATATTTCCAATGACGGTATTTACATTAATAGTGGCAGCGGTAAAAGAGAACTTTCAAATATTACGGGGTATGATATAAGAGGCGATTATAATGTTTATGTTTCTGGTGGCAGCGGTGATATTACACTGGCTGAAAGCAGTTTTGATACCGGTGGGCAAATTTACTTTTCCAATGTCAGCGGTTCTATCAATGTCAGCGATACCACAACAAAAAATATTTCAAGAACCAACGCTATTTACACAGATGGCAGGAATATTGTCATAGAAAGGGTAAATGTGGAAAATGTCCCGAATGGGAGAGGGATATATATGGATACCTCCGGTACGGGACAGATAACCGGCAGCAGTATAAAAAACTGTAAAAGTTCCATACAAATGGGCGGTATTTTTCTGGTCGGTTCAGGGAATGTGACAATTTCCGGTACAACGATTGAAGATGTTGAATTAGTCAACGGCGGTGGTATTTTAAAGAGTAGTCCAGGCAATCTGACTATTAGAGATTCAACGATAAAAAATTCTAGAAACTCTGGCAATGGAGGAGGTATTTTTTATTACGGTTCAGAGAACCTGACAATTTCCGGTACGACGATTGAAGATGTGGAAACACGCTCCGTCGGCGGGGCTATTTATGTGGAAGGTACAAATGTATCGCAGCAGGTAAACATTTCCAATACTATGATTAAAAACGTAAAAATCACCGGAACTGGAGGCGGTGGGGGTATTTATTATAGAGGTTCAGGGAGCGTGACAATTTCCGGTACGACGATTGAAGATGTTGAAGCGCAAATCGGCGGGGCTATTTATATGGTTGATAATGCAGGCAATCTGACTATTAGCAATTCAACGATAAAAAACGCGAAAACCACCACCATAACTGGAAGCGGTGGGGGTATTTGTTATCTTGGTTCAGGGAGTGTGACCATTTCAGAAACAACGATTAAAGATGTTGAAACAACGGGCAACTACGCCTCCGGCGGGGCTATTGATATAGGTAGTAATTCAAGCGGTCTGACTATTAGCAATTCAACGATAAAAAATGCGAAAGCCGGCTATACTGGAGGGGGTATTAATACCAGCGGTTCAGGGAGTGTGTTAATTACAGGAACAACCATTGAAGATGCTGAAGGATCCAACGGTGGGGCTATTAGTGTCAGAGGCAATCTGACTATTAGGGATTCAATGATAAGAAACGCGAAAGCCAGAGACTATGGCGGTGGTATTTATTCTTCCGGTTCAGGAAACAACGTGGTAATCTCGGGGACAACAATTGAAAATGTTGAAGCAGGCAACACTGGCGGGGCTATTTATTTGAGCAGCCCTTCAAACAGTCTGACTATTGAAGGTTCAACCAGAACAACGATTAAAAACGCAAAAGCTAATGCTGGCGGCGGGATTTATTACGACTCTATACGCACTGCGGAAATAACCAATACCGATTTTATCAACTGTACTGCTATAAATGATTATAAAATATTATTTCTGCCTCTTAACTCTACCATCACGAATTGTACGTTTGTCCACGACGGTGTCTCTGACCCCGGTTCTTCAACTACAGAAAGAATAAAAACATTTTTTAGAACAAATGGGTCATCTAATGGGACATTTACATTTATCGGTTGTACTTTTACCAATTTAAGGAGCAATGAAGCGGGGGAAAATTATCTTTTTAATTCATTTCGGGAATATCCCGCTTCTGGCTTTGGTGGTGGGTTTACAAGGAGCGGGAATCTGGTTTTGAGAAACTGTACTTTTAATTTCAACGCGGGTTCGGCGGGGTTATGCGCTTTAGGGGCCGCGGAAGACCGCCTTCTTATGGACGGCGTAACTATTAACAATGACGGCGGGCAACAGCCTCTTATCTGGTTGAATTTTAACAATCCATATGAATTCAGGATAAATAATGTCTATAACGGGACAACATTGAATAACCCTGCGGCAATTACCGGTTTAGCGAGTAGCGGCGTTATGCGGCTGTCAATCGGAGCAATGCCGGCGCTGGTTCCGTAGGGGGACGAGCGTGTTTGTCTTTACAGAACGCTAAGTCTGCAATTTTTCAATTTCGTCCATAGAGAGCCCGGTGATGTCCCGCACAATTTCAGGCGCTAACCCCTTTGCCAGCGCGTTACGGGCAATGTTCAGCTTTTCATTAGCGCGACCTGCGTCTTTGTGCCTCTGCGAGATGAAATTCCGAAAAGTCTTATTTGTTTTACCTGTCTGTAGGATGCCCTTCCGCCCTATAATATTCATCTACAATAAATTCCGCGTTTTCTGTCCACAACATTGACGCGGGGTTTTGCAAGGATTTATATATTGATGAAGCTGAAAAAGCCATATATGCAGAATCAAAGGGAATTTTTTCTTTCTCCGAAATCATGCTTGTTATGTGTTCCATGAAAAAGAATCAAGGGGCGGTTCTCCTTTTTAGTATATCTTCCGCGAATGAAACACACTCGTATATATCCTGAGTGTGGAGAGTTTCATAACATTGCCGTATTGATTCTGTGATACCGTATTTAATAAAAAGCACCAGAGTTTCATGCGCTGATATTCCGTGGCGTCTGGCATATTCCTCTACCGCTACAACAACTAAAAGATTTTCATCATGCTGGTTTTGGCGCATGGCTTTTCTTCCTTTTTCGGCAATGCTTCTATAATAACTATACGTCATTCTAATAATTTAAGCAACACCGATATTTTTCTAGCCTGAGTAAAACCCGTCCTTCCAGTTAAAGCGTCCGGAATTGGGCAGGGGAGCGTTGTCATTAACCGCCCTCATTAAATCGCGGTAATCGTGTTTTTTTACAGGCCTGCCCGACAGGTCGATTATAAAACGCCCAAAGCCCGCCTCTTTTAAAAAAGGGATCTTGTCAATTATGGAAAAATATTTTTCAGGATATACACGCGAGCCTTCTTTTCCGCTAACAAGAAAGAAACCTTCGTCTTTGTTATCCGCAAATGAATCAAAATCCAGTATCTGTCCAAGGTCAGCTTTAATATTGAATAAGGGCGGCCACGCAAAAACCGTTATAAAAAATTTTGACTGTAACACATTATGCCGCTTTTTGCCGCTCCCCTTTTCTCCGCCGCGGCTTTCCCGGATCGTGCGTTCAAGGTTCTGCCTGTTGTTTTCAAGCGGTGAGACAAAACCGTCCACTCCAAGGGACGCGACAAAAGAAAGCGACCATGAATTGAAAATGTAAAGCCAGGGGCCGGCTATCAATTTAACATTGCCGTAAGCGCGGAACAGCGAAAAATGCCCGGGATTGTTTACCTCATATTGACAGTAACCTCTGTCGATCAGTTCCGCTATTTCCCCTGCCGTTTCATCATCGTATCCGCCGGCTTCCTGTGGAAACCAGGGGTCAAGCGTCAAAATAATTTCCGCCGGTTTAAACGGCAGGGGCGGCTTGTTTTCATCTAACAGATATTTCGCGTTCTTTTTTGTCAGCGCAAGCATCACCCTTTGCGGGCGGGCAGACTGCACAATGTAAAGGTCTTCCGGGCGGGAAACCGCAATGTACAAACCTTCCGGAAAGGCTTCTGAACTTTTTGATTTTTTACTTTCCGTTCCGCTGTTATGCGCAATCTGTATCTGAGGAAACGGCGCTTTTTCCCTGCCAGGCCCCTTGCCGCCCGACACCTGCGTAATTACAGAGGCGTAACGCTTTGACATCGCCTTTGTCTGTATCAGGTATACATGATCACCTAACGCGCCTTCCGGAACGGAAATCCAATAACAGCCCTTTGCCTCCTTTTCCGCAAAGGCAAGTTTATGCGAAATCCTCCCCATATCACCGCCCTTGTGTATCCGCACAGAATCCCGCGCCGACAAGGCAAGTCCCAAAGGCGGACGAACAAGCGCGCGCTTTTCACCCCCCGCGCCCTTCACCTTCAAAATCACTCCAAGATCGATCCCCGTCCCCCCCTCCTGCTCCGGATTCAACCAGTCAACACCCGCTCTTCCCTCTCTCCCCTCTCCGTGTTCTCCGTGCCCCCCCGTGCCTCCGTGTGATGCTCCTCCTCTCCCAATATCAAAAAAATACCGCGTCTTAGGCCGCGCGAAATCGTTACGCAAAATCTCCAGTCCCTGTTCAATGCTCAGCCTGATCTGATCTTCGTCCCCCTGCGCAACAGCGTCCACAACAAGCCGGTAAGCGGAAACCACCGCGCCCACATAGGACGCGCTCTTCATCCGCCCCTCAATTTTCAGGGCGTTAATTCCCGCGGCGGCTAAATCCGGCACGCGTTCCAGAAGCTGTAGATCGTTAGGGCTGAAATAGTAGCCGCTTTCGCCCTGCCCGCGGTGATACAGCCTTCTGCACGCCTGCGTACACATCCCTCTGTTAGCTGATTTACCGCCCAGAAAACTTGAAAAAAGACAGAGACCCGAAACGCTGATGCAAAGAGCCCCGTGAACAAAAACTTCCATCTCCATGTTGGTTTCGGTTTTAATGCTCCGTAGCTCTTCAAGAGAAAGTTCCCTTGCCAGAACCACGCGCGAGACGCCGTGCCGTGAAAGGGCGTTTGCCCCTCTCGCCGACGCGATGTTCATCTGGGTGGAGGCATGCAGTCTTAAAGACGGAAACTCTGATCGCGCCATTGCCGCAACGCCGAAATCCTGAACGATAAGCGCGTCCGGCCCCTGTTCGCAAAGGTATTTTAAAAACTGATACATACGGTCAGCTTCGCGCTGTTCAAAGACCGTATTCACCGTAACGTAAACTTTTTTTCCCATTCTGCGCAGGGAACGCAAGGCGCTCTCAAATTGCGCGTAAGTAAAATTGGCGCTTCTCAGCCGGGCGTTAAAATCCTTCAAGCCAAGGTATACAGCGTCCGCTCCTTCCCCGACAGCCGCGTCAAGCGCTTCGGGAGAACCGGCGGGAGCCAGTAATTCAATTTTTTTTGAGTTTATAGTCATGGCAGAATCAACATTTTTCATAGACAGCGCCAAATGAATATTATCATATATTTTAATGACGGCAATAGACTTAATTTAAAAAATATGCTATTCTTTAACAATGTCTAAAAGTAAACAGCAAGACACTGACCAGAAATTAGCCCTAATCCGCCACTCGGTAAGCCACATCATGGCCCAGGCTGTAACAAAACTCTTTCCCGGAACCAAAACCGCCATCGGCCCTTCAATCGAGAACGGCTTTTACTACGATTTCCTTCTGCCTCAGCCAATAACAAGCGATGACCTGCCCGCAATCGAAGCTGAGATGAAAAAGATAATTGATAGCCGGCAGGATTTTGTAAAAGTGATGTTGAATCGCCAGGATGCGCTGATGATTTTTGCCCGCGAGCCTTTTAAGACAGAACTCATAAAAGATTTACCGGCTGATACGGAAATTTCGGTTTACGAAAACAGGGACGCGGAAGGAGAAGTCGAGTGGGGCGATCTTTGCAGGGGTCCGCATGTCGCCAACACGCGCGAAATCAACTCCGCCGCTTTTAAACTGCAAAGCATAGCCGGCGCATACTGGCGCGGCGATGAAAAGCGCCAAATGCTCACCCGCATCTACGGAACGGCGTGGGAAACTCCCAAAGATTTAAAAGCCCACCTTGCCTTTCTTGAAGAGGTTGAAAAGAGAGACCACCGCCGTCTTGGAAAGGAACTCGATCTTTACTCGATCCACGAAGAAGCCGGCGCGGGCCTTATCTATTGGCACCCTAACGGCGGAAGAATGAGAGTCGCTGTCGAAGATTTCTGGCGGCAGGCTCATTACCGAAACGGTTATGAGATACTCTATACACCTCACATAGGCAAAAGCTGGCTCTGGGAAAAATCGGGGCACCTCGGTTTTTTCAAGGGGAATATGTACAGTCCCATGGAAATTGACAATCAGGACTATTATTTAAAACCGATGAACTGTCCCTTCCATATATTGATCTACAACAACAAGGGACATTCCTACCG
>JGI24698J34947_10002178_pt1 | contig 10499 bp, 5 predicted proteins | sample TergutMp193P3_FD_34947 | JGI IMG/M metagenome (IMG submission 34947) | reverse complement strand
CTAACAAGCATAGATAATTTAAAAGCAAGCCTTGCGAAATTCTGCACGTTAGACATAGCTATTAAGGACAATATCGCCATAAATGCCCGTAACTTATTGCGAGAAAAATACTCGTGGCGTAATTGCGCATTGAAAGTAGTAGAATGTGCCCGGTCAAGTGGGTTGCTTATAGGTGATCCAGAGGGAGGAGATGAGAGCGATATTGAAGTAATTCAACCTTTGTTTGTTCCTCAGCAATATTTTCCCGTTAAGCCGTTTTATATTCGCGGAGCAGGAATTATGGGAACCAATTGTCTTTTGCAACTTAGATGTATTGGTTTATGCCCAATTGCATTTTTAGATGAGGACTCACAAAAATATGGAACATTCATAAATGATATTGAAGTAATCCCGTCTGAGAATTGTTTAATGAATGATTATGAAATTATATTGGCTTTGAAAAATTGGATTGAGGCGGCAAGACATCTGTTGACTATAGGAGTAGATGTCAACAGAATTCTCGTAAACGTATATGGATATATGCTTAAGCTGGCTGATATTGTCAATTCAGAATCATGCTATATTGATACAGAAAAAATTAAATCTTTACTGTTTGATAAATAAACCGCCAAAAAATTTATTTGCTGTTAAACATACAAAAATAAAATTAAAATTGAACCTAGCTTGCCGATCGTTATAATAAACCTCAGCTTTGCAATCTCTGAAAATTTCTTTAACCGTATCCGCTATTGGAAATACAAGCACCGTATCATTTGCGGTTATGCTTTCAAAATCAGGTTTTTTAACAACAATTCCGTCGCCATTGGCATCCCAAAGTTCCGTAGGTTCAAATGATGTTCCTTTAAGCGATAGCAATAATCGCTTGGCCGCTTTCCCCAATGCACCGTAACCGATAACTCGTCCTTGAGGAAATTTAAGGTATTCAAGAATAAAATATTTTACCGCGTTCAAAAAAGACGGTATGTTTTCACGGATTTCATCAGTACTAATCGGCTTATTCAATCGAAAATGCTCATTTACAAGTTTAATTAGCTTGTTCAATAAATTTTCCCTATGCAAATCCGCATCATCGCATTGGGCAATATTGGTCAATAACTGAATATGTTTGGCAATCTCGGCAATTTCCACAAGCCGTCTTTTCTCGTTACCGCCGGTAATTTCAGATGGCATGAGATTTATCAATGCTTTGCACTGTTCAAAATAATCGCTCCAATGTGCTACACATTTTTCCGCTTTCGTGTGATAGGAATGCGCTCCTTCAAGCTGGCAATTGAAAATGTAAAGCGGTTCCATGAACATTTTCATCTTTCCGCCGTAAGCGCAAATAGGCAGTATATAGCTCGGCTCGTGCGAGCCGTGAGTACTGATGATAAAATTTTCCATTATTTTGCATTTATCAAAATATTCTCGCTTAATCATAAAGGCCCAAACTGCCACTACACATTCTATAAACATATATTCCTCAACGGTTATTTTATCTTTTTCCGGTGCGTTCCAAACTTGATTCGTTTCTAAATTTTTACCTTCAGGGCAATAACTAGTTCGTGTAATCCTGTTGCATTGGCAATAATCATAATTTTTGTGGTCAATCAGCCAGCTTGCCATAGAAGAAACATAATTAGGCATGAGTTCATCATCCGCATCAACGCAGCAAACGTAATCCCCCGTTGCACGCTCCAGCCCCGCTTTCGCAGCAGCGCACACACCGGCATTTTCCTGGTCAATAATCACTACCTCATAGCCGCGTTCCCTGAAGCGAGGCTCATAATCCGCAATAACTTCGCGTGTGCCATCCGTGCTGCCGTCGTTCACAAGAATAAGCTCAATATTATCCCATTTCTGCGCAATAATGGAATCAAACATCTTGCCAATGTACTGCACTTTATTGTAGCAGGGCATTGCTATTGAAACTTTTGGTTGCATAACACCTCTTCATAAATAGCCTTCCCCATTGTTCCGCTTGAATTCTCCGTGGCTTTATCGTTAGACAACAGAGGAATCAATGCATAGTCTATTCTCGGCTCCGATTCAATAAAATTCAATTTGCGCGTATTTATATTATATTCAACAATGCCTTTGCTCTCTGTTGAAGTATATATGTAATTTTCATTCTTATAAAAGAAACCTCCATAATGCCAATTTAAAACTTCAACCTCAAAATGTTCCATAAGTTCGGATAATTCCGTAATTTCATTCGTGTTTATATTTATTCTATACGCATTGTTTGCTGCTGCGGGAAATAACCATATATGTTCATTTAAGTATTGAATTGAAAAATTAGCAACTATATTTTCCTTTCTGGAAAAGGAGGGAAGTTTAATCTTTAAAATTTTGTTCGATTGCCTGTCCCATTTAATAATATAGTCTTTGTAAAGCGGGGTGAGATAATAATTTTGCCCGTCAAAACATATATGGTTGCATTGCTCGGATTTTTCCCCTATGCTCTTAATTTCATAACCACCGGTTTCCATATTAAAAAACATAACAGCATTCGCTCCGTTTATCATCATTGCAATTTCCGCATCAACAACGCAAAAACCAAAAAATATCGCATTTTTCCACGCATCTTGCAATATAAATATCTGCAGTTTGGAAAATTCCCTTATCCATTCCGAAAAATATTCTATTCCCTCAGTATCCGTATTAAACCTCATTATGGCGGGAAATTCTTGAGGAATAAAATAAACAAAATTTCTAAAACTTACAACCGCCTTGAATTTTTTTTCATATTTGCAATTATCCTTAAAATTTATTTGCTCAAAACTTTTTCTAACCGTATCAAAAACCGATATTTTATCATTTTTAAAGCATGGCGCAAAATACAACTTATTATTATTTGCGGCAATTCCTAAATACGCCCAATTATTTTGAGCAGGAATTATTCCCATATATTCCGTTTCTTCGCTCTGTCTATTGTATCTGTAAAATACATTAAAAATATCCATAAACCAAATGTAAATTCCGTCTTCAAAAAATCCGCAGAAATTCGTCATTAATGATTGTACCAAAACAGGCTTCGCCGCCATTCTAAATAAATTCGCAACACCGCTTTCATCGCCATAACATATATCACTCAAAGCAACAGAACGGTCTAAATTTTCAGTATCATCGTAAATTCCATAATTCCCCGTTCTGTATTCATTTGCAATTTCCGCATATTCACGCTCAAACCAGGAATTTGAACGCCAAAGCAAAACAGCATCGTCTCGTTCCTTAAAAAATTCAAATACTCCTTTGATTTTTTGCAAATATCTATCTTTATTTTCCAGCAACACACCCATGTTCATATTGTAAAACACAACCTTTCTGCGTGTACCATCTGCATTTTTTATATATTTTTCCCATTCTGCCGGAATTTCGCGGTCTGATAGATAAAAAAGCAAATTCGGTTCTGTAAAATTCTCCGCAGCACTTAGCTTGATAAAATTCAATTCGGAAGTATTTATATTAAATTCGGCAATGCCCTTGTTTATTGTGGAAACGTATATAGAATTATCATTTGCAAGAATAACATTATAATGCCAGTCTAAATTTTTGTCTTCAAAATACTCTGCGAGTTCGGGCAATTCCGTGATTTTAGTCGTATCCGTATTCATTTTATAAGCTTTATTTGCGGCATGAGGGAACAGCCATATATGTTTATTGAAATACTTGATTAAAAAATTCACTCTGTCGCTGCCCTCTTTTTTTGAAAAAGAATTCGGAAGTTTAATTTTTGAAATTTTATTCGATTTCCTATTCCATTTAACAATGCAGTTTTCCTTAAAAGGGATTAGATAATAATTATGTCCGTCAAAGCACATATCGTTATACAGTTCCGAATTAGTTTCTATTTTTTCTATAACATATTTTTCCGTTTCCATATTAAAAAAGAGAATAGCGCCTTTACCTTGCATAATCATCGCGATTTCAGAACCAATAACGCATACTTGTTTCCAATTTCCTCTTAGTCCGGCAACTTCGCCGAGCCACTCGGGAAAATATGTTATTTCATTTGTATCCGGAGCAAGCTTTAAAATGGCAGAGAATTCCGCTGGAATTAAATAAATGAAACTCTTGTAACTTACAATGCTTTGAATTCCATAATTGCATGGAATATTCTGTTCAAAAACTTTTTTATCCATATCAAAAACAAATATTCCGTATCCCAATGCAGATGCAAAGTACAATTTTCTGTTATTCCCGGCAATTGCTGTAAATGCCCAATCCTTTTGCACCGGCAATGTCCCCATATATTCGGTTTTTTTGCTCTGCTTATCATGCTTATAAAGCATGTTAAATCCGTCAACAGACCAAATGGACATCCCATCATCGTAAAGCGCACTGGCAGCCAGCATTCCTATTGCTTGCCATACAATCGGTTTTTTCGCAGTCTCAAATAATTGCACAACGCTGCTTACATCGCCATAATATATATCGCTTATGGCAATAGAACGGTTTAAATCCTGAGTATCATCGTATATTCCGTAGCCTTCGGTTTTGTATTTATCCACAATTTCCGCATATTCCTTCTCAAGCCAGGGGCGCATGCTTTTAATTGTGCCTTCCAAAAGCGGGTGCGGACGCCAAAGCAAAACCGCATTGTTTTGTTTTTTGAAAAATTCAAACACGTTTTTGAGTTTTTGCAAATATCTGTTTGAAGGTTTGTTGCCCTCAACAGTGTGATACAATAGGGAGCCTATGCTCGTGTTGTAAAATACAACCTTCTTATTATTTTTTACTAATCTTTCCCACTCCGGCGGAATCTGATAATCTTCGCGTTTTGCGTTAATCGCTTTGTCCAGTTTTGGGCTGCCCAGGGCGAGGAATTTGTCTTCAAGCCTATCAAATCTTTCCGGAACGCTATTATTTCTTGCAAAATGCTTATATACGCGAACATAAATCTCACGTTCCTGTTCGGTTTTCACAATTACCTTGTGGGCAAAAATACAAGCAGGCAATGTGCAGAAATGTTCCTCTATATTTTTTCCATCTCCGACAAAATATGGCACATACACTAAATTATCCGTTAAATTTCTCAGCCTTTTGCTGTAAAAATCCGGATGTACGTTTGTCACTATATTACAGTCGTCATAAGGGTTATGGATAAATATAATGTCCGGACGCCGCTCTTCAATATTGTATTTGCGATAGTCAATCAAAGATATGTTTGGGGGATAATCGGTTTCCCAATGCATTTCCGTAAATTTCCCGTCTTTTTTATCGTAATAGGGAATGGGCATAACATAGGCGTCGCAACCAGGGTCATCCTTGGCGGCCAAGTAAATACTTTCCAAACTGTCCCACATTGAGGCTTTATACGGCAAAAAAAGCGCTTCCAATTTGATTTTAACTTCAGAACTAAATGTAGATTCCAGTTTTTTAATGTACATATGCAAAGACGGATAATTATCCGTCTTTGCCGTTGCCTCTATAGTTTGCAGCAGATTCAGGCATTCAGGGGCGGTTTCCTGCTCCAGATTATCTCTAAAGCATTCGCAGGCGGCTAAAATATCTTGGATTTGCTCATTTGGGCTTGCCATTTTTGGCAATAAATCTGCTATTTTGCCCATTGTTCCGAGCAAAGCGAGCATTTCCTGTTTGTGCGACTTCCTCATTTAAAACCTGTTAAAGAATTGAATATAGTAATATTTTCTATATTATTTACCACAATAAATTCCAAGAGGGACTATGTACAAACGAGTTTTAGTTGCTAACAGAGGGCTTATACAGGCGGCATGCGTAAGAGCAATCAAAGGTTTGGGCGCAGAGGCCATAGCCCTTTGCGAAGATGGAGATTTTAATCAGGTTGGCGTGCGCGAGGCTAGCCGGGCCTATGTTATCAGTTCTAATAAAAAAAGTTCTCCGTATCTGGATGTTGAGCAAGTTGTAAAAGCTGCCGTTGAATGCAAAGCGGATGCCGTTCATCCCGGTTATGGTTTTTTGGCGGCCAGCGCAGAATTGAGCAAAAAATTGTCCGAGCATGGCATTGCCTTTATATCTTCTACCAGGCTTATAAAAGGTCGCAGCACGGTTGAAGAAAAAAAATTATTAAATGAAATTGCCATAAAATCCGGTATAGCGGTTTTGCCTCATAGCGCTGTTTTTGAAGATGTTGCAAAATTAACGGGAGAAGCCGAGGGCATAGGTTATCCATTGATGGTAAAAGCCGCAGCTGCAGCAGGCGGCAGGTGTATTAGAGAGGCCAAAAGCGCAGAAGAATTGCAAACCGCTATAGACAGCGTACTTCACCAGTGCGAACGATTCGGCTATGAGAAAGGGCTTTATTTGGAAAAAACCCTGACCCATCCGCATATAATATCTTTCCCTGTTCTACGGGACAAAGACAGCAATCACATGATTTTCCCGGAACTTGAAGGTTCCGTTCAATTCCGTTTCCGCAAATTGCTGGTGGAAAGCCCAAGCCCGTATCTTTCAAAAGAGAACAGAGGCAAAATAATGTCCATGATTCCCGCCCTGATAGAGGGTCTTGGAATCGTAGGTTATGCAAATGCGGAATTTTTTGTTTCCGGAAATGATATTTATCTTTTAGATGTCAAGGAAAATATTCAGCATTTCCACGGTGTTACGAACCTGCTCACGGGCGTGGATATTTTGCGCGAGCAGATAAGGTTGCATTCCGGCGAACCTTTGCTTTTGCAAAAGGAAAATATCAGGAGCGAGGGCGCTGTTATTGCCGTGAACATAGATGCTATGGATCCCTACAACAAATTTTCGCCAACGCCCGGAAAAATAGAGCGGTTGTTTGTTCCTTATGGCGACGGAATTGAAGTTCAAAGCCCTTTTGTTTCCGGTGATACGGTTTCTTCCAATTACGAATCCGTTTTGGCAAAGGTTATGGTGTATGCCGGCACAAGAGAAAAGGCGATTTCCAACATGGAATCCGCGCTTTCCAGTTTCCGCATAGAGGGCATAAGCACAACGCTTCCGTTTTTGCGCGGAGTGCTAAAGCATTCGGATTTTTTAAATCTAAAATGGACAGGCATGCATATGGTTTACGAAAGCCGCGTATATGAGGTTTTGGAAAATATTTATTCGCACGAAGAAGAGGAACAAGCCGCCTTAATAGCTGCGCTTGCTCTGAGCACCGACAGCAATGCTTCTACAATTATGGCTAACGCCGAACACGGCGGATTTTTGTGGGCGATGTTCAGGGGCGAGAGGAAATTGCAGTATTGATTTCTGCGCTTTTGAACCTTCCGCTTGCCAAATCAAAAGCAGAAATAGAGGCTTGCGCAGCCTCGCAAAAACATTTGCTCTTGACAGCTCCGACCGGCACGGGAAAATCATCTTTTTTGCCCTGGTTTTTAGCTGGCGAGCGTGGGCGAGTTCTGGTTTTGCAACCCCGCCGTTTAGCAGCAAGAGAGTTGGCAAAATTTTTGGCAAACTGCTACGACGAACCCATCGGCGAAACGGTCGGCTACAAATTTCGCTTTGAAAGCAAAATAAGCAAAAATACCAGGATTCTATTCCAAACCTATGGAAGTTTTTTGGCAGAATTCTTTCAACTCTCAACTCTTAACTCTCAACTCTCAACTCTCAACTTCCAATTAGACTGGTTAGTTTTCGACGAGTTCCACGAGCGTAGGGCGGAGATGGATTTGCTTTTGGCTGCTGCCGTTGCCAAGGGGCAAAGAGTGGCTGTGCTCTCTGCCGAGTTGGAAAGGGAATCGCTGGGAAATTATCTCGGAGTGGAATGCTTGAAAATTGAGAATCCCGGTTTTCCGGTGGAAATAATTCATCAGGAAGCAAGGGTCGGGGAACCGCTTGCCGGGCAGGTGGAGCGATCTGTCAAGAATGTTTTGTATAATGAAGTTGGCGGAACGATTTTGGTTTTTTTGCCGGGAAAGGCGGAAATTGCTTCTTGCAGAGACCGGGTTGCCGAGAGCCTTGGCAAAAATTCTCCGGAACTTTTTTCTCTTTTTGGCGGTCAATTAAAAGAAGAACAGGAGAAAATTTTTGAACCAAGTTTAAATACAAGAATCGTTTTCACCACGAACATTGCCGAAACATCGCTCACAATCCCCAACGTTAAAGCTGTTATAGATTCCGGTTTTGAGCGGATGGCTTTTGACGATTCTGCAACGGGGTTAAGAACTCTGCGGCTCGCTCGAATTGCCATGCAAAACGCCGTGCAAAGAACAGGCAGGGCGGGTAGAACGCAAAAGGGGTTATGCGTACGCTTGTGGAGCGAGAGAGACGAGGCGAATTTTGCGCAGTCGATAAAACCCGAAATTGAACGCATAAATCCTGCGAGGTTTTTGCTTCAAAAACTTTTGCTGGAAAACAATTTGGGAAAGGAAATTCATCTGCTTGGCAAGGTTCCCGAGCAAAAAGAAAAAGCGGCTTTGCGGGAATTGGAAAATTTAAATTTGATAAATAAAAATACAATAACCGAACTGGGCAAAAAAACATTGCTTGTTCCCGTTCAATCCCTGGAACTTGCCAGTGCCATAGTTTTGCAAAAAAAACTTTCAAAAATAATTTTAGCCATAGCCGTTATTTTGGAAAGCGAGAACAGAAGCGGAAATATTTTTCACCTGGCGGAAGATTTTTTAGAAGGCAAGGGAAGATGGCAACGCGAAGAAAAACTGCATTTTGAGCAGTTAGTTCGTTTTGCAGGGAGTATGGAGCGGGGGGTGGAGAATGGTATGGAATTCTTGCTCTCTGCGTTTCCAGAGGCTCTTGCTTTTAGGAGCGATGGGGAGCAGTCTTATAAAACAAAAACCGGGATTTCTGTTTTTTGCGAGTCTAAAGAAAAAGCTATTTTGGTTTTAGGGTTGATACGCAGCGAAAACAACAAACTTCAAAAAACTACGGCTAATCTTTATGCGCCGGTTCCGGAAAAATATCTTGGAAATTTTGAATCGCATTTGGAATTGCAATGGAAGGCGAGCCAAAAACAATTTATCGCTATGCGAGTCAGCTCTTTTGGCAAAGAGGAGTGTTCAGCAGAGGAGCGAAAAAAACTTGAAAATGAAACCGCATCGGCATGGAAAGCTCTTATGGAAAAGGAGGATTTTACAAGCCAGTGGCTAACGGATGCGAATTTAACATTGCTCGCAAAGATGAAATTCGCTTCGCAATTTTTTCCCGAACATAATTTCCCGAAATTTGACGATGAAGATTTTTCCCTGATTATGGATGAATTTTGCAGCGGGATTTTTTTGCAGCGGGATTTAAGCGAAGAACGATATAAAAAAATCCTTGAGGATTGTTTCGGAATTCATTGGCTGGAGTGGCTGCATAAAAATTTTCCAGGTTCGCTAAAACTGGCAAACGGCAAATTTGCAAAGTATTTATACGGACAGGATAGGATTGTGGAACTTTCAGCCAGAATCGGCGATTTTATGGGTATGAAGGGCGAGCATTTTATAGCAGAAGGCCGTTTGCGGGTTCGCTATGATATTCTGGCGCCAAACTATCGCACCGTTCAAAAAACATGGAACCTGAGTGATTTCTGGCAAAATACCTATCCTCAGGTACGGAAAGAACTCAGGGGTCGCTATCCTAAGCATCCGTGGCCAGAGATGCCAAACTCATAGCCACTCCCTTTTCGTAATATGCGGCTTCGTTTATAAATGCAGGATAGCAAGTTTCGCCCTGCCAAAGAATTTCCTTGCCGTCAAATCCCATAAATATCGGCATACCGGCTTTGAGTTCGCAAAAATCCTTGCCTTGCATGGCAGGATGCACCATAGCGATTATGTTGCCCTGCCCATCTCTTGGATAATCTATGCTGCGCATTTCCGCAAATGCTTCAATTTTATTGCTGATTTTCGGTAAATTTCCGCTATTCCACGCCTCCACAAGTTCCAAAAGGCGGAAAACAACGCGCTCCACCTTGAAAAACAATTCTGCGTTAAGAGTTCCGTGCGGCTGAGGGCCAGCCTCTATGCAAATATCCTTTTTTGCTATTGTTCCCAGATATGGCGATTCTTCTCTGTTTTCTAGTTGCAAGTAAATATGCGCTTCTTTAAATTCCGTTGCTATTATTGCGGAAATACCGAGCAAGGCCGGGTCTTTTGAACTTAAAATCAGGGTTATTCCCATATTGGCGGTGGTATTATGGATGTCCAAAATCAAGTCCGGGGCGGCTTCCGTTCCTTTTTTTCCGAGCAAAGCGTTTATCTCCCTCGCCCTGGCGAGTTCTCCGGAATTGTTTTCATTGCCATTTAATTCGGTTAAAGCAAAACACCTGTTCAAATCTCTGTTTATGTACCTGCGGCATACGGCGGCGGCAGCGGGGTTTGCCAAAAGCCAATTATGCTTTTTTGCCAAATAAATGCCCGTTAGCTCGTTTCCATGAGTTCCGCCGCAAATAATTATATTTCGAATAGCTTCCATTCCATTGGAAATTTAGCAAAATGCGCAAAATAGTTTTAACTCCCAAAAAAATCTATAGTAGCCGCTGATTAAGTCTGGTTTTAGAATGCGGCGTTCCCCCCGTTAGCCCTCCGGGCGGAAAAAACGGGGGGACAACCTGTGAAATTGTTAAA
>JGI24698J34947_10002177_pt1 | contig 10504 bp, 5 predicted proteins | sample TergutMp193P3_FD_34947 | JGI IMG/M metagenome (IMG submission 34947) | reverse complement strand
CGTCCAATTTGGGAAACTCTTCGCTTGCCCATTGTCCCATCAAACTATAAGAGAGTCTTTTATCATCGTCTTTCCGTAAATTTTGCCAGACGCTGATACGGTCTACTTCTATACATCTGGCGATCATCTGCATTCCCCTGGTCATCGAATCGGAATTATCATCCAAACCCGATTCCAGCAGAATGACTGCCGCATTGTTGATCTCGGATGTAAGATTGTGCTGTCTGTTAAGTTCTGCGGTGCGCGTTTTTACGAGACTTTCAAGCCGTTTTCCTTCGCCGTGTTTTCTTAAAAGTAAAATAACTACAAACAGGACGGTGAGTAAAAGACTGATAGCGCCGACAATCCATGGGAGCTGCGCTTTTGCCAGTTTTGTTCGGTAATCATAGGTTTTGCGCATCCATCGTTCCGTTATTATCTTTGTATTGATCATACCAAGCGCTTTATTAAAAATGGAACACAGGACGGGATCATTTCTATTAAACCCGAAAGCGGATTCAAAAGTATAATTAAAAGTGACATTGGCTTTGTATCCCGTATTTTCACGGTAATGTGTTATCATAAGAAGCTGTCCTTCATTCGCCATTATCATATCCACTTCGCCGCGCTCCAAAGCGTCCATAGCGGCATTGGCATCCTTATATTCTTTTGTGTGCTTGTGACCGGGAAACCATCGGTTAAAAACTTCGGCGTATGAGGTATCGTTAATTATTCCTATTTTTTCGTACCAAATCTCATCGAGGCTTATATTACGGTAATCCGATTTGGATATAAGCGCGTAAAAGTCCGTCATAATAGGAGTGTCCGCCCATAAAAAGATGTTCCTTCGGGCATTTGAACGGACAATCCCTGAAAGCATAGCCGCGTCTCCGTTTTCAAGCATTGAAAGCGTGGTCTGCCAGGGGGCGTTCTCGTCATGGACAAGTTCGAAACGCAGTCCGGTGAGATCTTCCACTTCCTTTAACATATCAAAGGAGATTCCCTGCCATTCTTTTTCATGCGTGTTGTAAAAACTTACCGGATAATTGGTGTTCGCCGCCGCAAACGGCACTACAGAGCGGGTTTGTATATACTTTTTTTCTTCTTCGGTAAACTGCCTGAACAGTTTATATCTCTCATATTCCTTATAGCCGCGTACGTGCAGTTCGTTCAGATGGCGGATACTGCCATCATCCAGCGCTTTCTGCACAACCGAAATTATCGGCTCAAAGGCCGGGTTTGGCGTCATGAGGTAAACATGGTTAAAAATAAGAGGGAAGAAATCTGAGACAACTACATCGCCATAATCGTCAAACACGGACTCCGAAATATCAACGGTAAAATAAACGTCGGCTTCTCCGTTTTTAAGCGCCTCGTATGCGCTTTCATCGTCATCAATTAGTATAATTTCATAGTCGTCATCTGACAGCCTGCCTACAGAATCGATTGCGGTAGCGCCGCGTAAAAAAGCGTACCGTAATGGCCGTGACTCGGCAATCTCCGAAAGGGGACGACTGCCTTTAATCCGAAAGGTTTTCAATGTGCGTTCGGCTACGGCGCTGGTCATAAAGTACGCCCTGCGGCGTTCTGGCGTAGCCCCCAAATCGCCGGTAAAATCAATCTCATGGGATTCAAGTCCCGCAATCAAATCGCTCCATTCGCGAATCGAGGGTATAAAGGGGATTCCGAACAGCCCGGTCAGCCACTCGCAACCAAGAACCGCAAATCCCCGGATTTCACCGTCTTCTCCATGGAATGCCTCGGTACTTGGCCTCATCGCCAGGATAAAAGAGTCTCTTTGTCCCCTTAGCGCCTCAATAGCCTTGATTTCGTCATTCGTTACGCCGGGAATATCCCTGTACGAACTGTACTTGGACAGATCGGGCTTTTTTGCGTTTTTTTCGCACCCCAAAAACACAGGGAAAAGAAGCATGACGAAAACAATTAAGCGAATCAACTTTTTTATCATTGGCATATACCTTAAATAATATTACCATATAATTCTTAAGTTTGTCAAATTAGGTATTTGTGTAAAATTCCAAAACTATGCTGACGGCATAACTACAACTATGCCTCAAGACATGAGAAAAGATTAATCTGGTATTTTTTTAGTTTGAGGGAATCCCTTCGCCAAGTAAAAACATTCGCAGTTTTTCCATAATCACATCAATATCAAGAGGTTTTCCGACGTGGCTGTTCATGCCGGCTTCGAGGCTCTTTTCAATGTCGTCTTTGAACACGTTAGCTGTCATGGCGACAATGGGGATGATTTTGGCTTTTAGAGAATCAAGCGCCCTGATTCTGCGCGTCGCTTCGTAGCCGTCCATTTCAGGCATTTGTATATCCATGAAAATCATTTCGTATTTTTCAGGCGCTTCGCTGAACATACTGACAGCTTCCGCGCCGTTTGTAGCGCAGTCTATTTCCAATCCCGTCGATTCAAGCAGAGCAAGCACAATTTCGCGGTTTATCTCAACGTCATCAACAAGGAGTATGCGGTGGCCTTTTAAAATACCGGTAATGTCTGTCGGTCCTTCCTCATCCGTTTGCTGGTTTATGCCGAGACACTCATTAATAATATCTTCAATCGCGGTTGGGAATAGCGGCTTTGAAAGGAATTTGTCAACGCCGGCTTTTTTCGCGTTTTCTTCGATAGTGTTCCAATCGCCTGAAGAAATCATAATCACAACCTCGTTGCCTGAATGGAACGCTTCGTCCTTCAACATGGATGTTAACGTTAGTCCGTCAATGCCAGGCATTTGCCAGTCAATAAAATAGAGGTCGTAGGAACCGTTTTGCGCGACAAGCCGCAGAGCTTCCTCTCCGCTTGATGCCGCATCGCAGGTTATGCCAAGCCCCTTCATGGTTTCTTTAACGCTTTCCAAAACAGTAGGATCGTCGTCTACTATTATGATGCGGATATTGTTCAAATTTACATGAGGGGCAAGAAGGCTTTTTTTCTTTTCTTCGACGCGCTTTGCACGGAACGTAAAACCAAAAGTAGAACCCTTGCCGACTTCTGAATTGACCCAAACTTTTCCGCCCATCATCTCAATAATATTTTTAGAAATTGAAAGCCCAAGCCCCGTGCCGCCGTATTTGCGCGTAGTGCTGGATTCGGCTTGCTGGAAAGAGAGGAACAGATGTTCCTGCTGTTCTGGGCTTATTCCGATTCCGGTATCGGTGATGGCAATCTTTATAGTGCAGATGCCGTTTACTTCTTCCAAAAAGCGCGTGTCAAGGCAGATCGAACCGTTTTCGGGTGTAAATTTAACCGCGTTTCCAAGAAGGTTTGTTATGACCTGAGCGAGCCGCTGATCGTCGCCTAGCAGAATTTTTGGAATGTTTTTGTCGATGTTTACCGTAAACTTTTGATTCTTTTCGTCTATGCGGAAAGTAACGACATTGACAACGCGCTGGAGCATTTTTTCAAAATAGAATTCTATCACTGAAAGTTCAAATTTTCCGGCTTCTATTTTTGATATATCCAAAATGTCGTTGATTACACCTAACAGATGTTTAGATGCGTCCGCGATTTTTGAGAAACAGTGATCCTTGCGATCTATTTCGGTGGCTGATTTCCCGATTGCTCCCATTCCGATAATTGCGTTCATCGGCGTGCGCATTTCGTGGCTCATGTTTGCCAAAAAGACGGACTTTGCCTGGCTTGCTGCTTTTGCCGCTTCCAGCGCGGTTTCCAGTTCGCGTTGAAGTTTTAAAAGTTCGGTTACTTCGTCCGTGCTTCCTACAACGCCTGTTATCTCGCCGTCCGGATCGTATATCGGCATTGTCGCCGAATGGAAAATGCGGTCGTTAATGTCGCTTGTCCAGTTCTGCGGACCGTCGCGGAAAGTTTTTTCCACTTGATCAATGATGTCAAGGTATTTGCTTTTTTTCTGTACAATTTCAAGTTTTTTCCCCTCAAAGAACGACGGTTTCATGCCCATTTCTGTTACGAACTGTCCGTTAAATGTAGTGACAATGCCGGCTGTGTCAACGCCCCATATAATGCCTTTGTAGTTTTTGATAATGGCTTCCAGTTTGTTGAGCGTTAGATGCATACCCTGCGTGATTTCGTTACGCTGAATAGCGCCGATGATAAGCAAGCCCCATGAGCGCAGTATATGCACTTCCGCTTCCGAGAAAGTGCGTTTTTGGTGGTAATCGTCAAAACTGACAAAGCCCCAAAATTCGTCTTTTACAAAAATCGGCATTGCCAAAAGCGATTTTATGGGGAACGATCCCAACTGCATGTATTCCGTCGATTCGAAATTATCAACGGAACCGTTTACGCAGAGTCCTTGTTTAAAGAGTTTTTCCCAGTTCGGCAGAATATCCTGATAAGTAAAATCAGTGTTCCCGTCCAATTTTGGAAGTTCATCGTTTGCCCATTGTCCCATCAGACTGTAATAGAGTTTGTCGTCGTTGTCTTTATAAAAATTTTGCCAAATGCTGATACGATCCACTTCTAAACGCTTGGCGATCATCTGCATTCCTTTAGTCATCGAATCAAAATTATCTTCCAGATTCGATCCAAAAAGGAGCAGGGCGGCGTTGTTCACATCGGATGTAAGCGCTTGCTGTTTGTTAAGTTCTGCGGTACGCATCTTTACGAGACTTTCAAGCCGTTTTCCTTCGCTGTTTTTTCTAAAAAATAAAATTGCTACAAACAGGACTGTAAGCAAAAGACTGATAGCGCCGACAATCCACGGAATCTGCGCATGCGCCATTTTTGTACGGTAATCATAAGTTTTGCGCATCCATCGTTCAGAAATTATTTTTGTGTCGATCATTCCAAGCGCTTTATCAACAATGGAACGCAGGACAGTCTCATTCTTATGAAACCCGAAGCCGGATTCAAAAGTATAATTGAAAATGACATTGGCTTTGTAACCGGTAAGTTCGCGGTAATGCGTTAGCATAAGAAGCTGGCCTTGATTCGCCATTACCATTTCCACTTCGCCGCGCTCCAAAGCGTCCATGGCGGCTATTGTATCCTGATACTCTATCGTGTTCTTGTGATCGGGAAACCATCTGTTAAACACTTCGATGTATGCGGTGTCGCTGATCGTTCCTATCTTCACATATAAAATCTCGTTAAGGCTGATGTCGCGGTGATCTGACTTTGATATTAGCGCGTAAAAGTCCGTCATAATGGGAGTGTCCGCCCATAAAAAGAGTTCTTTTCGGGCGTTTGAATGGACAATCCCTGAAAGCATAACCGCTTTACCGCTTTCAAGCATTGAAATCAGCTCCTGCCATTGGGTGTTCTCGTCATGGGCAAGTTCAAAACGCATTCCGGTAAGATTTTCCACTTTCTTCAACACATCAAAGGCGACGCCCTGCCATTTTTTTTCATGCGCGTTGTAAAAACTTATCGGATAGTTGGTGTTCGCCGCAGCAAACGGCACTACAGGGTGGCTTTGTATATACGCGATTTCTTCTTCGGAAAGCTGCATGAACAATTTGTGTTTTTCGTATTCCTGATACCCACGCTCGTACAAGCCTGACAGATAACGGATACTGTCGTTATCCAGCGCCTTTTGCACAACCGAAATTATAGGCATAAGGGCAGGATTTTGCGTTGAAAAAGAAACAGGGTTAAGAACAAGCGGAAAAAAGTCTGAAATCACAACGTCGCCATAAGCCTCAAACTCGGCCTGTGAAACATCAACGGTAAAATAAACGTCGGCTTCTCCGTTTTTAAGTATCCTGTAGGCATCGTCGTTATTATTTGCCAGTATAACTTCGTGCTCGTCATGTAACAGCCTGGTAACATTTACGATTGCGACGGCGTCCCTCAGAAACAAATAACGTAAAGGCCGTGACTCGGCAATTTCCGCAAGAGGAGGGCTGCCCTCAATCCTAAATGTTTTTATTACGCGTTCGGCTATGGCGCTGGTCATAAGGTGCGTTTTGAGGCGTTCTTCGTTAGCCCCCAAATCGCCTGTAAAATCAATTTTCTGTGTTTCAAGCCCGGCAAACAATTCGTCCCACTTGTAAAACTCAGTTTTAAAGGGAATGCCGAACAACCCTGTCAGCCATTCGCAGAACATAGCCGAAAAGCCGTGAATTTCGCCGTTTTCTCCCAGAAATGCCTCGGTGCTTGGTCTCATCCCATAGACAAAAGAATCCCTTTGCCCCTTGAGCGCCTCAATAGCCCTGATTTCTTCGTCCGTTACGCCTGGAATATCCCTAAAAGAGCTGTATTTTGGCGGATCGGGCTCTTTTACAGGACCTTTACAGCCCAAAAACAGGGTAAAAATCAGCATTATTAAGGTAATTACGCGAGTCATCGTTTATTTATCGGCAGAATTTTTGGAAAAATACTACCATATTGTAGATTGTTGATGGGAATTATGAATCAAAGCGCAAATGAGGCAGGCTGTTCATGCGTTGACAGGAAAAAAACGACGGCATATATTAAAAGTATAAAAGGACGTGTTATGGAAAGAATCGCGGCGACTGCCCGTAAGAAAAACAGCCCAAAAGCGCCAACAGTCCAAAAACGCGCCGCTCCTCCTTTCGCCGACAAAATTCCCCTCATACGTTCGCTTATCCTTGACAGCGTGAAACCGGGAACAATAAAGAAAATATACCTTTTTGGCTCGTACGCCTACGGAAAACCGACCAAAAAAAGCGATGTTGATCTGTGCGTTATTATCGGGAATAAGCTTATCAGATCGAGAACGAATATAAATTTAAAAATTGCGCTTAGTTTATTTGATAATGACATTATACCTGCTGATGTATTGGTATACAGAGAAAAATTTTTTTATGATATAAAAAACCCAAACGGTATAAAAAATACAATATTAACAAAAGGTAAAATTTTGTATGAGTAAATCTCTTGTTACTGAAACTGATAAAAGCAATGCGCGATTCATTCAGTAAAGAACGCAACTATAAAATTGTTAGCGAAATAACAACCAGCCATAATACGAAATGACTTTTAAGGAAAAAACCGACGGCAGGTACTAGGACGTAATATTAGACAGATTTTTCAAAATAAAACATTGCGCATACACAGCAGATTGTGCGCAGTATGACCAGGCTATATTAATTTATTATTTTGAAAACATCCAATGTATTATTGAATAATCAAAATAATTCAGTTTTTGTCCAAATGAAAATATTATTAAGTCCATTATGTAATGAATCAATACTCCAAATAATAGTATTCTAACAGTCCATATATAATAATATTGAATACTTGATCTACAATTTCCCTTATTTGGGAATAACCATACTTGAATTCCTTTTCTTAAGTTTTTTATCTCCGTAAAAAAATTTAATAATATTACAAACAATAATACTTCTATCGTATGAAACAAGTGAAATATCTTTATTCCAACTTCTGGCTGTGCTAAAAAACCCTTATTCCCAAAAAGGAAGTGATCAACATCAATTAATGTTATAGGTATACCTGTCAATAATGCTTTTCGACCAATCCATTTCCATAAAATCTTTATACACACAATTATTGAAATAATCCCTAAAATTAAACCAATCAAAAGTAAGTACTTTTGTTTATTATCCATAGAACCCATAAAACATCAATACCTCCAATAGTTAATATATCCCAACAATTTATTCTTGTCAACAGATTCTATTAAAGATCTTTACAAAATACTTTTGGTCATATTGCACATAACGTTCTAGGTAACTGACGTTGCAAGCCGCCTAAAAAGCGTTGCGAAGCAACGTGGCGGCTTGCAATGTGGGTGAGGGAGGCGTGGGAGTGAAACGACCTAGCCGACCGAACCCCGAGCCGCCGAAAGGCGGCGAAGCAGTTACAGTCCTGTTAGGCGCAGTAACCCCGTATATTATAATATTATTCTTTATTTAATAACCAATGAATTACAGAATAATCATAATATCCCCACTTTTGTCCAAATGCATAAATAAATAAGTCCATTAAATAATGTATTAATACACCAAATGTTATTATTCTTATGATCCATATAAAATAATATTGAACGCTTGAATTACAATCATTTTTATTTGGGAAAACCCATGCAATAACTCCTTTTTTTATATTATCTATTTTGGTAAATAAATTTATTATCATTAACACAATAAGCATTTCAATTGAATGAAACGCATGTAATATTTTTGTTATATGTTCAGGAGTTTCAAAAAAACCCTTGCTTTTAAATAAAAAGTGATCTATATCCACACATGTTATAGAAATTATTATAAATAATGTTTTCCATCCCATCCAACGCCACAAAACGTTTAGGGAAATAATAATTGAAATGCTTCCTAAAAACAAACCAATTTTTTGTAACGGTGATTTATTAATTAAAGAGAACACAATGAGTAAAACAACTGAAATAATAATCCAGCAGGCTTTTTGAATGCGGTTTTGTTTATATATCATTGTTAAAAACTCCTTACGGCATTATAGTCTCCGTTGACTTGTTTTATAGTTTCATAAGAAACTTTTCAATAATAACACAAATTGAAAACAATGAATTAACATTTTTGATCATTTTTCAAAATTATTTTGAATCTTTTTTTGTATAATTTTGTATACACTATTTATATTATTTTCAAAAAGCTTAGGGGTTATTGCGCCTAACGTTCCGGCGGTAACTGACGTTTTTTTGCGCTCGATAAGAAAAAATGCGAAGCATTTTTACGGGCGCAAAAAAATGTGGCGGAACAAAACACCACAAAGGGTGTAGCCTGACTGGTGTTTTGTGTAGCCTAGCCGCTTTAGCGGCGTACAGTTACAATCCTGTTATGCGCCGTTTCTTATGCTTCTATTATTTTCCACTCATATTTTCCTCTTTGATTTTCTTCCCATAATTCACAAGTTAAATAATTAATTTTGACCTCTATTTCAGTTCCCAATATTTTTTTAAATTCTCTTGCAATAATTATACCGTCATTATAATATTCTTGAAAAAATGTTTTTGGTAAACCCCATTCTCTTGGTTTTCTTTCCAGCCATTTGTTAAATTCATTTACCAATTGAATATTGATATTAGGTATATTCTCTGGTTTAATATTTCCAGTATATGTTAATAAGCCTGTTTCAAAAATTGTATTTATCCATATATATTTATTAGGCATAATAGCATAAAGTTTTTTTGAGTTTTTTGCGCCATAACTGACTAATAATTTTTCAATTTCCTCTTGCATTTTTGCTTCTTCTAAATCATTTTCCATTTCACAAAAATATTTATCATCAATTATCATATCCAATATAGAAATTCCCTCATCATCGATTATACAATTTGGGTCTGCTCCTGCTTCCAGTAATACTCTAAATATATCTTTTCTATATGTATGCACAGCATTAAATAGACAATTTACACCATTTACTCGTAAATTAACATCAGCACCAAGATTGATTAATAATTTTAAGTATTTAATATCAATATTTTCATGTGAAATATTATCAATTAAATTAGCAATAACAGTATCGTCTTTACAGTCAATTGCATTCACATTTGCTCCATCTTTTATTAATTGAACAATATTATCTTCATCTTGGTTTATATTAGATATCTCCTGAAAAAGAGCATTATCCATTTCATTTTTTGTGTATATAAAGGGCATAACTTTCTCCTTAAATCATTTTACACTTATTCTTGTATTATGTCAACTACTTCATAAGAAATGGCGCATAACTCCTTGTATGTGAATCTTTTTTCACATTCTCGGACTGTACGCGCAACTTTATTGCACATACACTGCATAAAATGTTCCAAAGGTGCAACATTGTTTCGCCTTCGCGGATCGTATGCGCAGGTTTATTGCGTATACACGCATAAAACGCGCAAGTTTCAAGCCTTAGTTCATGGTATAAAATAGGCGGTCAGTTATCAAGGGCTTTTTTGTGGGCTTTTTTGTGGGACAGGGCAGGCTGGGGGACGGCAAAACTATTTCTGTAAGTCACCGCCGTAGGAGACGCAGACTCCGTAGGCGGATTCCTACAGTAGTTTTGCAGGCACGCAGACTGCCCTGTCAGTATGGAAAACACCTTAATAATCAGCGGAAATTGTGAGGAAAATAGGTTTTTTGAGGGAAAAAGCCCCCTTGAACCTGTCCGTTAAGCCTGATAAAATAGCAAAATGCAGTCTCTTGGTATAAACATTGGCTCAACAAGCCTTAAAATGGCTCTTTTTGAATACGACGGCTCTGTAGAAAACGGACGCGCGGTCTGGACCGCCACCACGCCCCACGAGGGCGACTTTGGCGAAGCGGTTCGCAAACTGCTTGCGGACGGGAAAATCCCCGAAGGCATTCCGGCACTTGTAACGGGCAACGAAGGCCGCTTTATGTTCGACGTTTCAGGCACTTTGGAACCATTGTGCGTGGAGGCGGCGCTTCGCAGTTTGAAGATAAAAGCGGACGCGGTTGTCAGCATGGGCGGCGAAGACCTCATCGTCTATTCGCTGGATTCTGACGGAAAAATAATCAACAACTTTTCCGGCAACAAGTGCGCAAGCGGAACGGGCGAATTCCTGAAACAACAGCTTGCGCGAATGGACATGACGTTAGACGACATTGA
>JGI24698J34947_10002176_pt1 | contig 10508 bp, 11 predicted proteins | sample TergutMp193P3_FD_34947 | JGI IMG/M metagenome (IMG submission 34947) | reverse complement strand
GATTTTTTCTTTAAATAACTGTATATATCATCGGAAAGCAAGTAAAAAAATAAGACTACTTTACGGCCTGTTATCGCTGGCGACGCTTCTTGCGAGTATAGTCATATACTTCTTATTCAGAGACTTAAACAATATCCTTCTTTTTACATGGATACAACAGCCCGAACTCCTAAAGACAGTTTTAATACCGTTTAAACCGTCAATATTTGCGGATTTTCTAAGATACCACCTGCCCGATATGCTTTGGTTTGTATCGGCAATTTTATTCTTAAGATTTCTTTGGTTTTACAAAATCAAAACACAGTTCGTATATATTGTGTGTTTCTATGTAATTGGACTTATTTTGGAGATAAGCCAGTTATCTGAAAAAGTTCCAGGAACATTTGATTGGTTCGACTTATTTTTTATGTGTATAGGCGCTCTCGTTGAAGGCTTACTATATAAATTTTTCACTACAAGGAGAATGGCATGAAGAAAGAAGAAAAATGGACGCCGCACATTATCGCGGCAGCGGCGCTTATGGTTTTTATTGTACTGGGTTTGGCTTGCGCGACTGTTACAACGCCTCTTGACGAAAGATTCTCTGATCCAAATATACCTGTCAATGGGCAAAGTGTTTTGTTATCGATGAAAACCGGGCCAGCTATTATCAGTTCTATTGATGGAAGAAATGTCTCTTCCCAGAATATAACTTATGATTTATTTCTTATTCCGCCGGGAGAACATGAAGTCATTGTAAGATATGAAAGGGTGATTCAATATAACATGGGTACTGGATCCTATAGATATATTGAATCGGAAATTCCTTTAACTTTAAGAGTTAATTTTCTTCCCGGTCATTATTATGCAATAGTTGGAGGTGATCGATGGGAAACTCAATATAGAAATAAAAACAGTGATTTTACTTATACTGTTGTCGATTTTACAACGAATAATCCTGTGGTTGTATGGTCCAGTGACGATGTTTGGGCAAATGAAATTGCAAAATCATGGAGTGGTATCTTGAGAAGTTATAAACGGGATATTGACAAACTGGTACATCCATAGCGCTTTAAACAAGAGTTAACGCGCATGGTGTCAATCACCTTTTTGAGTTAAAGGTAATGCTAACGGTGTCAGTCATGCTTTTGGGAGAATGACTAACATCGCTTAATAAAACCGCCCCTGGTGGCTGTTTATATTTGCCGGCGGGCATTGTACGCGAAATTTATATCTTAGGATAATGAGGATGAAAATGAAGAGAAAACTTATTATTACAGCGACGCTATTATGCGTAACGCTGTTAGTCCCGCTTTCGCTCTTTAGCCAGGAGAATATTCTAATGAGCGGGACAGAGTTGATTTCATACAAGGGAAACGCGGCGAATGTAACTATACCGGCAGGTGTTACTGCTATTGGATATAGAGCATTTGAAGACTCTAGAGGTCTTACAAATATTAATATACCTTCAAGTGTTACCTCTATCGGAGTTGGAGCATTTTCCGGATGTGTCAGTCTCTCAGTTATAAACATACCAAGAAGTGTTACTTCTATCGGAAATTTTGCATTTATCTGGTGTTTCAGTCTTAAAAGTATAATCATACCTTCAAGCGTTATCTCTATCGGGAATAATGCATTTTTAGGGTGTGATAATCTCAGAACAGTAACAGTTTCAAGAAGAACAAGAATTGGCGAAAACGCTTTTCCCGCTAACACGCAGATTACTTACAGCGATTAAGGCGTAAGGTGTAAAGAGGACAACCGCCCTTATGGGCTTGTTTATTGCTGTCCCGCGTTGCGGGACAGCCTGCCGACGGGCATTGTACGCGAATATCTTAGGAGGATTAAAATGAAAAAGTTCATCGCAACATTGATTTTTGTGTGCGTATTAACGGCTGGAGTCTTTGGGCAGACAGCGGACGAGTGGTTCCAGAGGGCTAATGACTATTATAACAGAGGCGACTATGCCAACGCGATAACGGCGTATAGCGAAACAATCAGGAGGGATAGTTCCGATCTTGAAGCCTATTGGTTTCGAGGTATCGCTTATTACCAGATAAGGAATTATGACGCGTGTATAGCCGATTGTACTACTGTTATAAATGGTGCGCCTGATTTCTCAACTGTTTATGTAATACGCGGAGATGCTTATGGCGCAAAGGGTATATATCATAAGGCTGTAGCGGATTTCAGTACAGGTTTGGGAATAGGCTATGACCCAAGTAATTTTAATGTAGACAAATCCAATAATTCGGATATGTGGTTTTGCGGGGCAATATATATGGAAATAGCAGTAAACCGCTTCCTTGGCAATTCCTCTGTTGTTACCAGATATGAAAATTTGTTAAATACTGTCTGCAACAGGAACGGCGTAACCCGCGCGGAGATAGAAACGTTCTACCGCAACAATGTCCATAACCTTATTGTCGATGTTGCTGATAATCATGATTTTGAATTTGATTTTAATGTATTAATTTCACTGATTAACCTGAATTTTATTCCCGGCGGTTTTTCTTATGGAGGTCTTTTTTATGATAAAACCACTGAAAATGGTCTTGTTCGATTTAAAAGATCGGAAGACCTATGGGTCGGTCAAACATGGTGTTTAAGGACGTATACTCTGAATAATTTTAGTAAAGCGGTAGAACTATATAACTCATTTCTTATGAGAGCGTTTATACCAAATAGTTGGGAGTTTCTTGAGGATGGTAGAAATTGGAATACCGGTCTTAACTACGATATGTTTAGAAAAAATGGATATACTGCGATGATTGTAATTCATAGTCCTGATAGATCCGGGAATTGCAGTATGGGTTTATATATAACAAATACAGATAATATATATGATATGGCAGGATTTAGATAACGCCTGTGGCGCGGGAATGTCAGTCAATGATTTTGTCTCCGCCTGTGTATCATTTTTTGGAAAAACGCTCACTAAAGAGCTTTTTTATATCAACAATTTTTAAGGAGTTTTGAAAATGAAAAGGAAACTTGTCTTTACGACGGCGCTCTTATGCGCAACACTGATTGTCCCGCTTTCGCTCTTTAGCCAAAGCCGGGACTTTGAAATGATCGGAACAACGCTGGTTAAATACAATGGAAACGCGGCGAATGTAACGATACCCTCAAGCGTTACTTCTATTGGGGAATACGCATTTTACGGTTGTATTAGCATTACCAGCGTAATTATACCGTCAAGCGTTACTTCTATCGGAAATGCCGCGTTTGGAGGGTGCAGCGGCCTTACAAGCGTAAGCATACCGTCAAGCGTTACTTCTATCGGGAATCTCGCATTTGCTTTATGTACCAGCCTTACAAATGTAACCATACCTACAAGTATTACTTCTATCGGAAACTACGTATTTTCCGCGTGCGGTAACCTTAGAAACATAACCATACCTTCAAGCGTTACCTCTATCGGTGTTTGTGCGTTTTTAGGGTGTAACAACCTTACAAGCGTAACTATACCCTCAAGCGTTACCTCTATCGGGAATCAGGCATTTTACGATTGCAACAGCCTTACCAGCGTAACGATTTCAAGAAGAACAACTATAGGCGAAAACGCCTTTCCCTCTACAACGAAGATTACTTACAGCGATTAAATTTGGAGATAAAGTAGCTGTTATCATTGAAAAAATGATAACAACTCAGATCATATAAGGAGGTGAAATATGGCTGAAATAATTATTTGGCTTATATTAATTTCGTTCTTTATTAATATTATAATTTCACGACTTCGTAAAAAAATCGAAAAACCTGCCTCAAAAATTGTAACAAAGGATGATCGGCGGTATAATCACACTACAGATCAGAAGACCAGTTTTACTAACGCGCAATATTCAACAATGTCATGGAGAAAACTTATAGAAACAGTTCATGCATCTGTAAAAAAACAGGATAATGCAACAATAACGAATTTGCAGCGCGACTATAAAGTACAAATGGCATTTTGGGCCCTTTTTATTAACCGATATAAAAACGATAATGTTTTTTTTGCTTTACCTTTTGAGTATAACAATGCCGTAATAGAGAAGGCAAAAAGCTATCAAAATGGCAAAAAAATAATTAAAGATAAAATGATTACCATGCTTCATAAAGACCTTGAAACTTATAAGCCTGCATATTTTATAACGGGGAATGGTCAGATTGGCAGAGAGACAAACAGTGTCGGAAATTACGATACGCTTCTGGTTCAGGCAAGTTCTTTCTTAAGAGGCAGAGCAGTTTCAGCAAACAATCTTACACCACTGGCTTTAGAGGCAATTGGTCACTATGCGCGTATGCCTATTGTCAGTTATTTTTTCGCGCTCCCATCGCTTAACGGTTCTTTTTCCGCATCGCCGGATGATATAAATCAAATGGAAGTATCAATATATACCGGAACCGAAAGTATTTTGTTGGAGATATACGGCGAATTGGAGAATGGCGGCGTTATAACAGATGAATTGGTGGTCAAAAAAATTGAAGGATTGTTCGAGAAAACTTAAAGGAATAAAATTATTTCTTTTTAGAAATTTGGAGGCAAAAAGATGGGCGAAAGCAAATGGATAAAATTAAAACTCTTTTGGCGCTTTTCATTTATTTTATGTATGCAATATGTCATTACCGCATATATAATGAATGCGGTATATCAGACTGATATAGGTATAGGTATTGTACGTCAAATAATAACAGGCATTATTGCCTTGATTTTCAATACGGGAATAGGTATATATATACAAAATGGTGTTGTGCCAAAATTTGAATACGGTATAGCAAAAACGGATAGTTTTTGGCACATATTGTTTAATATTGCCATTTCGGCTTTTATTTTTTCTTTGCTAAATGATTTGATTGCATGGAAAAGAATATTCACAACATTCCTTGCGATTATCAGTAAAGACAATTTTATTGTACTTATTAATAAATTTAAAGCAGGTAAGATTACAGAAATAATCAGCCAGTCTATTAACGATGATAAATCTTTTCATGTTATCATTTGGATTTCCATTATTTTAGGATTGGTAATTGTTAATCTAAACTGGATAATCGGTTTGTTCTTTTTTAAATCTAAAGCGGAAAGAACAGGAGCAGATATACAAGAAATTGACAAAGGAGCATGAAAATGAAAAGAAAACTTATCTTTACGACGGCGCTCTTATGCGCAACACTGATTGCCCCGCTTTCGCTCTTTAGCCAAAGCCGGGACTTTGAAATGAACGGGACAGTGCTGGTTAAATACAATGGAAACGCTGCAAATGTAACTATACCGGCAGGGGTTACAGCTATCGGGAATAGAGCGTTTGAAAACAATAGAAGTCTTACAAACGTAACCATACCTTCAAGCGTTACCTCTATTGGGGATGGCGCATTTTACGGATGTACCGGCCTTGCAAGCATAACTATACCTTCAAGCGTTACCTCCATAGGGGTTTCAGCATTTTACGGGTGTGACAGTCTTACAAGCGTAACCATACCAGCGAGCGTTACTTCAATCGGGGTAAGAGCATTTTCCGGTTGTAGCAGTCTTACAAGTATAACTGTAGATAATCAGAACAGTAGGTTTTCAAGTGTGGATGGAGTTTTATTTACAAAAAATATAGCTAGTATTGGTTGTTACCCTGCCGGTAAACAGGAGAGAAACTACATTATACCATCAAGCGTTACTTCTATTGCAAACGGAGCATTTGCCTATTGCAGTAGCCTTACCAACGTAACCATACCATCAAGCGTTACATCTATCGGGGAAGGCGCATTTTACAGGTGCAGCAGCCTTACCAGCATAACCATTCCTGCAAGCGTTGTTTCTATCGGGGATAGTGCATTTTTCGTGTGTACCAGCCTTACCAGTGTAACCATACCTTCAAGCGTTACCTCTATCGGGGTTTCAGCATTTTTCGGGTGTGACAGTCTTACCAGTGTAACCATACCTTCAAGCGTTACCTCCATCGGGAATAACGCGTTTCGGGGTTGCAGTAGCCTTACAAGTATAACCATACCTTCAAGCGTTACCTCCATCGGGAATAACGCGTTTCGGGATTGCAGTAGCCTTACAAGTATAACCATACCTTCAAGCGTTACCTCTATCGGGGAAGGCGCATTTTACGGGTGCAGTAATCTAAAAACCGTTACGCTTTCAAGAAAGACAACAACAATAGGCAGATACGCTTTTCCATATACCGCGCAGATTACTTACAGCGATTAGGACGGAAGGTGTAAAGGAGACAACCGCCCTTGTGGGCTTGTTTATTGCTGTCCCGCGTTGCGGGACAGCCTGCCGGCGGGCATTGCACGCGAATAATATCTTCAGGTAAATGAGGATATTGTAAGGAGAATAAAATGGAAAAGAAATTATCCGCTTTTGTTTTTATGGCTTTATTTATTGCCGGAATATTATTTGGACAGACAAGTCCGTTTGAGGGAACTTGGACCGGCAGATCACCCATAACAATTTTCTTTGATACTTTGGAATATTCCTTTAATGGAAATAATTGGGTATTGAGAAAATTAAGGAATGGCAATGTGGCGGAGATCTCAGAAGGAACATTTACGTTTACACAAGACCGTATAATTATGTTACAAACCCGTTATAAAACAACCGGGGATTGGATCAATTCACAGATACAGACAGGCGGCAGCTATAGAATATCCGGTAATAGTTTCTTTTTAGATGAAATTGAATTTACAAGAACAAATAGAACCTCTCCGCCAGCTTCACCTCAGCAAAATACAGAAGCAGGAGGGCTTTATTATTCAATAACTTTGCCGCAAAACTGGTCTACAACAACTAACCATAGATATTTATCTCAAATCAGGGAAGGTTTGGGTCTTAATTCGGCACTGTCAGATTATACGGAGAGGGCATATACAGATTCCGGAAACGACAATAATTTCTTATTTATTTCTGAGCTTGCAGTGCCTCGCGGTACAACTACAGCGCAATTAATGAGTGGATATCCGGCAACAAGAGTAACTTATAATGGCAGGGATTTTTATGTAATGTCTGAAACATTTAACCGTTCCAGTACGATGAAGGTCGCTTATATTGTTTACAGGGATATCCTGCATGGTTTCTTCTTCATTTTGGAGAATGGAAATTTGAATATTGCCGATCAAGCTTTTGCTTCAATACAATTCAGGTAACAAAGGAATAGTGATCCAAGAGTGACTGACACTGTTTTTGCAAACATAAATGAATATATTAGGAGGTTTAAAATGAAACATTTTTTGTTTTCTATTTTCGTTAAAATTTTGATTGTATCGTCTTTTTTTGTTGCTTTTTCAAGTTGTACAAAAAAAAATGAAATGATTGCTGGAGGTGTTAATTTTTCAATAGAATTAACTTTTCCATGGTATGAAACAAAGCAGCATTCTTATATAAGGCAAATAAAAAATGCCTTTAGTGAAGTGAATATAAAAGGATACACAGACGGTCCAAACAGCTCTAATTTCATTTTTGTAGCTGAGATTCCCGAATACCAGGAAGACTTTTTGGGTTATATTTCTAATGAATATCAAGGATATTCTGAATCAATCGTGAATTATAATAGCAATGAATTTCATGTCATTATGGATCATAATAATTTATTGTTTGTTAATAAAATAGCCTACATTGAATATAATGATATTTTATTCTTGTTCGGTTTTAGTCTTGATAACTCAAAGAAAGATGTAGCGGATCAAATTCTTATGTCGGCAAATTTTGAAACAATCGAAACAGCCGGAAAAAAACAAGGGTTCTTTAGCGGTATTTGGCATGGTGTACGCGCGCCCTTTGTATTTATCATTAATATTTTTAGAAAAAATGATATTACACTGTTTTCTGACAACAGAACGACCGGTTACCTGATAGGATACATACTAGGCGCACTTTTTATACTCTCCGGTATATTCGGCGGAACAAGTAGACGATATTAATGCAGGCAGCGCGAAGATGTCAGGCACGCGAATCGTTACATCTTAGGAGGATGTGTCACCGCGTTGCGGTGATTTCGATTTAAATCGCCGCTCACGCGGCTTAAAAAGAGGGTGAAAATGGAAAGATAAATTTACTTTACTGCATAAAACAATACTGACAGATACTCAAGGTAATGTGTAAAACATTCACATTTAATTCTCTTAAGAATGATGTGCTAATATAAATTTGTCTTTATGTAAAAAAAAGAAGAATTAATATAAATAGAGAATTTAATGGATTATATGTAATATATAAAGTAGTTATGTGCAATTTAGGCAAAATATGCAAAAAAGTTAAAGGATAATATTGACAGAATGTATTAATATGGATTATTATGTATTCAGGAGTATCAGATTCAAGAAATCTGGCAGAAATAAAGAGTCTAGATAATAAAAAGGAGAATGTGTGATGAAGATAAAAAATTTTGTTTTGTATCAAATATGTTTTTTATTTTTTTTGATATTTTCTTGTTTTTTGTCTGGTTGTTCTTCAGAAACAACTGAAGGAGAATTTATTTATTCTCATACAATATTTAGTCCTTATGTTTATCTTGTAAAACATACAGGTAATGATGCTATTATTACTGTTCCTGCTTTTGTGGGAAATTATAAAGTATGGGGAGTTAAATCGGGTGCTTTTAAAGATTTACCAAATGTAACTGAAATAACCTTTTTGAGCGATAATCCTCTTTCATTCAGTAGAAATGCTTTTGATAATTGTCCAAACCTAATTAATGTAAATACAAAATGGACAAAACCTTTTAAAGGAGCATTTAAAGATTGCTCAAATATAAGAATACAATAAGAGGTTAATTGGATAATGCCCAAGCCGCATATAATATTTGCGTTATGCGAAATATGGCAAATTTTTGCAAATTGATATTAACAAGATGCAGATTTTTGAATATTATACAATATTAGGAGTAAATTATGACAATTTGTGTTTCAAAAAATATTAAGTATTATCTTGTATTTTTGTTTTTATCAATTATCACGATAGATGCGTATTGTCAGACAAGTAATATAATTGAAATACCATTCTCAAATATCCCAATAAATGATATTGGAAGTCATTCTGGCAGTAATTTAGGAGCTGACAAATCTATATTAGTTTTTTCATATGATTCAGGTTATTTAGCAGGTGGTCATGAAGACTTTATTATATACCAAAATGGTGTTTTAATGGGTATCTTATTCGATCATAGGAATATTAGCCCAACCCAACATTATATTGTCTATGATGGCAGAAATCAGTCATTTATTATTTCCAATGGTATAAATACATATGATATATATCTAGGACAATATGATTTTCAAAATAGAATTTTTCTGCAAGATTTATCTTCTAAAAAAAGCATTACTATAAATTCTCAAAATAATAGAGTTCATGTAGAAATATCAACAATTGAGAATAATGCACAAAAAAATATTAATTATTTAACCCTAGTGAACAATATTCCACTCATCGAAATACAAGGTGGATATTTTTATACTGGTAGTACACATTCAATAACTTTAAGAAATGTGATAAATACAAATAATCAAATAATAGGTTATTGGCGATTTGGTGATATAATATTATATTTTGGAGAAAATGGTGAAGGTTTCATATCAATGGAAGATGAAAAATATTTCTCTTATTGTAGGGATAGACAAAATTTCATTTATACTGAAAATGAAATATTGTTAAACGATATGAAAATGGAATATTTTGTTGATATTCTGGGCATATTGGTTATAAAGAATTTTTTTGGTTTTAATTTTGATATTTATTTTTATTTTCCTCCTTTCATAACCATTAATGAGAAATATTATTTAGTCGACTATATCTCACAACCATTAATACTATCAATGTTCAATAATGGACTTCGTAATTATGTTTTTCAATATTATTATAATACTAGGAGATGAGTTGAGTCATACTGCGCTTAACAAACGACAAACGAAAATTGTACAGTTTTCTGTAAAAAACATTATGGTGACTTGACAAAAAAAAATATATTAGAGTTGTTCGGAAACTTCAGTTTCTGAACAACTTCCTTATAAAAATCGCATTTTTGTAAGGCTTTAGCCTGAAAAAATGCGGACTTGTGAGAGAACCAACCGGGTTCTCTCACAAGTCTATTATATAATTGCTATAGGAGGATTGAAAATGAGGAGACTTATTCTTTTAATTGTATTGGCTATTGTTTCTGTTGGTTTTGGATATGGTCAGAATAATCGTTTAGATAGGTTGATACTACCTACATGGATGATTCCTTTTATGGAAAGGAGTGATATAAAAAATATATTGAGCGAAGTAGAAATGAGAACAATAGGAAGATCTTTAAGAAATCCATCTGAAATTGATTGGTATGTTGATGAATATGGTTATTATCATCGCTTCATTTTTGGAGGCTGGGGAGATAGTTCTTTATATTCTTATGAAATTTTAATAATGAATTCTCGTGATACAAACATAAATACAATTGTTAGGTATTTTACTAGTTATTTTGGTTGGGAGCCTGATCGCAATAGTATTGGAAATTATACATGGGTCTTTGAACGAAATAATATGCCGGAATATTACATTGTTTTAACAATAAACAGTG
>JGI24698J34947_10002175_pt1 | contig 10510 bp, 13 predicted proteins | sample TergutMp193P3_FD_34947 | JGI IMG/M metagenome (IMG submission 34947) | reverse complement strand
ATGACAGAAAACAAAACACATCTACACCCATGAGAAAACATTATTGCAGCGAAAGGAAAACAAGCAGACGATTCCGGCTAAAACAGGAAATGATGGAAATAATAAATGATACTATAAATTATAGGAATTAAAGGAGTCAAAAAAATATGAAAAGGACAAGAAGTGGGAGAAATAATCTTTTTGAAAAAGTATTATTGGAAGTTAATAATGGCAAATTTAGAAAGGGCATAAAATTTAGGTTATACCATTTATATACAAATTCTATTGAAAAAATGTGGGACAAAATTTTTGACATTCAAATGCTTAAATATTTATCTAAGCCAGTGGTAAACTTCACTTTAATAAAAGATGAGCCACTTAAAAAGTGGAAAATTAATAAAGAATATGTGTTTAAAGTATTTATTAAATGGCTTATTTCAATCAAAGAGCATAAAATGGTTTTTGAAAAAATCAATGAAAATGATAGAGTAATTATTATGAAAGAACAAAATAATATTGTAAAAATTTTAAATCATAAGATAAGTATGGTAAAAAAAGCAGGAATGGTAACAGGAGGTATTGAAGAAGTGGAAATATATGCAGGAATATTAACATTATTTGTTGCTATATGGGTAAGAAAATTTTATATTCATCGGCGAGACAAATTAAGAGAAATAGCAAAATTCTTGTAAGAAAATTATGTAAAGCCCATTATTGACATTTCAAGCTAATTCTGATATAAACAATAGTAAGTCGTGCCAGGTCGCCGAAAGCGAAACATCCCGCAGGACTTGGCCACATCGATGAAAATCGGTGCGGTTTTGTTTGAAAGCCATGCGTAACCCTCTAAAATGAATATATTGAAAAAGAAGTAACAGATGCTATACTAACGGACTTACGCTACGCACTTAAACCTTCCTTTGATGTAAGGAAGTGGGTGCTTTATATAGCTACAAATCTGAATACTCTTGTTTTCCGTAAACAGATAGTTGCTGTTACCTCTATATTCCATAAATTAGTAAATTCATCTCATTCTGTCAATAGCCGTCCTCCCTGACCGCCGCTAGGGCTTCTTCTTCGGTAGTAATTTCGTCCAATGTTCTTTCTCCTGTGGGAATAAGTATAGCACTGGAGCGTGTCATATAGTGCTATAGTGGATTATTTTTTGTGTTGGTTTGTGTGGTTCGTGGTAAATTTATACATCAGGGTATAATTGCGTAATTTTATTCCCTAAAAATGAAGGCACAGTAGGTAGAGAAAACTCTTAATGGTAAAAATCACAAGGACTTGAAGCTTAATATTCGGAAAAACTCAGTTTCATCTAATGAAACTAAATTACCTTCTTCACTAAATAAAGATTCTTTAACAAAGACCTCATAAGTATTATTAGGAACATAAGCATAGAAAATACGTTTTTGATATGTTGATAATAATCGTAAAAGTTTTTTTTAAATAAATATTTGCTTTACGACGCAATATTAATGAAATTGTATCAGATCGAATTCCTATTACAAAATCTTCAAAATTATTTACAAAACAAAAATTTAAACCATATTGCTGATTGAGTTTTTCGATACGTTTTTGTTCAGTTTTATTTACCCAGGCAACAATTTGTCTCATTTACTTAACCTCCAAAAAATAGTAACTGGCACTATCCGGTATACCTTTCCAGCATCTTTTCAAAATCGTCAGTCAATTGCTCAATTTTAATGTTATCTTTCGTGATTTTTTTGTCGGCTAAATTAAGCTGTAAATAATTTGATAATATAACAAATTTATCTTTGGATAAACCCGTATTTTTCTCGAAATTGCTTTTGTAGCCTTCATATTTTGTTTCATATTTTTCTCGATGTACCGATTTTAATGTCGGTAAAAACATATATACGTCGCATTTACCGAATGTGTCTCTATATTTCGTTAACTGTTTTTTATGGCTTTTTATAAGCCTTTCTGGATGATTGCCTTTTGCTTTATCTTTTTTATACATTTCCGGGGAGATGAAGCACTGCATCCACCCTGCGTTTGCCTTTACCTCTACAATAAATACTGTTTCTTTTCCTTTTTCTACTCTAATGTCGGGCGCACATCTTTTTTCTTGTTTTCTTAAATATACTTTCCAGTCTAATTTTTTTTCCTTCGAAACATGATAAAATAACCTCGCTAGAAAAAATTCAAGTTTTGACGATATTGGCTCGTGATACGATATAAGAAAAGAATCATCCTCTTTAAATTCTTCTTTTAGTTCTTCTTCAGATTTATAGAGATCAATAATAACACCTGCTATTTCAATTGTTATCTTCTTCCCTTCGCAGTACATTTCTGCGATTTTTTTGGCTTTCGCGTCAATCTTTTTGAAAACACTTATCATAGTTATCATAACCCATTTTGGCCCGTTTATTATTTATTGTCAATACTATATAACTAAAATCAATATATCCAAAATGTCCAAGAAAGTTAACTGATACATTTTTCGCCACTATAGCAGTATATGACATTGTGAAAATGCTATAATTAATTATAGATAAAGGAAATATTACTCAAGGAGTGTTTTTATGAAAATTGAAGTTTTTGAAATTGCATCCAAAGAAGACAAAATTTATCAGGAACTATTGAAACAATACAAAACCAATCCTGAAGTGCAAGCTTTATTAAATGAATTTATTATCCCTCCTGAAATAGTATGGGCAGGAGATTTCAGTCTAATTAAGATGCTGAAGTACGCAATTAAAGTGGATAATATAAAGGTATATTTGGTAAAAGATGTTGATAACGATGTCTTTGTTTGGGTTATCGGAAAATTTGTAGATGACGGTAAAATTATGATGTTTCCTTTATTAAAGGAACAGTCGGAAGAATTACAGTTGGAGATACGGAACGCTCTTGTAGAAAAAGGTCTTATTACTCCCATAAACCCATAACAAATCAATATCATGCTGTCAATAACGGGGGAAACACGTAATTGACATTTCAAGCTAATTCTGCTATAAACAATAATAAGTCGTGCCAGGTCGCCGAAAGCGAAACATCCCGCAAGACTTAGCCACATCGATGAAAATCGGTGTGGTTTTGTTTGAAAGCCGCGTGTAACCCTCTAAGTAGTGATTTCGTCCATTGTTCTTTCTTCTATGAAAATAATTATAGCACAGAAGCGTGTCTAGGGAGCTTTATTTTTCTCTCTTCCTCTGTGTTCTCCGTATTGTACTCCGTGTCCTCCGTGGTAAAATTTCTTAAGTTAATGACGTTATAACCGATACCTTTTTCGCCACTATAGCAGTATATGACACTGTGAATATGCGATATTCACAAAACAGTAAAATGACTGTATCCTATTTTGTAAGAAAGCGGCCTGGGGCTTCAATTCGTGCCAGAGAAACATAAAACGACGGAAGTCTGCCTTGAGGCGGTGAAGGATCACGATGCACAATGAAAGAACGATCGCTGCTGCGATAAAAAGAGCGGGATCATTGGGGAGCGGGGGGAGATACTGAGCACGATTGTGCCGTAGGAAATGGGGGTGATATGGACATTCATTTACGCGAACGGATGGAACTCTTAAAATTCCTTGAGGCGCGTAACAACGAGCTTGCAAAAGCATTCGCGAAATACCGCGAAACGGAAAAGGCCAAGTGGCCCGAATTAGGCATCGATGAAGAGCTACGGAAAGAGGAAAATAGGAAAACCAAGAAGGCATCGCAAGGGGGACAATGAACGACTTATTGGAAAATATTAATAAAATACACACAACTGATATAAGAATTATGCGAATAAAGAGAAATCTTGGAATTGAAATAATAAATGCAGTTAATTGGTGCAAAAAGAGAATAAAAAAGGCAGATAAAATTATCAAGAATGGAAAAAATTGGTATATATATGTATGGGACATTATAATAACCATAAATGCGAATTATACAATAATTACGGCTCATAAAAAAATGGAACGCAAACGTACATACCACACTAAAAACGCCAAAGGGACACGGCGTGAGGATCTCATCATCGCTTCAAAATTCTCGGCAAAGGATAAAAAGGCGTTCAACAAGCATTGGGAACGCGGCGGTAACTGATACCTGTTTGTGTTGGTTCGTAGTAAAATTCTTCTCCGTGTTCCTCCGTGGGTACTCCGTGACCTCCGTATGAAATTCTTCCGTTCGTGTTGTTTGTGGTAAAAATTTCTAATTAATCTTTTTCATTCCTAATTCCTAACTCCTCATTCCTCTTTATACTTCCAACACCACTTCATCGCCATGCCTGCCCACGAGTTCCTGTCTGCCGGGATCGACTATCAGGTCCATCACCTCAAGGGGAACGGCGCCCATGAGGACGTTCACGGAACCGGGGAGGACCATTGCCCCGCATAGTGCATAGCGATCTTTCCAGTGGATTTCCACCCCATGCGCTAGCTTGCAAAATACCCACCGGCCGTCCGCGACTCGGGCTTTTCGTTCCTCCACTACGCGGAGACCCAATTTTTCGCATAGCTCTTCGTTTATGACAAGTTCCGACGCGCCGGTGTCTACTTTAGAGGTTACGGTTACCGACCGTATGTCCTCTTCTTTTAAATACCCTTGGTTTACGCAAAAGACATCACCGGCGTTTTTTATCGTGATTTCCGCGTATACAGTTCCCATTGTATACCTCCTCATTAATATTTTAGCACATAAAGCGCTACTGTCTATATGGCATGGGGATGAACTGTGCTTCATTATTTATGACAAATGTCATAACAGACTCACCGGATCCACATCGACTTCGAGGTAAACCCTGTTGTCCCTGCTTTTTTCGTAGCGTGAGAGTATCTCTCCCGCCGCGGCGTGGAGGGGGCCCATGTTTTTGCCCCTGAGGAGGAGCTGGCGGCGGTACTGGTTGGAGATGATACCCAGGGGGCATTCGGCGGGGCCGAGAGCGTCCGCGCCGGCGGGAAGAAGCGGCGCGGCGATGGCGGCGAGTCTTGAGGCGGCGGCTATCGCGCGTTCCTCGTCCCGCGAGCGGAAGGTAAAGCGAATCAGCCTTGTATAGGGGGGGAACGATAGCGCCTGACGCTGGGCGAGTTCAATGTCGAAGAAGCCTTCCACATCCAAGGCGCAGGATTTTACGATGGCGGGATCGTGCGGGCGGAGGGTCTGAACGATGACCTTGCCGTCGGGAAAGTAGCGGCCGGCCCTGCCGGCCACCTGCACCACGAGGGAAAAGGTCCGTTCCGCCGCGCGGAAGTCAGGCAGGTGGAGGCCCGTGTCCGCAAGGACCACGCCCACAAGGCGCACTCCAGGGAAGTTAAGGCCCTTGGCGACCATCTGTGTTCCGAGCAGTATGTCGATTTCCCCCGCCCTAAAGAGGTCAAGGGCTTTTTTCAAAGCTCCTTTTTTTCCTGTGGTGTCCGCGTCGATTCTCAGTACCCTTAGCTCCGGAAAAGTCTTTCTCACTTCCTCTTCTATCATCTCGGTACCGAAACCGGAGAAATGCGCTTCAAGTGAGCCGCACTTCGGGCAGACATTGGGGGGCGTGACCGAGTATCCGCAGTAATGGCAGATCGCCCTGTTGCGGCTCTTGTACCAGGTGAGAGATACCGAGCAGCGTTTGCATGTGAGTTCGTAGCCGCAGGATTTGCAATGGTAATAATAAGCGAAACCACGCCGGTTTAAAAACAGGATGGTCTGGCGCTTCATTTGGCTTGTGACGCGGATTTCCTCCCTAAGTTCCGGCGTAAGACAGCCTTCGACTTTTTCAAGGTTCACCGGAATCACTTCCGGCAGCTTCCCTCCCGAAAGGCGGCGGGTGAGATCGAGGCGCTTTATCACGCCCTCCCGCATTAGGCGCCATGCCTCCGCCGACGGCGTGGCGGAACCCATCACAAGCCGCGCTCCTTCGGAAGCGCACCTTTTCATTGCCGCCTGACGGGCGTGGTACCTGGGGGTGTTTCCGGATTTATACGACCCGTCCTGCTCCTCGTCTATGATGATGAGGCCGAGGTTTTTTACCGGCGCGAATACCGCCGAACGCGGGCCCACCACGATTCCGGCTTCCCCTCCGCTTGAGAACCCGCGGCGGATTCTCATCCATTCGGTGAGCCTCGCGGCCGGGCTCATCCCAGAGTGAATCGTTGCCGCGACATTACCGAAGCGTTTGGCTATCGCGTCCGCGGTCTGGTGGGTCAAAGAAATTTCAGGCACAAGGTATATGACTGATTTTCCTTCCTTGAGCGCGACCTCCGCGGCGCGGAGAAACACTTCGGTTTTTCCCGAGCCGGTTATGCCGTAAAGATAAAACAGACCTGTGGCGGGCGCCGTTATCGTGTCCAATGCCTGCCGCTGCTCGGGGGACAGTTCAAGGGGAGAGGCGGCAATGTCCTCCTCGCCCGCAAGGGTGGGGTAATCTCCGGGCCGCTTACCCGAGGGGATCATCGCCGCCAGGGCCTCGCCGAGGCCGCAGAAGTAGAACCCGGCCATCCATTTTGCCAGTTCCAGGTCGCGCTCGTCAAAGACGGGCTCTTTGTCAACAAGGCGGCGAATGGGCTTTATGGCGCTTTCCGCCATGCCCGTGAGAGGGGCGTCGCGCCGGCCGACGATGTAACCCAGGCAGTCCCTCCCGCCGAAGGGAACCATGGCCCGCTTCCCTATGTCGGCCTCACCTTTTTCGTCCTCCCTGTAACTGAAAGCCCTGCCGGAGGGAATGTTGAAAACCAGATCGAAGTAACTCATTGATTTTTCCTCACCGTTACTCTTCACTCATTAAAGGAATCAAGGCGCGCCTTGAGGCGTTTGAGATCCTCCCAGGCCGGTCGCTTCATGGATTCATCCCTGAGCAGCGCGCTGGGATGGAAGGTGCACAGTACGGGAATGAATGGCTCTTCATCATCGTCATTGCCTTCGAAGCTCAAACCGTCCGCTTGCTTCATCTTGTATTCGCCGAATGCCCCGCGAAGCGCGTTGATTCCCATGCTTGTTTTAAGGAGAGTTTGGCCCGCCGCCCGGCCCGCGCAGAGTATGACCTTCGGGCGCAGCAGCGCTATCTGCCGCCGGAGATACGGGAAACACGCCGCAATCTCCTCGGGCGCCGGGTACCGGTTTTCCGGCGGACGGCACTTTACCGTGTTCGCGATAAAGCAGTTTTTATCGCGGGAGAGCCCGATGGACTGGAGCATCCTGTCGAGGAGCTGGCCGGCCCTGCCCACGAAGGGCCTCCCGGCCCTGTCTTCATCCGCGCCGGGCCCCTCGCCTATAACCATCACCAGTGGACGCTCGACGCCTTCACCCGGCACCGCGAGGGTCCTCGTCGGCGCGAGGCCGCAGGCCTTGCACGCTCTTACCTCAGCGGCAACTGTTTCAAGGGAATCACTGGGGATTGGAGATTGGGGACGCGCCAATGTAGTTGGCGAGGGGACTGGGGATGAAGAAAGAGGGAAAGACGGAGTTTCTGCCGGATACTCAGATGGAAGATCCGGCTCTTCATCCTCATCCACCTGATAAGCCAATGGCAAAGACGATAAGTCCGCAGTGGCTGTACTCTGCTCAGCAACGGCTGAATCGAGTTCAGCCGAGAATACAGGCGTTTCCCATTCCCGCCTGTGGCCGTCCTTTAGATAATCGGCGGCAAGGTTGAGAAAGCGGGCAATGGCGGTTTTTTCGTCCACGGTCATGTTTGTATTATATAGGGACTGGGGACTTAAGAAAAGGGAATGGGGATGGGGAATGGGGAAGAAGAGAAGTAACCACGAACAACACGAAAATTCTTCCCCCTTTCTTCTTTCTCCGTGTAACTCCGTGTGAAACTCCATGTCACTCCGTGGTAAAATTCTTTATGTTATTGCTACTGGAGACGTATTTCATAAATGATGTTTATAAGATTATATTGAAGTTATGGAATATGAAATTCTTGAGATAAACGACAATGCTAAAAAGGTGGAATACACCGAAGTTATTTTGCGGAAATTGCCTGAATGGTTTGGGATCGAAGAGGCTTTGGTTGAATATGTAAATACGGTATATAAATACCCATACTGGGCGGCTTTTGACAGGGATAATTGCATAGGTTTTTTTTCGGGAGAAATTCATTATAACAGAACAGGTGAAGTTTATGTATGCGGAATAGATCCGGCGTATCACGGGAAAGGGATCGGAACATTATTGTATAAAAAGCTGGAAAAATATTTTGCGCAAAAAGGCTGTGAGTATGTTATTGTTAAAACGTTAAGCGATATAAACCCCGATGTCAATTACGCAAAAACAAGGGCGTTCTATTCGAAGATGGGGTTTAAGGAACTGATCACGTTAACGGAAATGTGGGATGATGAAAATCTTTGTCTGATAATGATAAAGAGGATTTAACCGTAACAAGGTTATGCGAGATAAAAGCGGTAAATTATCTAGCTTGAAAAACTTGAGCATTATTGTTATCTTATATATAGGAGATAGAGAAATGCCAGCAAAAACAGCAAAAACAACGGCGAAGCCGGCAAAGACGACAAAATCCGCCAATGCCGCCGCGAAACCGGCCGCCGCGAAGCCGGCGAAGGCTACAACCGCGAAAACGTCGGCTAAGGCCGTTGCCAAGGCGGGAAATGCCGCGGCAAAGACGTCGAAGGCCGCCTCCGCGGCGAAAACGACGCAATCCGTACAAGACGCGCGCGAGTCGAACCGCCTTCGGCAGCAGCGCTTCCTGGAAAAGCACCGGAGCGAAATCAACGAAAAAAGGCGGGAGAGATACGCCGAAAGGAAAAGCGGCGGTAAATGTCCCAGGTGCGGGAAAAAGCTGCCAAAGTCCTCAAAGAGCACCCTATGCCCAGACTGCCTTGAGAAAGCCAGGGACTATAACCAGCGCTAAGTGGTTTCCAGTATAATCTCCAGCGTCCGGTTGGCGCAGGTATCCCAGGAGAAATTCTTGATTCTTTCCAGTCCCAGACGGCGGCATTCCCGGTAAATATCCCTGTTTGTCGTTAAAGTGATCATCCTGTCAGCAATGTCCTCGGCGCTGGCGGGATCAAAGTAAAGGGCCGCGTGTTCGGCCGTTTCGGGAAGAGAGCCGGCCCTGGCGCAGGCCACGGGAACCCCGCTCGCCATCGCTTCCAAAACCCCCATTCCGAACCCCTCGTACATGGACGGGATCACCACAATGTCCGCACCGGCGTATAATTCCGGAAGGCTCTTGCTCGGAAAGTGCCCTGTAAAGAAAATATCGTTCTTGTAGGGAGAAGCGGCCGCGGCGGCTTTTACCTTGTCGGCGCCCCGGTTGTCCCCACCGGCAAGCACCAGTCTGTGGGGATGCCTGGTTTTTTCCTTGTAAATACCAAAAGCCTCGATAAGTTTAACGTGGTTCTTCAGGGGGTGTTCGAGACGAGACGCGTAAAGCACGTAGGGGCGCCGGAAGCTGAAAGGCTGAATCAATACCACGCTCTCTTCTCCCCTTGAGCGCGGGAAAAAAGCTTGTGTGTCTATGCCGTTGGGAACGACCTCGATTCTGTTTTCCTTGATCCCCGTAATGTCCATCAACTCCTGCTTTACCCAGGAAGAAACCGCGATGATCCGGTCAAGCCGCCTTAAGGCGCTGGGCAGAAGCATACGCAAAAACGCCTTAAACTGTTTGCGGCTCTTCCATTCCCACCAGGGGGTCATGTCGTGGACAACCCCGATGGTACGGCAGGGGGACTTTACGGGGAGCCTCCTGTGGGCGGCCGGGAAGAAACATGCGTCCCAGCTCCGGCTTTGGGCAAATTGTGGATACCTGCCGATATGCCAGAAGAAATTGGCGGCACGGCCCCTTACAGAGCAGCGGGAAATAAACTCCATATTTGGCGCCGCCTCGCTGTAGGCAAAGCGATCGTAGTCCCAGCCGAAGAGTTCAAAGTATTCTCCTGAGGGAGGAATTCTTTTAAGTATATTCATTAAATAGGCGCCTATTGCCGATGTGCCGCTGTTACAGGCAAAGGTGTCTATCCCAATCTTCATCACATAAGCTTAACAGGCTTAAGGCCAAAACACAACAAAAAAGAGCAGTTTTCGGTAATTATCAATTTTGAAGAATTTACCACGAACCACACGAACAGAAGAGAAGAATTTACCACGGAGTTACATGGAGGAAAACCACGGAGTTTCACGGAGAAGATAGAGATCAGTAAGCTGGTCGATTCCTTCATGCTTTTTTTTAATTGGATGAATTTAGAAGAATGATGAAGAGGCGCAATTTGCTGATTACGCGCCATTCTCCGTGTACCTCCGTGTAAAACTCTGTGTACCTCCGTGGTAAAATTCTTGGCTCTTCCTCTGTGTCCTCCGTGGTTTTCTTCTCTTGTTCTTGTTCGTGCTGTTCGTGGTAAAAATTCTTAAATAGATATTTTAGAGATAAATTCTTGGAACGTGGAAAAAATTCAAAAAAAGTCAATTTTTTGCCGGATTTTGCCGATAAACCTATTGTTACTCAAGATATAGCGTGATATAGTACAAGCAGAAAATAACAACGCTATATATGTGGCGCTATATATGGACACCAATACCGAGGTAACACTACCGTGCGTTGCCCTCATTGTGGCAGTTTTGATGAC
>JGI24698J34947_10002174_pt1 | contig 10511 bp, 11 predicted proteins | sample TergutMp193P3_FD_34947 | JGI IMG/M metagenome (IMG submission 34947) | reverse complement strand
GCCACCAGCGGGAGCCCCGCCAAAGCCGCAGGCCGCACCGCCAGCCGCTGCTCCGCCCCCGCCGCAGAAACCGAAAACCGCAAAACCCGGGCTGACCGAGTCGGGGGACTATCTGGTACGAACCATTGCCTCTGACACGGAAATCGAAATCACCGGATATACGGCACATCGGNTTGACGTACAAATCCCATCGCAGATAGAAGGTTTGCCTGTTACCTCAATTGGAGATGGNGCATTTGCGAATAAANGGCTCAACTCCGTTCTCATNCCGCCCGGTGTTACCTATATCGGAAATGGGGCGTTTTCACGTAACAGCCTCGAACACATCGTCATCCCAAACAGCGTTACCCATATCGGGATTGGGGCATTTGCGGACAACTATCTCAGATCCGTTGTCATCTCAAACAGCGTCACCCGTATCGAAGCTGAAGCATTTGTAAGGAATATATTCCTCGAATCGGTTTTCATTCCGGACAGCGTTACCTATATCGGAGCAATGGCATTTATGGGTAGTAACTCCAGAATAAACGTTAATGTTTCAGACAAAACGTTTATTGAAGGGCCTGCATTTCCATCAAATGCTACGATAACGGTGAGAAAAGCATAACACCATCCTTGTATGGGGGCGGTACGTTTTTTAAGGAGGTACAAATATGGGCATTTTTCCGCAAAAGCAAAAGTTTTATTGCAAGTACTGCGGCATGGACTTTCCCGATGTCAGGACACTTACCGTGAACCATTGCCGGAACCATCCGGCGGGCGGGAACAGCCGCCACGAATTGTATGAAGGCGGCGAAAAGCCGCAGTACACCTGCAAATACTGCGGCATGAGCTATCGTTCATTGCGGGATTTAACCACTAATATCTGTCAGCGGCATCCGGCAGGCAAGGGACGCCACGAACCGGCATTATAGGAGGTATATATGGCGGGACCATTAAACGCGAAAGTTATCATGTCGAGATGCTCTAAAAACAAAAAGAGCTTTGGCATACGCATTGAAGAGCGCGGCAGGGACTGGGTGCGCACCTGGGCGTTTCCCATTGATGAGCGCAAGGCAACGCGCGAGGGCTTTGCGGCTAATACCGTAACCGGCTCCATGAACGCGGACGACGCTTTTCCGGGCTGCCCCCATTGCGGCTCTGTTGGTTTTGTGCAGTGCGGCTGCGGTAAAATAAGCTGCGATGGCGGGGTAATAAATCGCGGCNATTACGCGGATTTTACCTGTCCGTGGTGCAATGAGAAAATAAGTCTGCAAGCGGCCAACAGCTTTGATGTTGCAGGCGGCGGTTACTAATAAAGGAGGATGAACAAATGGCGGATTTACCAAAAGGGTATACCATCCAGACAAAGAATTTCAAGAAGGTTGTCGTTGGGGACAAGCTGGGCGAAGGCGGGCAGGGCGCGGTATACCGCGTTGATTACGACGGCAAGGCAAAGGCGCTCAAGTGGTATACGGGGAAAAAATTCAAAAACCCCGAAAAATTTTATGCCAACCTTGAAAACAACATCAAGGTAGGAAAGCCAACCAACGCTTTTCTGTGGCCGGAAGACTTGACCGATCATGACGGCGAGGCTTTTGGCTACATAATGGATGTGCGTCCCGGCGACTATAAGGACTTTTCCAGATTTCTTCGCGGCAAGGAAAGCTTTGCCAGTATAACGGCAATGACCAACGCCGCTTTACATATTACAGCGGGTTTCGATGCGTTGCACTCAAAAGGTTACAGTTATCAGGATTTGAACGACGGTAACTTTTTTATCAATCCCAAAACCGGCGCTGTGCTTATCTGCGACAACGACAATGTTTCAGAATCCGGCAAGAATTCGGGTATTGCGGGAAAAGCCCGCTATATGGCGCCGGAGATCGTGGTGAAACACGCCAAGCCGAATAAGTATACGGATAGGTTTTCCCTTGCGGTGGCATTGTTCATACTCTGGACCAACAACCATCCCCTTGAAGGGAAAGCCGCGTTTCCCCCGTGCATGGACGCAAATCATGACAAGAAAATCTACGGCGAAAATCCGGTGTTTATTTTTGACCCCGACGACAAATCCAATATACCCGTCCAGGGTCTCAACAATGGCGCCATTAGTCGTTGGCCTTTTTTGCCGGCCTACCTGCAGGAAGAATTTATCAAAGCCTTTAGCAAAGACGCGTTGAAAAACCCCGCAAACAGAATCATCGAACAGGAATGGCTGCGTATTTTTATCCGTATGCGCGCGGAGGTTTTCAAGTGTCCCTGCGGTGAAGTGTATTTTGCCGATCCGGTAAACCCAAATCCCTGCCCCTCCTGCAAAAAGGCAAATCCTTTTCCGTTTTATATCAAGACAAACCGGTACAAAGTGCCGGTGCACCAGCGGACAAAACTCTATGCCTGCCACACCGAAAATGACTCGGACAACTTTGAAACACTTACCGGCGAGGTATCGGCAAAGGGAAGCGATTTTGAACTGAAAAATGTGTCAGCTAAAAACTGGACGGTAACGGACGGGGACAGTTCCGTTTCAATTACGCCTAACTCAGTCGTTGCGCTGAAAAAAGGCATGGTAATTAATTTCGGACAGGCAAAAGCCGATGCCGAAATAATATAATTTTTTTACAAGGAGAGAAAGATGTCATTAACAAGCAGTGTTGAGATGCCCAGAAGGACCATGATATTGTTTTTCATGGTAGACACTTCGGGAAGCATGGACGGAAGTAAAATCGGGGCGGTGAATACGGCGATAGAAAAAGTCATTCCCGACATCAGCAAAATCTCGGACGATAATCCCGACGCGCAGATAAAAATCGCGGCGCTTGAATTTTCTGCCGGCGTGCGCTGGATTACCGAGAGCGGCCCCGTTGAGGCCGAACAGTTTCGCTGGAACGATCTGGAAGCCGCGGGTACTACCGATTTTGGCGCCGCCTGCAAAGCCCTGAATGAAAAACTTTCAACCAAGGCGTTTATGCAGGAAGCGACCGGTTCTTTCGCCCCGGCGATATTCCTGCTTTCGGACGGCGATCCCACTGACGATTGGCAGGGCGGTTTGGCGGAGTTAAAGAAGAACAACTGGTTCAAGGCTGCCATTAAAGTCGCCGTCGCCATTGGCGATGAAGCGAACAAGGACATACTCAAGGAATTTACCGGCACAATGGAAGCGGTTTTGGAAGTCCACAATCAAGCAATGCTCAAGAAGATGATTAATTTTGTCGCCGTCCGCTCTTCCCAGATTGCCAGTAAAAGTTCCAATGTCGGCGATTCTGACGTTGATCTGGGCGATGCGCAGAAACAGATAGAGTTGAATAAAGCGCTGGATGAATTCAAGGAAGAAACTGCCGCCGCCCCTGAGAACGATCAACCGGACTGGTGATAATGGGCGCGTATAAATCATTTGCCGTTACGGTAATAGGCGGCGACCATATCAAAGCCGGCAAGGTCTGTCAAGACGCTTCTTTAAATGGTGAAAGCGCCGGGGCGGTCATTGCCGTTGTTGCCGATGGTCATGGGAGCGACAACTGCTTTCGCAGCGATAGAGGGGCGGAGTTTGCGGTACAATGCGCGGGAGAAGGCATACGCGCATTTGTGGAGGATCATAAAACAGAGGAGGATAAAGAAAAATTCAACTACTGGTTCTACAAAAACCTTCTTGAGCAGCGTTCAAAAGAAGGTGTACCTGTTGACAGGCTCACCAAATATGTTGAACTCTATAAAAAGAACTTGCTGGAAAGAGCGGCAGAAACAGTAAAGTTGGAACCGGCAAGGGAAAAAATCTTCACCACCTATGAGTTTGAGAATGATCTCAAAGAGCGGCTTATTAAAAATATAGTACAGTCGTGGCACAAAGAAGCAGCGGATGATTTCGAGAAGAATCCCTTTAGGGAAGAAGAACTTGAAAAAGCCGATGAGAAACACCGTAAAAAGTTCGAGAACATTATCAACAAAACTCAAACAAGCCTTATATCTGCGGCAGGTCAGGACTACAGTTTCGGCAAAGCGTATGGCGCTACGCTCATTACCGCCGCCATTACCCAACACTATTGGTTTGGCATTCACATCGGCGATGGACGCCTTACCGCCCTGTATCCTGACGGCAGTTTTGATCAGCCGGTTCCCTGGGACGAAAGATGCGTCGTAGGCGGTAAAACAACCTCTATCTGCGATGATGACGCTTATGAACGGGCGCGTTGTTATTTTTCGTTTCGCGCGGAGAAGCCGCCGCCGGTCGCGGTTTTTCTATGCAGCGATGGTGTTGACGACAGCTTTCCGGTTTATGAAAATGAAAAACATCTGTTCAAGCAATACCGGAAGATTGCCATTGCCTTTGCGGAGGAAGGGTATGAATCCACCTGCGGCGATGATGGTCGTTCCGGCCAGTTGAAAGACCTTGCAACTTTCTTTGCCACAAAAGGCAAGCGTGACGACACCAGCATTGCCGGTTTCATAGACATGGAAGCTATAAAATCGGTAGTTCCGGTTTGGAAAGATCAGATTGCCAAAGAAGAAAAGGAAGCCGCCGATAAAAAAGCCGCGAAAGAAGCGGAAGCCGCCGCGCAGACAAAAGCCGCCGAGGAAAAAGCCGCAAAAGAAGCGGAAGCCGCCGCGCAAAAAGTCGCCGAGGAAAAAGCCGCCGAGGAAAAACCCGCAAGAGAGACGCAAAAAGCGGAAGTATCAAAATCGGACCTTATCCAGAGAGAGCAGGAATATAAAAAGAATATGTCGGCTCATGGCAATTTCATCAACANAGTAGACATATCGGAAGGCGAAAAAAGGTAAACTATAGGAAGATCGGCATGAACGTAAATTTGTTAAATGTACTCAAACAAGTCACCGCACAATACGGCGATTCCGTTCTCTCCGAACCAAAACGTGTTTCCGCCTTTTTCGCCGACCTTGCGCAGGACGAACCAAAACCGCAGAAAAACGCGCTGGTAAAATGCCTTGAACACAAATTTGTTCAAACCTTAAAAAACATTCCCGAAAACGAGCGCGCCAACTGCAAACAAAAGCTTGCGCAAAAACTGCACGATGAGGAAGGTCTTGATCTGGTCCTGTGCGGAGAGACGCTTGAATTGCTGGCGCTGGTATTATTCGGAGAGGAGAAAAAGAAGATTTTCTGTAAAAACTGCGGAAAGGAATTACAGGAAGGATGGCAGGCTTGCCCGTTTTGTTTAACAAAGGTTGAAAGTCAGGAGGTTGGTTCCGCAATTTCGTCAGGTTCGGGAAGCGTGGGATACGGTATCCCATTGATAGAACAGGTTGCTCCGGTAAGTTCCTCGGGTTCGGGAAGCGTGGGATACGGTACCCCGTTGATAGAACCCGCCGCTTCTACAGGTTCTACCAACACCGTTGACAAAACAGCCGGATGTAATGGGTGCCCTGAATCTAAAAAGAACAACTGTTATTATTACGGCTGCGATATTTCCGAAGCCGCGGGATATGACTGTGGAATGAAGATGAATGATCCTGACGCTGAAAAACTGCGAAAAAAAAAGAAACGCTCAAATATAATAGAGTGGGTTTTATATCTTTCGCTCGGCCTTAGTCTTGGCTCTGTTACCTGGGGGGTGGCTCTTCTCATCATTCTGGGCATCGCCCTTATAGCAGAAATCGTAAAAAGAAACAACAGGAAAAAAAGGCGGAAAAATGCTCAACACATTTCATCGTAACATAAAGGAGAAAACATAATGAATACAAATCTTGTCACCGGCGCCGCTCAATTCGCAAAGTGGCGGCCGATACGCGCATTCGAAGGGCATGATGACGAAGTATGGTCAGTCGCCTTTAGCCCGAATGGTAAATACGTCGTTTCGGGGTCATGGGATAATACGGTGAAACTATGGAACGTAGAAAACAAAGAGCCGATCCGCACCTTTGAAGGGCATAAAGAGTGGATAAATTCAGTCGCGTTCAGCCCGGATGGTAAGNATNTCGTTTCNGGNTCAATAGATAAAACCTTAAAACGGTGGGACGCGGAAAGCGGGGCGCTGGTTCGCACTTTTAAAGTACACGCGTGGGTAAGCTCAGTCGCGTTCAGCCCGGATGGTAAGCATATCGTTTCAGGGTCAACCGATAAAACGTTTAAACTATGGGACGCGGAAAAGGGACGGCTGGTTCATACTTTTAAGGGAAACAAAAGCAGAGTGATCTCGGTCGCATTCAGCCCGAATGATAAGTATATCGTTGCAGGGCTGGAAGAAAAAATCATAAAACTATGGGATGCGGAAAAAGGAACGCTGGTTCGCACATTTGAAGGACATAGTGACGAGTTATGGTCAGTCGCGTTCAGCCCCGATGGTAAGTACATCGTCTCAGGGTCATGTGATGAAACGGTGAAACTATGGGACGTTGAAAGTGGAAGGCTGATTCGTACCTTTGAAGGACATAAAGGTGTTGTGCGCTCAGTCGCGTTCAGCCCGGACGGTAAATACATCGTTTCAGGGTCAACCGATAAAACCATGAAACTATGGGACGTTGAAAGCGGAGCCTTGATTCGTACCTTTGAAGGGCATGAAGATGCTGTACATTCAGCCGCGTTCAGCCCGAATGGTAACTATATCGTTTCAGGGTCAAGGGATAAAACGGTAATACTTTGGGGCTTATGAGGAGGCGCCATGAACAATAATTTGTTAAACGTCATTAAAGAGATCGTCGAAAAAAACGGCGACTCCATCCTCTCAGAGCCAAAGCGCGTTTCCGCCTTTCTCGCTGATCTTGCGCAGGACGAACCAAAGCCGCACAAAAACGCGCTGGTAAAATGCCTGGAACACGGGTTTACTCAAACCTTAAAGGACATTCCCGAAAACGAGCGCGGCAGCTGCAAACAACAACTTGCGCAAAAACTGCACGATGAAGAAGGGCTGGATTTGGGCTTGTGCGGCGAAACGCTTGAATTGCTGGCGCTTGTGTTGTTCGGTGAAGAACGAAAGAAAATCCTCTGCAAAAACTGCGGAAAGGAATTGCAGGAAGAATGGAAATCCTGTCCGTATTGCGGAACATCTGGAGATACTAACAGCGAAGACGGCCAATCAGATGAAAAGTTGAAAGAAGCGAAAGGTGAGAATGACCAGTTACACACAGAGCTAACAAAAACAAACAGTAAAAATGAACAGTTAAGCAATGAACTGGGAAACGCAAAATATGAAATTGAACAGTTAAAAGAAAAACTGAAAAAAACAAAAAACGGCTTGATAACCGTTATCGTTCTGGCAATTATTGGCGTGATAATAGTGGGTATCGTCATTAATGATAAAAACAACTTATATGATTACGCTAATTCCCGGGCAAATAATTTACAGAACAGGGTTAATGCCTTGCAAAAGGACTATGAAAATGCGAAGGCTATATCAAAAATCATTGTAACGGGGATTAGTGTTGGGAACACTGATAGTGATAATAAATGGCTTACCAATCCCGGTGATAATCTACAGTCTTCACAAATAAGGTATTTGACTCCTGTTATAACCTATGATTCGACTATCAATGAAGATGTAACATTCAGTGTAAAAATCATTAACCCCTATGGGACGCTGCATACCGGCACAAGTTCTCCAAGCGGTTATACATTTTCCGATACTTTACGGGTAAATCGGGGTAATGGTCAATCATTAAAATTAAGTGGCTGGGGAAATAGCGACAGCAGCAGTTATTCAGCCGGTCAATACACAGTCGAAGTCTGGTACAACAATGTCCTTTTGAAATCAGAAAAGGTAACGATATCTCCATAAGGGAAAAAACTATGAGTAACAATCAAAACTACAGGTTGAATGTCGCTATTGGAATAGCGAAATGTCCGGCTACCGGCAAAATTTACGGCGTGCGGGTAGAAGAAAAGGCGGATAAAAAATGGTGGGCTACATGGGCCTTCCCCATAAAGCCGGAGGTGGCGAAGCGCGAAGGCTATACCACACATCAGTTCCCGCCCGATATTTTGTACGAGAAAGAGTACCCCGGATGCCCTTATTGCAAAAAGCATGAAAATCTGGCGGAGATCACCAAACCGGAGCGGAAAAAGCGGATACCCAAAATATGCGTTTCAAGTCCCGGGTGCGACGATATCGGGAACATCCTCGATTCCATAAAAATCAAATACCGTGATTTTAATGACGCCCACTATGACTGCGATGTGCTTTTTCTTAATTGTGTAACTGACGATGATGTAGACCCCGATGAATTGGAAAGATTCGTAAAAAATGGCGGTTGTTTATACGCCTCGTGCTATATGGATGAGGTTATTGACGAGGCGTTTCCCGGTATTTTTGATTTTGCCGGACACAATGGAGAAAGTAACATTACCCTCAAAACGGATGTTATTGACGCGGAATTAAAAGAACACATTGGAAACCGTCAGATAGAAATATACTTCGATACCGTTTGGGCGATGATGGACGGCGTGGAAGGCGATGTTCTGTTGCGCGCTTCTTCCAACAACAAGAGAAAGTACGCCGGTATACCCATAATGGCNAANGTAAAATACGGCAAAGGCTTAATTTTTTACACCAGCTTTCACAATCACGCGCAAGCCTCCGAAAGAGAAAAAGCGCTTTTACAGATGCTGTTACTCAAACAATTCGGCTCCAACGCAAACGCAAGCATGGTGGACGCAAGCAGTGACTTGGGCGTTGATTTGGACGCGATAAAGTCAAAGTTTAATTTTAACTGGTAAAGGTGAAAAGAAGCAAACAAAATGAACAATAATTTGTTAAACGTCATCAAACAAATCACCGCGCAATACGGCGACTCCGTTCTCTCCGAGCCAAAACGCGTTTCCGCTTTTTTCGCTGATCTTGCGCGGGATGAACCAAAACCGCAAAAAAACGCGCTGGTAAAATGCCTGGAACTCGGCTTTGCGCAAACCTTCAAAAATGGTCCCGAAAACGAGCGCGGCAACTGTAAACAGCGGCTTGCGCAAAGACTGCACGATGAAGAGGGGCTTGATTTGGCGTTATGCGAAGAAACACTTGAATTGCTGGCGGCGGCTTTATTCGGTGAACAAAAAGAGCAAAAAAATATGTGCAAAAATTGCGGGAAGGAATTGCAGGAGGGGTGGAAGGCTTGCCCGTTTTGCGGGGCAGCGGTTGAAAGCCCGAGTATTGGTTCTACGATTTCTGCGATTTCCGCGATTTCATCGGGCTCGGGAGGCGCGGGATACGGTGTTTCGTTGATAGAACCCGAACCCCAAAAAGAAAAAAAAGAGTCATGGTTGTGGTGGTTGATTTTTCCAATATTCGTACTAATATACATTTTCGCGGATGAAATAGGGGCATTTGTGGGCTCTTTATTTGACTGATCATTATGTTTGGGGTAAAAATGCTCAATGCCTTCCATAGTAACTGGACCAAGCCCTTCTCCCTCCGCAATCAGGGACGCGCGTACTTCATCGAAGATTATGATCTGCTGACCACCGTACTGTCCGCGCTGGAATGGAGAAAGCATAATGGCGGCATACAAATGGTTACGGATACTACCGGGGCGCAATACTACCGGCAGTTGGGGCTTGAGCATATTTGGGATTTGGGAATAACGGCTTCTCTGGACGCGCTGGATAGCGAAGCCATCTTCCCCCTGTCCTTTTGGGCGGCGGGGAAAATTTTCGCCCTGCGGCAACAGCCCGCCCCCTGTATGATGATTGACACGGATTTTATCGTGTGGAAGCCCCTTGCCGCCGATATACACGGCGTTACGCTTGCGGCGGCGCACCGCGAGGATTTATACGGCGAAATATACCCCGAAAAGCCGTTTTTCAACATGGACGGAAATTATCAGTTTCCCGCCGAATGGGACTGGACTGTCTTGCCGTGCAATACGGCGCTGTTGTATATTGATGATGAACAGTTCAAGGAGTACTACACATTGGAATCGATCAGGTTTATGCGGAATTTGCGGGAAACCAAAAACATCACGGCGGAGATGGTATTTGCCGAACAGCGGCTGTTGGCAATGTGCGCCGCCGCCAGGGGGATACCGGTAAAAACCCTGCTGGATACCGCCAACCTCCATACGCAGGATTCTTTTACCCATGTTTGGGGGTTAAAAAGGGAACTGCAAACNGACAGGGAAAAACGCCGCGAGTTNTGNGTAAATTGTGTGAAAAGGATTAACAATGATTTTCCTGAAGAAACAGCCGTTCTTAAAAAAATTGAACATATAAAACCCTATGTGGAGGCGGTAGCATGAATAATAATTTGTTGAAAATTGTTAAAGAAATTATCGAAAAATACGGCGAGTCGGTTCTTGCCGAACCAAGGCGCGTTAATTCGTTTTTTTCCGACCTTGCGCGGGAAGAACCAAAACCGCAAAAAAGCGCGCTCATAAAATGCCTGGAACACGGTTTTGTGGCAGCTTTGAAGGGCGTCTCCGCGCAGGATCGCGGGCGCTGCAAACAGCAGCTTGCTCAAAGACTGCACAATGAGGAGGGGCTTGATTTGGGATTGTGCAGAGACGCCGTGTCCCTGCTTGCGGCGGTATTATTCGGCGAACAGGAAGAGCACAAGAGAAACGTCTGCGCAAAATGCGGGAAAGAACTACAGGAA
>JGI24698J34947_10002173_pt1 | contig 10522 bp, 8 predicted proteins | sample TergutMp193P3_FD_34947 | JGI IMG/M metagenome (IMG submission 34947) | reverse complement strand
GCCCCTCGCAACTTTGGTTCTTCATGCCTCTAACTACGGTTAGATTCTTATTATGAGGCAGCCGCTCCTTTCGGTTAGATTTTATTTTGAGGCATTACGTAAGATTCTTTAAAGTTTTCGGGTTTAGCGCGATTTCCGGCCCGCTTCTTCCTGTTGCCAAAGCTATTGTATGGACGGCTTTGCCGCCGTTTGTTTCAATGAAACGGCGCAATTCATTAAAGGAGCCTCCTAATGAAAATACATCGTCAACAAGTATATAGCCTTGTCCGCTTTTTACGATTCCGTCAAAAGACGGCCTGAAAGCGAATCTATGCCATTCGTCTGTTCCGGTACGGTGTACGCGGTTGGTTTGGACAATGCCGTCGTCAACTTCAAGGCCGGTATTCATGCCGATATATTCCGCTAATGCCTCTGGGATTCTGTTTTTTCCGCCTGCTTCTATTGCGCGTACAGGGACGATAACCGCGCCTGAGTATTTCTGTTTGAGCGTCAGCAACTGCGCGTGATTTTCCGGCGTTCTGAGAAAATCGTGAACGAGGCGCAGAGCGGCGGCGCGGTTTTCGTGATTTTTTGCTTCGTCATAATCAGGGTGGGCTTCAAGGAATTTCCAGGGTTTGGCACATGCGTTTTCGAGATCGACAAAGTGCATTACGGGGGGAAAATCCGCGTCCCAACTGCCGTCATAGATCATTTTTTCCTGTCCTCAAACTTCATTTCAATTTTTCCTCCGGCAAGAATGAAAGCCGCTTTAAATTCTTTTCCCGCTTTGCTGACGCATTTTTTAACCTTGGTCTGTCTGCCGGCGAGCAGGGCCTGCGCATCCGCAGGGGAAACGGCGGCTTTACAAATTTCTTTCCAGACTGCAAAGCTGCAAGGGTTTGCGCCATTGTAGTTACTACAGTAGTAGTTTTTTTTGCCTTCGTATACATCCCCGCCGCAGAGGGGGCATTTCCCGAGAGACGTTTTTTCATGCCGGTATGTTTGCATGTCGGTATGAGCGACGGCGCGGCGCACGAAGCCTCTTATGCCGTCAAGGAAAGCGGAGGTGTTATCGTGGAGCTGTTCTTCCCACCGGGTAGTTTCGGGTATGGAGATAAAGGCGGCAAGCCCTTCATTTTTTAAAACATTTTCGATTAAAAATTTTCCGTCATCCGTGATGAGGATGTTTTTGCCTTTCAATGAGACGTACCTGCGGTCAACCAGCTTTTGAAGTATGGAACCGCGCGTGGCCGGGGTTCCCAAGCCGGTTAAGCGTCTGCCGTCTTCGTTGCGCGGATTCTCCATGAGCTGAAGCAGAGAGGCGAAAGTGTGGTGTTTTTTCGGCTCTGTTTTCTTTTCATCGATTTCAACGGACGAGACGGGATATTCTTTGTCTTTTTCAAGACCAGCGTAATCCTCTTCTTCTTCCTCGCCATCATCCGCGTTATGCGCTGTTTTCCAGCCTGTTTGCAGAATCTCAATGCCGGTTCCCTTAAACATAAACCGCTTTTTATCTGAAAAAACAGAGGCGGCAATTTTCACAGAATTGTATACATACGGCGGTTTCAGGATCGTGAAAAAACGCTCAAAAACAAGAAAATAAATATTTTTTTCTTCATCGGAACAGTCCAGCGGAAGCGGCGTTAACGGGATAAGCGCATGGTGGTCTTGGAGTTCTGCGGAATTGAACAGGCGTTTATTATCTGCGGAGATTAGGGAGGGATCGGCTCCGTCCATAGGGTTTACCGGTCCTTTTCCTACATAAGCAGAAGCAGAAACAAGTTTTTCATAAATGTCCTTAACCAGCGAGACGTTCTCATCGCCCATGACGCAGGAAGGAGTGCGGGGGTATGACAGGCATTTATGCTTTTCGTATAACGACTGCGCGATTTCAAGAGTTTGTTCAGGGGAGTACGAGTATTGTTTATGCGCTTCTTTCTGCAGGGCGGTGAGGTTGAATAACTGCGGCGGCTGGACCGTTTTTTTCTCTTTTTCAATTTCAGTAACAACGCCTGTTGTAAGAAAATCTTTCTCCGCTTTTATTTCGGCAAGTAATTTAGAATCATTCTCGAACCGCGCTGGGAATTCGTCATTGTCGGGATTTACAAGTTTTACGGAGAAGGGAGACGCTCCTTCCATCACCGCTTTTACTTCAAAAAATTTCTCCGGCGTAAAATTAACGATAGATTTTTCCCGCTCATGGATTGCGCCGAGCAGGGCGGTTTGAACGCGCCCGAAGTGGAGAAGTTTTCCTGATTTTAGCGACACCAGGCGCGTAAGGTTCATGCCGGCAAGCCAGTCGGCGTGCTGGCGGGCGAAACCCTGTTCGCGGTAAGAGGCGTATTCCTCAAGAGGCTTGGCCTTTTCAATCCCGGTTTTGATCACTTCCGGCGTGAGGGCTTCGGACACCCAGAAGCGGCGGGCATTGGAATAATTTGAAAAACCTACATAGTCAAGGATTTCCGCGCCGATAAGTTCGCCCTCGCGCTCCGCGTCGGTGGCAAGCAGAAGGGAATCGTTTTTTCTGGCGTTAAAACATTTTTTTATAACGTCAAGCTGATGTTTGGTTTTTTCGATAACCCTGTATTTTACAATGTCCGGGATGATCGACAGCCCTTCGAGGGACCATTTCTTCAGGGCGGGATCGTAATCTTCTGGAAGGCAGTCTTCCAGAAGGTGGCCGAGGGCGTTGACGATGCAATAGTCCTTGTTCTCCCAAAAATTGTCTTTTCTGGGAACGCCGAGGGCGTCGGCGAAGGCCCTGGCGACTGAAGGTTTTTCGGTAAGAATAATCATAAATCCTCCTAAAATAAATTAATTTGTTTTTGCGCGGGAGAACTTTCCGCGAGTCTGCCGAGGGCGGCATAGTTAAGTTTTCCGCGCTGTTCGAGCAGGTAAACGAGGCGGGCGTAAAAGCCGTCGTCATGGGCGAAAGCGCCTGGCGAATGTTTATTGAGCCATGCGGCGGCGCGTTTGAGTTTGTCCACGCGGGATGAGCGGACTCTGAAAATCAGGGAGACTTTTTTTGAGAGGCCGGGGAGCATAACGCCGCCCTCAGCCTGAATGTTGCGGATAACGCAGGCTTCCCGGTATGTGGGGTAGGTGTAATACAAGATGACCGCGGCTTCCGGCGCGTAATACAAAAGCGTGTGTTTTTTCTGCCGGTCGTAAGTTTTCCAGGAATGAAGCCCGTCTGAGTAGAGGGTGTAGAAAGAGGCGCAATCCGGGATGACAATTTCAAGATGGTTTTTCATGCGCCTGCCGTAAGCCCGTATTCTTTTTGCATATCCCTGATAAGCGATTTGCATTTAACGGGGTCATTAAACGCGAATTGGGCATAGAGCGATTCTTCCCGTTCGAGGTACTCCCTGCGTTTTTCCGGCGGGAATTCATGCAGTTCGCGGTAAAGCAGTATTTGTTCCGGCGGGGGATTTTCCGGCAGCCCGCAGTAAGGGCAGTCTCCGTCACCGGCATGGGCCTCTCCGCAGGCGGGGCATATTAAAGGCGGTTTGGGCGGCCAGGATGCCTGCGGCATGTTTTCCGTCAGGCTTAGTTTAAATTTTTTGAGAATGTTGTCTAAAAAAAACAGGGAGAAAAAAAGCCCGTCGAAAGAACGGTAGTTCATGCCTTCGCACATTTCATGAAGCCAAGACAGGTATCTGAAGTCCAAACCATTTTCGGACATAAAAACGGCAGCTCTGGGATAAAATTTTTTATCAAAAGACAGCCTGCTGTCGAGGGTTGATAGGGCCTCTTTTAATTCCTCCTGGGAAAATGATTCCCGCAGGCCCGGAGTAGTAGTAGTTTTATTTATATAACTACTACTACTAGTTCTATCGCCAAATTTGGCGGTGTAGGCGTTTTCAGGGGCTTGTACTCCGCCGGAATCGGCGGTGTAGGGACTTTCGCGCCCGTCTACTCCGCCAAGATTGGCGGGGTTAGCTTCTTTTTCAGGGTTTTCTACTCCGCCGAATTTGGCGATGCAGGCATTTCCAGAGGCCTCCACTTCGCCGGAATTGGCGATGCCAGCTTCTTTTTCAGGGTTTTCTACTCCGCCGGAATTGGCGATGCAGGCATTTCCAGGGGCTTCCACTTCGCCGGAATTGGCGATGTAGGGAACTTCGCGCCCGTCTGCTTCGCCATAATCGGCGGTGCAGAGTTTGCTTTCAACGGGGCAAATTCTGATTCTTCTGAATCTGCTGCGTTCATTTTCAATGACGATGTAGCCTGAATCCTTCAGTTCGGCAATGAACCTTGAGGCGTTGCGCCCTGATTTTGTGCTGTCCAGGAAAGAATTGCTTGACCGGCAGTCCCCGTACAGGGAAGAAAGCCTGGCAATCTTCCCGTACATGATTTTTGCCCCGTCGGACAATCTTTCATCCTCCAGCACGTCTCCGGGGATTGTAATTTCCCTGAAACGGTTTTCTTTTTCTGAAATATTAATTTTTCCCTCCCTTTAAAAGAGTTACCGGCAATTGCCGGTTACTGGTAACTGTTTCTAATTCTGCAAAAAAAAATAATAACCCTTTTACCAATAGGGAAATAAAGACAGAAGAAAAAGACAAAAAAAAGCCGCCTCCGGGGGATTCCGAAGGCGGCCTGCAATGCCGTGGATGAGGGAAAATAAATTCCCTGTTAGGTGATTTTAGTAGATTTTGTGGACGGTGACGGAGCCCGCCGATCCGTCTGAAGGCCTGCCGCCGCTGACGGCCCCTCCCGGCGAACCGCCTCCCCTTGCGGAATTGCGGCTGTTCCCTCCCGGCGATCCGCCGATGCCTTCCTTTGCCGCCCCAAGAGAGAAAGAAAAATTATAAAAGCCGTATTCGGGAAAGGGCCAGGAATAAGATAACGGGCTGAGGGAAGAAGGGGCGGCTCCTGCGCCGTTGGCGTTGTTTGTGTTAAGCCATTCCAGCGCGTCGGCATAATACAAAGCCGCCGCCGCCGCGCCGCCGTTACCGCTATTGCCTGAGAACAGATAGCTGTCGGCCAGCCGGAACATGGGAATCGGCGGCCGAATATCGAGATAGAGGTCGTGGCTCTCGCCGTCATAAGAGAATTCATAATGATAGAGGCTTATTGTAGGCATGTTCAGAGGAATAGAAGAATAAGAAGCCGTGCCGCCGGCGCCGGAAAAGAGCGCATTTGAAAACGTCCGGCTCGAAAACTGGATTTCCCCGGCATCCGCGCCGTTGCGGTTTGAGTTCCGATCTATGCTCTGCCCGCCGCTGCCGCCTGTTACGCCCCCGCCGTTACCGCCGTGCCCTTCAGATGCGGTCATATTGGAAGACTGCTGAAACCAGCCTGCCGCGCCGCCGCCCGCTCCGGGGCCTATTACGCCTCCCGATCCCCCGGCCCCTCCCGGAGTTAAAAAAGTCCCGCCCGATCCGCCTCCCCCTCCGCCTGCGAACAGGAAATATTTTTCTTCTTCGCAGTAAAGGAAGGTTCCCGAGCCCCCTCCTCCTCCCCCCCCGCCTGAGGCGGCGGGGAGGCTGGCCTGCGTTCTAAGGCTGTTTAGCCGGTAATTCGGAGTAAACGTCCATTCGCTCCAAGGGCTCGGCGGCCCGCTGTTGCTGTTACGGTATGTTGCAGAAATGACGACTTCAAAAGTCCTGATAGTGAAACTGCCTGACAGCGAAGGGGCGGGTGCGGCATAACCGCCTGAACCCGTATAAGCCGTGAACGCTGTGTCCCTGCCTATTACAAGCAGTTCCGAAACGGAACCGCCGTCGCCGCCTGAAGAGGAACCCGTTACGGTAGAACCGCTTGACGCGCCGTAGCCTCCCCCTCCGCCCGCGCCGCTGATCCTTATTGCGTAAACGCCCGGCTGAAGGGTAACGGCTGCGGCATTGGGGTTATCCGCGCCGTCCAGGGCGTAATACGCCGGGCGCGAAGCCGTGAGCTGATTGTAATCCGCAGCGTTTAAGACGAAGGAATCAAAATGCCGGAAATCGTCCGCCATGCTTGTCTTGAATAAAAACTGATTGTTTTCTCTCAAGAAAATCATTTTCCAAAGGGCGCGTTTGCTTCCGTTATACCAGCCTCTTTTTAAATTTACGTAAGACGGCGCAGCGGCTGAATATTCATAATAGACGTTATTGTTAACGCGGTAGGCATAAAGGTATAAAACGCAGGAACCGTACGGCGTAAGGGCGGAGACCGTCAGGTTATTGGGCACGGTGTGCCTGTAGCCGTCAATATCGAAGGAAGATCCCGCCTTGATAGTAGGCACGGCGCTCTCGGTAAGCTCCGCTGAAAAATAACCGTAAAAAGTAAGGCAGTCAAAAGCGGCCGAGCCGTTGGAAAAATGCAGGGTAAGGTTGAGATCGCGGGTAATGGAAATTTGCGTTTCAATGTCCACATTGATTGTAAACGTAACGGCGAACGGCCCGCTGCCGCTGAACCAGCCGGCGCCGGATGAACTTGAAAGCGGGATTAACGCGGCGGCGTATTGGCCTTCCCTGACAACAGCGATGCTGTTGTAATCCCTGCATGAAGCCACGGCCCCTGCGAGGTTATACACGGCAACATCGGTAAAATGTTCTTTTGAGGCGTAAAACGGAAGGCCCGAGACGGTAAGGCACGGAACCGGTTTTTCGGGGATGTTAAGAATGTCCAGGAACCCGCTGCCGTCGATGAAGGAGACCTGCACCCGGTCTTCAACCGTAAAACGGTAGCGCAGTTCTGCATCGACGTTAATGTCAAAGGAAACGTAATACCAGCCTGTTTCGGTAAAGACGGAATCCATGCTGTTGTAATGGAGCGGGATGGCGGCGGAAGCCGACCAGCCGTCCGCTGAAATCTCTATGCGGGAGTAATCGGAGCATTTGGCGACGGCCCCCGCCTGGTTGTGGACAAGGACGCTTGAGATATTATGCGCGGACAGGTTCGCCGGCAGGTTGTAGATTGTCAGGTAACGCGGCCCGTCGGAATTCTGAAAGGCTTTTGCCGGCAGGCTGCGCGCGTCGGCTTCCCCGCGCCCGTCCGTGAAATAGACGAGGAAATTATCGGATACGCTTACGATGTATTTTGTAACCGCGTCCACATGGATTGTGAACGCAGAATAAAAGAAGCCGGTCTCGATGAATTCCGAATCGTCATTGTAAACCAGCGGCAGGTACACCGTGCTTGAGTCGTTATCCCTGAAGATGCGCACGGGATTATCCTTGCTGAGCTTTCCGATAACCGAGGCGGCATTGGCGATCTGAACGGAAAAAACATTCGGAACCTGCGTGTTGCGGGGCATATTTGTGAGCTTGAGGAAACTCCCCGTCCTTTCCATCTCGTCCCTTTCCTGCCTTGACATCTCACCGCTTCCGGGCCTGCCCGAGAGCAGGGAAGGATCGTCAATCCACGTCATGTCGCAGGCGGCAAAGACAGCGGAGACGGCAATGCAGAGCAAAAGAATTTTTCTTTTCATAAAATCCTCCTAATTGATTTTTATAGAGAGCAGAAAAATAATGCTTTCAAATTTAAAGCCGGTCTCAACGGCGAGGCCGAGCCGGGATCCGAAAAAACGGCGGACTCCCAAACGGAAATCGTGCCAATAGACGCTGACAGGGGAGTCGTTGTATTCCGCCAGAATGCGGTTGCGGATAAACCCGAAATCAAAAACGTACGCGAAGTAGAGATCGGTAAGGGGATCCAGCAAATCGAAATGGTATGCGAACCTTATCCCGAAACTTTTGAGGTTCGGGTACGGCGTTTTAAAAAAGATTCCTGCGGAGAACGGCAGGGGCAGGGGAGGCAGCCAGTCGATGCGGACTTCGACCGGAAGGGCGTTGAATTCAAAATTATCAAAATTATCAAGCATGAACGGGGCAAGGGCGACGTCCGCAAAGACGGAATTCTTATCCGCGATTTCCGAGTGCCGCCACAGGTTTATCCCGTCAAGCGCGGGCAGGCTAACCGCCGAAAGCAAAAGGAATAAATAAATTAAAACAAATTTTTTCATCTATTCTTCCACTATGACGAGCGCGACGTCCTTAACGCCGCCGCTTGTCAGAGTCTGCATTAACGTGCTTCCTTCAGCTAACGCGGTTATTTCGATGCCGTAACCTGTAGGGGAAACGGAAATAACAGAGCGATCGTAAACGGCGTTTATAAGGATGTTCCCCTGCTGTTTTTTTGAATAAACGGAAAACTGAAGGAACGCCTTTTCGCCCGGCTTCAAGCCGATCTCAACCAGCTCAATAACGGCGGAACCGCCGGAAGGGACGGTAACGACTGCGGCCGTAGAAAAGAAGCCTTCATCCGGGGCGTAGAAAGAAAAATGGGAAACCTTTGAAAAAGAAGCGGCGGCAATGAGCAGGATGAAGATTCCGTTAATTAACAGGGAAACTGTTAACAGGATTGATTTAATTTTTATCTGCATAAAATTACTCCAAAACATATCTTTGGGCCGGAGGGAATGCCGGCACCGGGGGCAGGTAAAGCGTGCTGTTCAGCATGATGTTGATAAGCGTGCCGTTTTCGACGGTAAGCGTGGGCTGTATGTTCATGGCGCGGGCGGCCAGGTTCCCGCCCAGCTGGTTGACAAGCTGAGAGTTTGCCTCGGCGATGTTGGCGGCGGAAGCGTCCGTGGCGTGCCTTGCAGCCGATTCCGTCATGCCCGCGTTGGCAACAGAAAAAAGCGTAATAATGCCTGCGGCTTTGACGTATTCAAACCAGTTTTCGTCGTACTTTGCCTCCTGCCCGCTCATGCCCGATCTGTCAACGCCGTTAGCCCCGCCGAGGTCAATTTGAAACCCGTCCGGGCGGATCATCGTGTCCCAGACAATCTGTACCCTGTGCTGGGCGTAAGATACGGAGCTGTTGTACCTTGCCAAAAGGAGCGTGCCCTGCGGGATGAGGAGCGCGCGCCCCGTCTGGGAATCGAAAACATTCTGCGTAACGCGGGCTAGGACATTGCCCGGGAGATCCGTGTTTACGGCGGTTTCGAGAATCCCTGGAATGACGGTTCCCGCCCAGACTGCGTTTTCGCCCAGGTACCGCCCGTTATACGCCGCGCCGCCGTTGGGCGAATCGTAAAACGGCTGCTGATTGTTTTGAGCGGCGTATTCGGAAGCCTGAGTTCCGTAAGGGCTGACTGCGCTTCCCTGCTGAGCCGGGGCCGGGGCATTTTGAGCAATTTGCCCCGCCCCCGAAAACAGGCTTCCCTGCACCTGCGGGATCAGGGAAGAGCGGAAATGAGTCGGTTCCGGCTGCCTTGCGGCCTGCGCGGGAGCCTGAGGGGCCTGAACCTGCGCTGGGGGCGGCTGGTACTGCTGGGGCTGAGGGGCGCGGATCGATTCAACTTCCGGGGACATGTTAAACGAGACGGGAGGGAGGAGCGGTTCCGGCTCCGGGGCCTGTTCCTGCCGGGCCGTATTTTCCATGACCGGTTCCGAATCCGCCCGCCTTAAAGAGCGGTCGCGCAGGGACGAAAGGAATTCGGCAGGGGTATTGGAGGCGGGCAGTTCGTTTTCAACCGAGGCGGGNTTTTTCGGAGGCTTGAGCGCGTTGAACACAAGCCCCCCGCATATAACGGCGGAAAACGAAATGCAAAGGGCGATCAGCACCCTTTTCCGGTTGAACAGGCCCGGCGGCTGAGCGCTGCCGTCCATGACGGTGGCCTGTTCTGGCGACAGCTCAAACTGCCCTTCTTCCTGCGCTTCTTCTTCAGGAATTTTATCGTCCTGCATGTTAACCTCTCTTTTTCGCGACGGTAATTTCCGTACGCCCGATTTTTATGGTGATGTTTTCAACTAACTTGTCGATGACGATCATGTTTTCCACGACGCGGAAATTAAGGATGCCGGAACGGTTTTCAAAAACCGCCGGAAGCTGCGTCTGCAAAACCGTGCCGGGGAACGCGATGTAAGTTTTGCTGCCGTCGTCAAAAACCAGTTCCGGCATCCATGAGGGCTTGTTAAACAGGCTGTACGTTATGCGGTAGTTAAATGACAGATAACGCGGGTCGATTCCTTGAGATGAAGAACCGCCTGAACCCGGAATTGCGGACAGCTGGGAAGGCAGGTAGTTATTCGGGACGGCGGGCAGGTAGCGCCACCTTACGATGGGCATGTAGACGTCCCTGTAACTGCGCAGGATTATGTAGTACACGCGCCTGTCGGTGTTGATGATAAGCGACGCTTCAAGCCCTGCTTCCGCCGGTTTGATGTAGATGTGCTGTACCGGCACCCCGTTCTCGTAGCTTGCCCCCGCCCCGATAATCCACCGTTCGCTGTCGGAAATAAAAGGGATTTCAACGGCGCGTTCCCCCGGCTCAAGCGCGATGTCCGACACGCGCAGGGGCTGGGTATAGACTTCGTAGACCCAGTCCCTGTCGTAGTCGTAAACGATGGCGGCATGAGAATAGTCGCTGGGCCTGACAATTCCGGCGCTGTTGGATTCCCTTACGGCCTGCTGGCCGGAAGCCGGTGCGGCGGCGGGCCTTTCGCCCTGCGGGACGTACACCGGCCTTTCGACGACAATTATTTCAGGATTGGGAACAGGCTCGGCAGGAATTATCCCCTGGACGATTTCCGCGGTTCTCCCGAGCTCC
>JGI24698J34947_10002172_pt1 | contig 10523 bp, 5 predicted proteins | sample TergutMp193P3_FD_34947 | JGI IMG/M metagenome (IMG submission 34947) | reverse complement strand
CGATTCACAGCCTCTGTGACAGTCCGGTACTCCGCTTTTTTCAGCGGGCCCGAGGAGAAATCCAGTATAAAGCGGCTGAATGCGGCTTCTTGCAGAAACGGGATCTTGTCCACAATGGAGAAAGCGTCCCAGGGAAACACCAGGCTTCCTTCCGGCGCGGAGACGAGGCGGAAAGCTTCGTCTCTGCTGCCGGTAAAATTCTCGAAATGATAGAAATCGCAAAGATCACGCCGCATACGGAAAAGGCTTGGCCTCGCGAAAACGGTGATGAAAACCCTGGATCGCCTGAACTGCTCTTGCTCTTGCCGTGGAAAGGTTTTCTCCAAATTCTGCCTGTTGTTTTCAAATGGGGTAATACAGTACTCAGCCCCGCAGCCGGAAAGACAATCCCATGCCCACGTGTTAAAAGTATAGAGCCAGGGTCCCGCGATAAGCGCGGCATCTTTTTTCTGGCGGAAGAATGAAAATTGCCCCAGGTTGTTCACGACGAACCGGGTATAGCTTTTTTTCATTAAGGCAGGAATTGCTTCCTCAAGCTCTCCGTCTTTCCCCTGTGGGAAAAAAGGGTCCAGTGAGATGATGATGTCATTCGCCGGAAAGGGGAGTTTTTGTCCATCGACACCCAAAAGCCGCTTCGCGAGTTTCTGGCTATACGGCAGAATTACCTTTGCCGGTCTTGACGACTGGAGGATGTACAGGTCTTCGATACGTGAAACCATTGTGTAGAGGCCTGCGGGAAAATCCGTTTGATTGGTTTTATCTTTTTTCCCTTTGGATTTTTCATTGCCGTGGATGTCTGCGCTTTTCTTTTTTAACAACCTTTCCGCTTTAGGCGGAGGCGCCTTTTCCCTGCCGGGACCACGGGCGGACGGCTCGCCTCTGATCACGGGGGAGTAGCGTTTTGTCATTGCCTTTGTTTGAATGAGGTAAACCGCGTCACCCGGCCCGAAGCCTTCGGGGATGGAAATCCATCTGCCGCCGTTTGGATCGGTTTCGACGGCGTTTATCTTATGGGAAATGCGCTCGGAATCATCTGCCTTGTGAAGACGGATCGAGTCCCCCCGTGAGGGGGCAATAGTCCCGGCTTCAATGAGGCCCTGTCTTCTTTCGTCCCGGCCCCTCACGCGGAGAAGCATCCCCAAAGCAATGCCTGTACCGCCGTTTTGGTTTGGATTAAGCCAATCGATTTCGTCCTGTCTTTCACCTTCGCCGCTGTTGATGAGATAAACCGTTTTGGAACGGGCAAAATCATTTTTCAGTATTGACTGGGCATCCGAAATTGCCTTGCGAAGGTTACCTTCATTCGCATCCAGATTGTCGATCACCATGCGATATGCGGAAACAACTGTGCCCACATATTCGGCGCTTTTCATCCGGCCTTCGATTTTAAAGGAATTGACTCCCGCCTTGACAAGCGAGGGGAGCTGTTCGATAAGCTCAAGATCAGCCGGGCTGAAATAGTAGCCTCCGTCCTCCCCTTCCGGGGCCTCCAGGCTTTTCCCTTTGTACGCGGTGTAGAATCGCCGGCAGGCCTGGGTGCACATTCCCCTGTTAGCGGACTTGCCGCCAAGGTAACTGGAAAAAAGGCAAAGCCCCGAAACGCTCACGCAAAGGGCGCCGTGGACAAAGACTTCAAGTTCCATGTTGGTGTTCGCCCGGATATCACGAATCTCGTCCAGAGAGAGTTCCCGGGCAAGAACCGCCCGCGAGAAACCGTACCTGGAAAGCAGGTTTACCCCGCGGGCGGAAGCGACATTCATTTGGGTAGAGGCGTGGAGTTTAAGCGAGGGGAAATTATCCCGAACCATTGTAATGATCCCAAAGTCCTGAACCAGGATGCCGTCGGGCCCAAGGCCGGCCAGATATTTCAGAAGCTGGTAAACCCTGTCCGCCTCCCGCTGTTCAAAAACCGTATTCACCGTTACGTAGAGCTTACGGCCCATGCGGTGAAGGGAATTGAGGGCGCCCTCAAATTGTGAATAAGTAAAATTGGCGCTGCGCATCCGGGCATTAAAATCCTTCAAACCCAAATACACAGCGTCGGCGCCCTCCCCTATCGCTGCGTCCAATGCTTCGGGAGAGCCGGCAGGGGCCAAAAGTTCAAGTTCCATTATCGATATCGTCCGTACTTGCGTTAAAAATACCCATATCTCCTCCTGGAGTTAACTGTTCACATAGGGACAGCGCATACGTCTGGCCAAAACGACAAGGCTGACGATGATAAGAGCCGCGTAGATAATACAGCTCCGGTAGCCCCAGGCAGGCCCTGCCAGGTTGTTGGTAAGGCCTATGAGGTACTGTAGGCCGCTATTCAGGGCGCTGGCAATAACGATGACGGCGCTGGTCATCACAGGAGCATCCGGCCCGAAATAGACCATCGCAACTGCCAGAATCGTAGGCCAGAACACGGCGACGAAAAATCCAAGGGCCGGGAGAATGTAAAGTCCCCTCGCTCCAAAAACAAAGCCCAAGACATAAGTCAAGATCGCCGCCGACACGGCAATAAAAAGACTGCGTAAATAACCGATCTTTTCAATCGCGAAACCGCTTAAAAGACGGGAAACCGTAAAGAGAATAAAAAAGTTTGAAATAAAGGCGGCTCCACTGGTTTTGGGATCCAGGTTGTATACATCCTGAAAGTAAAGCCCCGACCAGTTTTCGGAACTCGTTTCTACCGTCACCATGAGGCCAAGAACCACGGCAAAAAACCAAACCATGGGGGTTTTGAGAGCCGCTAGAAAGCTCACCTTTCTCGTTCTCTGTGGATCTTCATGGCCGGAATCCTGCGCCTGAGGTTCACCCGGAAAATGGGCCAAAAGGGAAGCGATAAAAAATAGCAGCACCAGAGAAACCGAAAGGAGGTAAACATAACGCCAGTTCATGATAGCCGCTAACGCGCCCGCCACCCTGGGGCCCAGACTGGAACCCGCGCCGTAAAAAAAGTGCATTAGACTCATAAGCAGCGCCGCCCGTGAAGTGAACAACTGGGCAGCAAGGGCGTTGGAACTTACCTCAAAAAGACCGAAACACGCGAAAACAGCCAACAGGGACGTTGTTACGTGCCAGAAACCGGGCATAAAAACAATGCTCCCAAGGCCGGCGAACATGAAAACAAATCCCGCGATGAAAGTCTTTTTAACCCCCAGGCTCCCAATTAATATCCCTCCTATCAGACAGAACAGCATATAACTCAAAGTATGGAGGGAAACCATCATACCCTGCTGATCGTAGGAGATGCCGAATTCCGCTTTTATAAGGGGATAGGAAACACCTTTGATATTTCCGATGAAACCGAAAATGAACATGGATCCAAAAAGGATAAAGTAAAGCAAAGGGGTCTTTGGTTTAATCGGGATTTTGATCATTTATCCAATAGTCCTTTAATTCGCGCACAAAGATCGGCAAAGCCAGTACCGTTTACCGCTGATAACGGGACGCTTTCCGGGTACAGCTTTATCAGCGTGTACAAATCGTCGCCGGTTTCCAGACGATCAATCTTATTCAGAACGTTGATCATCGGTACTTGTCCAGCGCCAATTTCCTGTAATACCGACAGGGTCGTTTTGAACTGCGTGTCTATATCGGGACTCGAGGCGTCAAGGACGTTTATTAGCACATCGGCGTGGCTCGCCTCTTCCATGGTGGAACGAAAGGCGTTGATCAGGTTGTGGGGGAGGCGCCTGATAAAGCCCACGGTATCAACCAGGAGGACGGTCACCCCAGGGGACAGTTCCAGCCGCCGCGAAGTGGAATCCAGCGTGGCGAAGAGTTTGTCCTCCGCCAAAACCCCGGCTTTGGTGAGCGCGTTGAGAATCGTGGATTTTCCCGTGTTCGTATACCCCACGAGGGCACAAACCGGTACGCCATTGCGCTCCCTCTGCCTTCGCTGAACCTGGCGCTGGCGCTTAACGGCCTCAAGCTCATCCTTCAGCCGATGAATCCTCTGTTCCACCTGCCGCCGATCCGTTTCCAGCTTCGTCTCCCCGGCCCCCCTTGTTCCGTAGCGGCCGCCCCTCTGCCTGGAAAGGTCGATGTACCTGTGCTGCAGCCGTGGCAGGGAATACACAAGTTTCGCCAGGTTTACCTGAAGTTCGGCTTCCCTGGTACGCGCCCTGCTCGCGAAGATCTGAATGATGAGTTCCTGCCGGTCAATAACAGGCATTCCCGTCAGCTCTTCCCAATTTCTCTGCTGTGACGGGGTCAAGTCGCGGTCAAAAATTAGGCAATCCGCTTCCAGGGAAACGGCTTTTTGGGCCAACTCCTCAGCCTTTCCGGTTCCGATACCGAACTTGGCGTTCTTCTCCCTGACATGAATCAATTCCTGCGACACAATCTCAAGCCCCAGCGTATCGACCAGACTCGAAAATTCGGCCTTCAGGGAATCCAGCTCAGAGGATGACGTTCTTTCTTCCCCGCCAACTTTGTTGGCGACGCCTACCAAAAAGGCCCGCGTGCTCTTCTCTTCAACTTCGGTTGTTTTACTCATATTTCTCCTCTACTCTTATAGCATAAAACAGGAATTTCCGATATTCTTCAATAGAGAGAGGCGGAATGTGACTACTTCGCGAAAGGCGATAATAAGTTTACTCATTGCGGTTTTATTCTTTGGGGGGTTCTCTATTCTTGCCTTTAGCGGATTGTTCAGCCTCCTGGAAACCCGGTTTTATAACCCGTCCGTCACCGAGCATCTGAACCGCGATAATGCGCGGAACGCCGGGGTGATAGACCGGTTCTTCACGGAAACGCGGGAGCGCTTCTCCGAAACCCTGAGAACCGACACGGTAAGGCACAGTTTCCTGACTTATCAAAGGGCGGAAGATGTCTCCGCCCGCGCAAGTATTTACAGTCGCTTAATCGAGTCTTTCTACGGTGTTCAATGGGTTCGCTTTATCGACGCCGGGGGACAAAGGCTTTTGTTCTCATCTTACGGCCCTGACATTCAGAGCGGCGACGGTACATTCCCGGTTTATAAAGACTACAACGAGCCGGATCTCCCTTACGGGGTTGTAGCGGTTGCCGAAGATGGGCCGCCGAAATACACTTTTGACGAGAGGGCAGGGCGCGTAATTTTTTCGCTGCCGTTATACGATTCTTTCGATATTTATTGGGGCACGGCGCTGTTTTCGCTTTCGGTTGACGCGGTATCCGCCCGGCTTGTAAACGAAGGAAGGATCAAGCCCGGTGAGGATATAACGGTGATCTCAAACCCGGCGGGCCTGTTGTTCGGGGCGGTTCCGGGCTTGGATCACTCGATAATACGAATTTCGACCATAACTTCCCAGGGGTTCCTCGTCGGTCGCCTCGCGGGCGAAGAGGTCTTTCTGCTTCCCACAAGCATGAAGGTCATCCTTCTCGTGGCTTTTTTTCTGACAACGTATCTTATCATCTTTTTATTGTTCAACCTCCGGCAGGATCCGCTTGTCGTTGTCCAGAACCGGCTTAAACAGCTCCAGATTTCCCTTATTGAGCAGTTCTATGAACGCAAGAGCGAGGCGGACTGGGCGCGGTGGATTAAGGAGCTGGAAAACAGGCGGGAAGAAGTCCGGGGCCTTTTGAAGCGGGGCGTCAAAGCAGACTCAGGCAAAAGCGCCGACATGGACATCCTGATAAACAAGTCCTGGGACGAGCTTCTCGCGATGCTGGGCAGCCGGAGGAATCTGGCGACTCCGGGGGAAACAGACATTGACGAGGAGAAAATCGCTTCGGTTTTACAGAAGCTCCTTGAGGCCGCCAGGACAGGCGCTTCTTCCGCGATTGCGGCTGACGGAAAGGCCGACCTCCTGAATAAAGCCGCGCCAATCGCCAACGAGCCGGAAAATACCGAATTGGCGGAAGAAATCGAAGTTCTCGAAGAATTGGACGAAGCGGAAATTGCCGAAGATAATTTATCCGAATCCAGCGCACCTCCGCCCATTTCCCAAACCAATATAGATGTCCTGGCCAGCCAAATAGAATTCAGCCATGATATCGAACCTGAAACGCCGGACGACGATTTATTCGACGGGGAGCTGGAGATAGTGTCTCCCTTCTCCGCAATGGTTTTTGATTCCTCGCCGGAACGAAGTTTCGACGCAGACGATACCGCCGCAGAAGAAGGCCAAGAAGGCCCATCGAATGAAAACTTCGGTAAAAATGAGGATGATGAACTCGGCATTAATGCTGACACAGCCGCGAACGAAGGGCTGCCCCTCATCACCACACCGTTTTCCGGTTTTTCAAACGACGCGGGGATTGAGATACTGGAAACCGTAAATGACGAGGAAGGAAACCAAAATAGCGGCGATGGCAATATCATAAAGGAAAAAGAAGGGATTCATTATATAAGCGAGGATATTTTGGCTCCTTCTCCCGAGATCTCCGTGACTCTTAACCCGGGGTTTAAGGAGCTGGTGGATGATGTGACGAAATGAGTATGAGAAAAAGAGAGGGTAGATAGTAATGCTGGGGGCAATCATCGGTGACATCGTGGGGTCACGGTTTGAATTTAATAATCATCGAAACAAGGACTTTGACTTGTTTGCTATAAACTGCTTTGTTACCGACGACAGTATAATGACGCTAGCTGTCACCAAGGCAGTTTTAGCCTGCAATGGCGACTGGGAACAGCTTGGAGAAAATGCCATCAGGTACATGCAAACAATCGGGCGCAAATACCCCGATTGTGGTTTCGGTGGTATGTTTAGGAAATGGGTATTCGACAATGACCCCAAGCCATATTATAGTTATGGTAACGGCGCGGCTATGCGCGTTTCGCCGTGTGGCTTTATCGCACGAACAGAGGATGAGGCAAGACTGCTTTCTCAAAAAATTACTGAAATTACGCATAACCATCCCGAAGGATTGAAAGGCGCAGAAGCAACCGCTGTCGCTATATTTTTGGCATATAACGGAGCTACAAAGGATGAAATAAAGAAACGTATAGAAAAAGACTATTACAAACTCGACTTTGACCTTGACAGCATCCGTGAGAACTATCAATTCAACGAAAGCTGTCAGGAAACTGTGCCACAGGCGATTAAAGCTTTTGTTGAATCTGTCTCGTTTGAAGATGCTATTCGTAATGCGGTAAGCATCGGCGGGGACAGTGATACTCTGGCCACTATCACGGGAGGCATTGCCGAAGCTTATTATGGCATTCCTGCCGATCTGAAACACAAGGCATTGACATACCTCGATCGTGAATTACGCGGTTATTACCGGGAATGGGAAAAATTTTTTCGTAAAACGTTTCCTGTCAGAAAATTTATCTGTCTTACAAAATATATTGATAAATTCGAGAACAATGAGAAAATCAATGATTTTTACCTTGAATTCTATCATTTTATGTGTGTATACCCGGAATATGAATTGACCAGATATGCGGAGATACTCGAAAAAAACAACCTTAAATGGGAAACTAATTCGATGCGGTCTGCTGATGTGAGTAATCTGGGCGAAGAGTGCGTCCTTGCTCTCATAACGGGAGTTTTCCGCGCCGATCATTTTTCGGAAGGCGTTTTGGAAGAATTTATCAAAGATGGATTCATAAGCAGTTGGCTTAATCGCCTGAAGGCTCTTGATGATGAACGTAAGAGCGAAGAAGAAAAACCTGCGCTCAAGCAGGTAAGGATACGCTTGCACCCGTTTCGGAGAGGTATTGCAAGCGAATTAATAATTACCGAAAAAAATGCCACAATCAAGACTGGTACTATTAACGGAGGAAGTGTTACACACCAGTATGAGTTTAGCGATACAACCGAGTTTGGCGAATTTAGTTTAACCGCAATGAGAGATTGTCTTGAGGCTGACGGTTGGGACGATGGGCGGATTTTCCATGAGGCAGATTCAATTGCTTATCTCTATGAACTTGACGCCGAGTACGAAGACGGCAAGACTGTAGCGCATCACGGCGCATTTGACCGTGTCCACATACCGGAAATGACATTCAAGGCATTCATTGATGTTATCCGTAAGGTAATAAATATATACGATTTCGGGGGGATAGTGAACCTTGACGGATTTATGAACGCGCTCAAGCCCGGTGAAGTTAAATACTGCGGTGTGGAATTTTCAAGAGGCGGCGGAATCTATCACTATCGTACAACTGATTTACAAATAGATGTTGGTGATGCTGTAATCGTACCCGTAGGAGATGATAACCGCGAGCAGGAAGTAACCGTAAAAACCGTGGATTTCTGTCAATGGGATGACACGCCGTACCCGCTTGAGCGAACAAAACAAATACTCAGAATGGCAGGTGGCAAAAATAGCAAAATGTCATTCTTTCGTCTTTCGGGTAAAACGTTACTTCCTTATCTTCCGGACGGAGTCAATACAGACGATGCGGATGAAGAAGTGGAATGAGCGAATCAAGAACCATAACCCACGTCCTCTACCGCATCAAAACCCTCGGATTCACCGTAACGCCGTTCTTATAGACCGTGAAATGAAGATGCGGGCCTGTGCTCTGGCCGGTGTTGCCGACGTCGCCGATGCGCTCGCCGGTTTCGACGTAGGCACCAGCTTTGACGCGGATGACGCTCATGTGGCCGTAAAGCGTGCGGTAGCCGGAGTGGTGGGTGATTACCACGTGATTGCCGTAAGAGTCGTGGTAGCCGACCTGGGAGACGCGCCCCGCCATGGCGGCCTTGATTGGTGTACCCTCGACGGCGCTTATGTCAAGCCCGGTGTGGAACTGCCTTGTGTCGCCAAAGGGGTCTGTGCGGTAGCCGTACAACGAAGTGATGCGGCCGGTAATGGGCCAGATGAAGAGGTCGCCGTTGATTTCCTGCCTGTTCACCCAATCCATTTTTGCGCCCGGAATAAAAAGCACGGAGTTGGGGCGGATAGTATCTGAAAACAGCTCGTTTACAAAGCTGATGTTTGATGCGGTGGTGGCGTACTGATCCGCGATGCTTTCCAGGGTGTCGCCCGCTTTCGCGGTGTAATAAATGCCGTCCTGATTGGGAATCCTGATGACCTGGCCTATCTGTAAAAGGCGGGTGTTTTTTATGTCGTTCACTGAGATGAGGGTGTCCTCGTTGAGACCGCTCCTTATCGATATGTAGCCGATCATGTCGCCCTGTTCAATCACGTAAGAACTGAAAGTGAGTATGTGGGGGAGGGAGTATTCTTCCGGCTCGGGCATCCCCCAGACCTCGAAGTCTATGTCCGGTTGGATAGGCATATTCTCCGGGAATATAACGCCGCCCATACCCTCGTTTCCCGTCTCTGCGGGCGTAGCTTTGGAGGGCGTGCCGTTTCCCGCCATGGGAAAGAACTTTGCCCCCGGAAAGTTGAGGATGAGAGAAGCTATCAAAAGAAGTCTCAAAAAGGGTTTTTTCACAATTTTGCCTTTTGTAATATAGTATACATTCTTTTCGGCTTTTTTCCAGTGGAAATCAAAATGAATCTGCTTACCCAAGCAAATCTACGAGGCCCGCAAGAAGAGAGCGGGCTTCCTTCCGCAGCGAGAAACCACCAGCCTTCGGCGCGGAAAAGACCTTCCGGCTTTCCCGTATGTATTCCAGCCCTTTCTCGCGGGCTTCCTCTAAAACGCCCGCGCCCTGTAGCGCACGGATGAATTCCTCAAGCTCGGGCGCTTCCACGCCTTTGGAACGAGCCTCGGCGAAGCAACGGGCGGCAAAATCACGCTTTTCGGGATATCTGTGCAGGTAGAGCAGCACCGGAAGGCTCTTTTTCCCCTCGACAATATCATCCCCGCGCTTTTTACCAGGGACTCCTTTGTCCAGGTTCTTCACATCGTCAAGGATCTGAAAGCCGACCCCAAGCTGTTCGGCGGCATCTCCAAAAAAGTCCGCCAGGGTTTTGAGAGTCCTTTTTTTGCAGGCGATTTCGTCAGGAGAATCAGAAATGTGTCTGTCACCTTTCACATTCGCAAACGTACCGATATACACCCCAAGAACCGCAGCAAGCCGCGCAAGGCAGCCGGTTTTTAACCGGCACATCCTGTCGTACTCGTCAAGGCCCGGCAGGGCATGATGATCGCTGTGCCAGGCGATGTCCATAGCCTGACCAAGGTGAAGGGCCCTCATGTGGGAAGCCCAGGCCGTCCATACGTAGTCTTTCAAATTATCCAGTAAACGTTCATTCAATGTCGCTTTATTTGTCTCGTTAGCCGGACTTTCCCAGGCCGAAAGGCAGGCCAGGGGCAGAAAGTACATGAAAGAGCCCGAGTTAATCGCCGTGTCCGTCCCGTAGATGAGGTGAACTGCCTGCTTCCCCCTCCGCTCATCGGAATTGTCTTCTATGTCGTCGTGAATGAGGCTGGCGTTATGGGGAAATTCCACCAGCGGCGAGAGGGGCAGCGCCGCCTCGGCCCCGTTTTCACCGGCAATTCCTTCTGCGACCAGCAGCATGAGCAGGGGACGCCACCGCTTGCCTCCACGGCTCAGCAGATCCCTGCCGGGATTGGTGAGGGAGGCCGCGAGTTCCGGCGTCACTAAAGGTCCTTGCGAAGTGCCGAACGGAAACAGCTCGAAGGCCAGTTTCATCCAGGCAGAATTGGGCGTCTCGGGGAGCCA
>JGI24698J34947_10002171_pt1 | contig 10523 bp, 4 predicted proteins | sample TergutMp193P3_FD_34947 | JGI IMG/M metagenome (IMG submission 34947) | reverse complement strand
TGTCCCGCGAGAAGCGCATCGACCAAATATTCATTGTACTGCTTGTATAGCGGAAATTCCAACGAGTCCTTTGTCTCCGAAGTAAAGGCGCAAAACCACGCAAAAATCAACAGCGACACAACCGAAAACACATATACCAAATTTTGTTTTTTGCTTGACGGGTTGAATCGGTACTCAAATATGAAATACGCGATTTTCGCGCGGAGTTTTTTGCGCACGAAAACAACCCCCGCGAAAAGCAAACACGACAGGACAAAAAGCCGAAGCCCGCTGAAATATAACGGTACTTGCCTGTTTAGCGCCACCTCCGAAATGTCGCCTGAAAAATAAACTTTAAATTCCGATATTTTCCCGCAAAGATTAAATGACGTATGGTTAGTGAATGGCAGCCCCTTGTAAATCGTCATATTACGGCCTAAGGTACCCGCCTCATCCGTCCAAAGGAAATTTATATGTTTCCAATCGGCGGTACTGTCGAAAACAGGTTTTACGTATAAGGACGTTATCCGTCGGTCAAGATTTTTGAAGGCCACGCCGATGGGTCGTCGCGTACTGTCCGCGCTGTCTTTCGCGCCGCCATCTCTCGTGAGCGTTATTTTCGCCAACGCCGTTACCGCCGCTCCGTTATCTTCCGCTGTTGCGGTTTTCGCTATTAGGCTGTCTTCCGCCGATTTTATTTTTCCCGCCGTGTTTTTGGTCGTATCCTTATCGCGAAAAATCAATTCCGCCAACGTGCCGTCTGAGGTCAATAGCGTTGTGGAATCGTTTAATGAAACTTCCGTGATGTAACATTCCCCATCGGAAAAATATTTCAGATAGTGCGGGAAATTAAAAACCGTGGCCTCAAGCGCGAACGCGATTAGCGACGCAACGCAAAACGCCTGCGCGAACGCCCTGCCGCGAAAAATGTTGATTGACATCTTCCTGCCGAAAATAGTAATAACGCCGTAAATGGCGAAAAAACCCATTACGGTTGTCGCGAGGACGTCGAAATTTCTTATTAGCAGTGTGATTGTAGCGTTTTCCAAGAATTACACCTTTTTCCGGTTATTTTTGTTGTTTGACATGCTATTTACTCCAGTATATTATAAATGATTTTTTATTTAATTTTGCGTTAGGTCGTTTTTTTCTCAAAATACTTATCTATATTATATAATGATGATTTTTCGTTATCAGTTTTCAATGTTTTCAAATATTCCTTGTAACGCTCGGTATTATTTATCATAAACCGTTCCTCCGCCACATTAAAATGACTTGTTACATCATCATAATCACCTTTGATAAAGTACATTTGTTCCAATAGATTGAAATATGCGCTTCCCCCTGTGTGTGTCTCTATTGATTTGTGATAATGCGAAAATGCCATTTGACGGTAATAGCGGTTTGATAATTGTTCTTTGAATCCTTCTCCTAAAAGTTGTTCCATGTATTTTTCTAGCATATTTTTTTTCAAGTACTGTACTATCTTTTCTTTCTCTTTTTCGTCTATGGTATTTTGTGTGAACGTTGATATTCGGTCATTGTCGTTACGGATGGTTTTGAAAACATTGTATATTTCTGTCCAGTCAGCTAATTTTCTATAAATATCAGCAAAAAATCTATGGTTGAAAATGTATGAGTCATCAGATGTTTTGATTAAACGCAATATTTTTGTATAGCAGAATATAGAATCGGCAACCAAAAATTCAAGTAATGCTATCATTTTTTTGTTTTCATTTTTAATTTCTGTTATTTCATTTGTGCCACTAAAAATTTTTCGAACCATACTATCTTCCCATTTGTCATCACTTATTGTTAATATCCCCAAAATGTCATCATCAACCCTATCTTTTGGAATCGATGTGAGAATAAATTCTTTCTTGATTATATTATATGTTTCCCAATTTAATTTTGCTTTCAGGTTCAGTTGGTGAACGCGGGCAGAGACACTATAATTAATGCGATATTGCGAAATAATATACGTATTATATAAATCGTTCAGTTTATCGACAAGTTTATCATTTTCATGCATAGATAAATATAATTCCACTTCTTTTTGAAGAACAATTATATTGAGAATCTCACTATCTACTTGAATATATTGAAGCGGTATCTCTTTATCATCAAAGTCTTTCTTACGTTTAAGTATTTCGAACATATCCAAACCATCGTTTGCAATATAAAGAAATTCTATCGCTCTACTCGTTATATATTGAATATGTGGTTGTGTTTTTTCATTGGGGGGGCCACTATCAAAACGACGAATTTCATTTCCAAGTACCTCTATTTCACGTTCTAAACAAAGCTTAAAACAATTTAAGATTTTCGTTATTTGAAGGGCCGATTGTCTATACATGTTGGCTTTCTTGTAAAATTTAACTGATAATGAATACAAAAATAAGGCAAGTTCTATGTTGTTTAATGTGAACTTTTCGTCGAAATCACCCAAAAAATCGTTTAATTTAAATTCATGATGAGTAAATAATTTATGCCAATTTTCCCAAAAAGTATCTAAAGTACAGTATTTTTCTTCCCCGTTGACCTCTTTTTTGACGCAGTATTCTTCTTTTAATTTACAGTCCAAGTCACAACCATCGCACATTTCTTTTTTGGCGGAAAAATATACATCTCCCCAATCGGAAAGCACTCGTGCCATAACGGCACAATATGTTGCGTTTGTTTTTTTGTAAATGAAAGATGCCTTATTACTTTCTTTTAATATTTGTAGTATTGTCTTTTTATCAAAATCATTTTCTTGTTCTTCTTCATCTAAAACTAATACAATAAACGCTTTTTTGTAGTACTTACAAGCATAATGAGATATTTCTATACCATTCTGACAAGATTTCGTATTTTGACTGTTTTCGTTACTTTCTTCTGCACCGTTCTGACAAGATTTCGTACCTTGACCGTTTTCGTTGTTTTCTTCTACGAAAATTTTATTTTTATAGTAAAGAATATCCGCAACCTTAGAATAAAAATCCGCTGTAATAATCTTCATATCTTTATCTTTAATATCAGAAATAAGACACTGAAATTTCTCTTCAGTTCGCTCAATTTCATTTTTGTTAACATCTACCCAATAATGTTTTTCCAAAATCTGTAATTTGGCAAGTAACGGCAAATAAAACAATTGTAAACTCTCGAAAGTCATACCCCTACTGTGGATTTTCGTTAGGGATTCAACAATTTCGTCATATAGTAAATAGGCAAATTCCGGTTGTTTACGTTTTTCATACAAATACGCCAATTTTAATTGATTCCGAATCAATCGATAAAAAAAGTCAAGGTTGTCTTCACAGAATTTATCGTGAAGAAGGTGCATACCGTCTTTATAATAAAGAGCCGCCACTTCAAGTTCATCATCCAAAAAATGTAAATCGCCAAGTATAATTTGCAACGACGAAATAGAACCTATTAATGTTTTACCATAACCTTTAGATTTCTCGTATTCACGTTGTTTTTCCCGAAGCAAATTACTGAAATATTGTTTTAGGGCCAACGATTCATCGAGTGAGAAACTGAATTGGGCAGAAAAACGTTCGTCCATTTTTGAAATAAATGAAATTTCATGCGACAATGGACTGTCAAATTTATAATCGAACAAACTAATAATAGGTTTGACAAAATGAGTTTGTCCGTATAAGGTCACAACATCATTAATTATAGCTTTTAATTCGGGGGGGTGGTTGGTCTCTATTACTTCGGGAGAAATATCAAGTTGCCGCCATGAAAAATTCTGGCTATAAAATTTCAACATGTAATCCACAAAATGTAACGTTGAAACAAGCAGTTTATCGCTGTGTTTTTGAATGTTGGCATCAGCCAAACGATAAATGATGGGGCTAACCAAATATGAGGTTATTCCCAAGGTAAATTGGTTATAATAGTTAAAAGAAAGAAAAAATGATGTGTTAGCATATTTTTGTACGAATAACTGTTTATCGACTGAACACAAAGGTTTTTCATTTACAATAAAACTTTCAAATACCTGCATCATCTTTTTAGGGGCGCCCTTGCTTGTGTGCGCCAGATAGATAATAAATTGTTGAAGAATAGCTATTATTTTCTGTATTTTCATATTTATTGTCCATTTATTTTCTTCTTTGGAATAAATTTTCTCTTTCAAATATTCCTTGTATGTTTTCAAATTCTGCTCATTGGATGTGTAATCTTCAGGGATCAAGTGATGGCAGACAAATACCTCTGTCAAAGCGGTAATGTTATATCGCCCCTCTGTTGCCATTGTTAAATCGGTACGATGATATTGTTCATCCGTGTCAGAAAGAAAACTTGGTACAAAAATTACATCATTGAAAATACTTCCAAAATAGTTGTTACGGTCAGCAATATCAGCCAAATACATGTCATACATTTCACGTCCCGCGATAAAGATAAATTTAGCGTTAGCTGTGGAAAGAAAATATTTCATGTTTGATAGTACCTTCAGAATTACCGCTTGTCTTTCGCGGCTCGAACTGGAGGCGAACATGGTTTCTTTTATTTTTCCTTCTTCCGTAGTTTCGTTTTTGTTAAGTAGTTCCGGACTAACTTTATCCAATTCGTCAAAAACTATCACAAACTCAGGACGTGCCATAAACATTGGGATTTTTTGGACATTGTTTAGAATATCTTGTAACTCTTTCTCTATTTCACGCTCATCGGCAATAAGACGCGATGTTTTCTTTTTTGTACCTGCGTTTACATTAACGATACCACCCCCTATATTAATTTCTCGTTCAAAATGGTATGTTATTATTTCGTTAAGTTGTTTTAATTGTTTTTTGATTGTATAATGTGTTGGGAATAACTTTGACCTTAACAATAATTGACCCAGTAGATAAAACATAAAAATAATCAGCAAAAAAACGTAATCTATAGGTAAAGATACAAACAGATTGCCGATATAATCTTTAATTCTATTTATTGCTTTGTCGATTTGAATTATTATTTTGTCGATTTTAGCAGTACCTTCTATTTTTAGTGTGTTGACTTGAATTATCATTTTGTCGATTTTAGCAATACTCTCGGTTTCCTTTGTACTGTCCATATACGTTCTATTTACTACTTTGTCGACTTGAGAGGAATTCGTATAGGTCTGAGAATCTTTTTCACATAAATGGTATTGCTTAATAAGTGGATGCGAATCAGATTTATAAATACTTTGATAAAACAAATAACTTAGAAATAGAATTATTAATAACGACAGAATACGCCAATAAAAAGTACGTCTCAACGAATTACAAAATTCATTATATTCAGTAGTTAATGTTCGGGTTATTAAACGTAAAATATCACGTTCTTTCAATACATCGTGTCCAAAATTGATTTTTAGATATACCCGACTGCAATTTCTTATATAATCATCTATTTTTTTGAAAGAATATTTTATATACTTCTGTGTACGATTCCACACAATTCCAATAATATTACATTGTTTGTCTTTAGATTTATTTTTCTGATATATCTTATATGTATCTATCGAAAATTTAACGATCCCCCCAAATAATAAATAACACAAAAAAACTAACGAATGTATGTAATTCACGAAAGGTGATAAAACATGGCAGAAAATCAAAATACATGCGAGCTTTATTACATTTTGTGTCCTCACAAATGGATTTGAACTATCTGGCCACAATAACAATTCATTTACCATGGCTTTAGTAATAGAACTGACTGGTTTATTGTCCTTATCACATTCTTTGGGTTTTTCTCTTAGATAACTTTTATACCCAATAAAAAATAGAAGCAACAAACCAACGAAACTTAAAACAATATTAACAATTTTATTGGTGGCAAAACCCTGTACTCGACCGGTAAAATATTGCAATCCAAGTATCAATATGGGGGTAATAATAAAAAATGTGGAATGTTTTTTACTTTTGTTTTTCGGTAGCGAAGTTTCATTAATTACCTTATCTACTAAACTTGATTTTCCTACCCCACGATTACCCGCAACAAGATAAACGCCAGTTTTACTTGTTGTGGAAACAATAAGATTTTTTAATCGTTCGATTAATCTTTTCCGTCCTAAAAAAAAGGACTTGGTCTTATTTTCTGCCGATGAAGAATGAGAATAGGCGTAATTCGGTAATTCAAGCACAACTTTTGCAGTTTTTGAATTAAACTGGTCAGGAATGTCGAATTTTTCGTCTGGAATGTCGGGTTTTTGGGGCATATTTTATAAAACCTATTGATAAAATTAACTTTCAACTGACTTTTGTAGCGTGTATAGAATGCCATTTTCCAAACGGAGATTCACTCCGATCAGAACGTGAACGTCGTCAAAAGATTTGCGTATGTTTTTTAATTCAAACATTTATCTCTCTTTTTCAATTATTTGATTTCGTTGGAATATTTAATAGCATTTTCCAATATTTGAATAATTTCAGATTGAGGGCCATCTAGACTACCAGCGATTTTTTCCCCTTTGTCTGCACTATTCAACCAAATTAATGTGCCTTTTTGTGCTATTCTTCTGACAACCAATATTGGTATATAGTCAGATGCATTGTTATTATTATTACACACTTTATTTTCTGTTCTAATCAATATTTCTGAACCCCTACCCCAATTACCCCAACACAACTCTCCATCATCCAACTTAAATTTTTGTGGTAAATCTTTTATCAAAGGATGATTGCTTGTATTTAAGGTTACATCTATTGGATGTGATACGCGCTTAAAATTAGTTATTTTACATCCATACGCTTCTTCTAACTTGACGTTTCTACAACGCCTATATATCAAATCATGGGTTCCAAATAATGTTCCCCCTTTTCTCACATAGTTTAGAAGAGCTTCTTGAATTTTATCCCTTCTATTTTCTTCATCTGATAATTTTGTAACATCACTGACAATCAATATTACCATATGAATAATTTGGGGACTAAGGGGATATCTCAATATAAAATCAGGACTTTTCATCTCTTTGTATTTAAAACCGGGGCCACGTGTTTTTAATGCTCCATTTATATTGTGGCTTAAATTAACATCATGGTCATTCCAAATTAATATTAATTTTTTTCTTGTTAAAAACAAACGACTATTATAAAGTTTTGCAAAAAGATAAACATTACGGCTAATAAATCCTACGAACCATCCAAGAAGAAACATACTCAAACTGATACAAATATTTTGCCAAAATGCTTTGTCAAATAAAACTACTATTTTAGCAAGTATTTCATTGGCAATATTTAACATTTTTAGTGTATTTCTGGTAAAAAATTCTCAAAAATTATATTATCACAAAAAGATTGTATTTTTTTGTATTCTTGTTCATTTCTAATTGTCCAGCATAAAATGGATTTACCTAGACTTTTGAATTTCTCAACTTTCTTATTTGGTATATCATTAAAATCGCAAGAGATAAAATTCGGTTTACTTATAAAATTAAGCCCAAAATGTTTTAATACTATTTTAGGTATATGCAATATTTTAGGATTTTTTGAACGACTTGCAAGTTGTCCTCTTAATATTGATGGGGCATTTTTAACGAACCAACCTAAAATAAATGGGTTAAAAGACTGTATGGCAAATTCTCCGTTATAATTGCTAAGCATATTGTATAAACACTTAAAACCGTCTTTGCTCTTTCCATAACTTTTTATTTCTATCAGTATTGGAACTTGACCATTTATTAAGTTAAAAACTTCTTGAAGAAGTGGTATTTTTTCTTTTGTAGATAAAAGATTATATTTTTTCAACTGTAGAGATGTAAGCTCATTGATTTTTATATTCTCTCCACACATTCTTTCTAAATTATCATCGTGAAAAACAGCGAAATTATCGTCAGCGAGCATATGTATATCTAATTCAATGGGGTATTTTTTTTTAATCGCCGTATGAAATGCAAGTAATGAATTTTCTGGTATTCCGTTTTTGTTTGAATGAATACCTCTATGGGCAATTGGTTTTGTTTTAATCCAATTCATATTTTAATTCCTATCGGAACGCTTATTTTTCAATAATATTAGCTATGATTTTCATTGCAGCGCATCCATCTGAAAAGAATGAATCATAACATTTTTTCACTTTTTTATCAAAATCATCGTCATTTTTTGCTTTTTCTGCTTTTTCATATAATTCAGGTTTTATAGCTAATAAAAAGTCTTTTAATTCCTTCATAAAATCAGGATTTTTATTATTCGTATGATTTTCGCCTAATAATTTACTGATTGTTATAAGTTCGATTCTTCTCGAAATATAGTGCTTATCACTATATTTTTTTTCTTGAAAATGTTTTTTTATCTCATCAAAAAGCGATCTCCAATCACATCCTCCCTGATCGCCTTTAATAACGTAATCCACTTTCACACCTTCACAATTATAGAACAATAGTCTGCTACCTCTATGAACTTTTTCAAAATCATCTTCATTACATAATTTATTATAGAATATTTCTTCATATTTTTGGCGGATAGAAGGTATTTTGGAATATTGTATGATACTGTCATACAATGCGAATTGAATGGCATGAGTTGTTAGTAATTTATTATTTAGCTGTTCTTCAATAAATTCCTCTGGTCCCGGAGACGCTAAACGGGAATATAAGATTATACATGTTGTCAAGTATACCATGTCTGCATAATTTTGGAAATTAGCACAACTGAACTTTCTGTCATATTTTTCTTTGCAGAAGTTCGCTACTCTTACATTGTTTTCATCATATCTACAAAGATCAACAATATACCAAATAACTTCAGGTTTGTAATTCAAGGACAAGACGTCATCGTTTTCTTTATTTCGTATGATATTATCAACTATTCTTTTTGCAATTAAAAATTCATTTATTTTTTCATGCATCGTAAATACTACCCTATCTAATTCCTCTTCTTTCAAAACTATTTTTATATATCTATCTGCTATTTCTTCATCAATGCTGAAAATTCTTGATATTTCATCTTTATAGGATACTGGATAAGTATATTTGGTATTTCTGTATTTAGGATGGTTGTATTTATAATGTAACCAACAGGCTTCGGATATAATCGAAAATACTTTCTCAATATCTATATTACGGTCTTCATTTCGGTCAATCTCTCTACTAATATACTCTTTCATAGCACTCTTGAGAATCGAAACTTCAATTAAACTATCATCTTTTTTATTTTCCCATAGTTTTTCTTTAATCACATATAAAAATAAACTGACTAAAAAAGGTGAAAAGATATTTTTACTTTTTCTACAAATAAAATCTATAGCACTTTTCTTTTCCGTTTCATCTATTTTTTCTTGATGACAATATTTTTCAATGAACCTTTTTGTTTCCTTATCATTCCATTTTCCAATATTGATGGTATTGTGTGGGAAAAAATCTAATAATTTATGTTTATATTTATTATAGAAATGCTCTCTACTCGTTATTAAAACACTACTTTTAAAAATATCTGTTTTTATAAAATCATAAAAATTCTGCTTTAGTTCATCTAATCCATCTAAATAAAAAGAAACGTTGAAATGTATTTTATCATCAAAAGATTCTTTATACGTGTTTTCAATAAAACTAGACACCGTTTTGATATTTTCTCCTAAATAACCGACTTGACAATAAAAGGGTATTGATATATCAGAGTGATAAACATTATCATTCAAAAAACATTGCGCGCGTTCAATAAATTTTTTAATTAAAAATAAACTTTTACCGTACCCACCTTCGCCAATAATTACTATTGGTTTACCGGATATTAATTGAATTTTAGGTTTAATATATAATTTCTTATCAAATAAAAATTTAACACTTTTTTTATCTGATAGAGAAAAATATGAATCTTTATCTTCTGTAACTTCTTTTATCATTTTTTTTACAATTTTTTTACAATTGTCAAAATTTTCTTGTATTATTGCGCTTGGCACGTTACGAAATCCTTCGCTATTAGTCATGTCAATACCCATCTATTTCTTCTCCTTTCCACAAGTTAAATTGGCAATCATAATCTTAATACTTGTATTGGTTGCGGTTGCCTCTTCATCAAGAAGTTCCGCTCGTAATTTCTCTATTTCGTTCATAAGTTGCGGATTAGGTTTAGAGTTGTCAAAATAATAATTTGCTTGAACAGCATTCCAAGAATTAAACTCCCGAATAGCATTATAAATAGAAAACAAATCTTCGCGTAATTCTGCGTCAAGCAATGAAATTTGTCCTGCATTTATAGCAGCATCCCAAACAGGTGTTTTCAATGGGTCAATCTGTGCCTGCGTAATTTTAATATCGCTCAAAACACTTATTATGCGATTAAATTCTTGCTTGATGCGATCCACAAGTGCTTTGGCCTCCGCTCGTTCTTTGCGACGTCCCAAAAACCATTGACCGAGTAACGCTAAAATGAAACCAACCCATGTGGCTATCATTGACGGTAAAAACTGAGTCCAATCTATACACGCCATGCTCATTGTAAACCTCCCATCCTCTCCACCACTTCCAACATCAACCTCACCTCGCCCACTCTCCCCATCATCTCCATCTCTACTACCGCTTCGCGTTTGTGGCGGTTGATTCGTTTGATTTGGCTTTCCATGCCCGCTAAGGGGCCGGATGTTAT
>JGI24698J34947_10002170_pt1 | contig 10525 bp, 9 predicted proteins | sample TergutMp193P3_FD_34947 | JGI IMG/M metagenome (IMG submission 34947) | reverse complement strand
GGGGGGGGCAAAATTTTGTGGCAAAACAATGGCATCGCAACATCAATGCAGGGGCGACCCTTGCGGTCGCCCATTTTTTGCCCCCAAACGCAAAACGCCCCAGAGCCTGTGTCTGAGGGTGACCCTGCGTAGCAGGGTCTAGCAATGGGCGTATTTTGGCCAAAAACGGTGTCTGGGGCATTTGAAGGGTAAATATAGAAAAAATTTGCCTGGTTGTCAAGGGTGTGGGGGTGAGACTTATGCCAATGTATTCAGTAAAATAGATTTAGAACCCGTTTTAGAATCATTATATGAAAATCGCCCGTGTTCGGCTTCATATTGCTTTAATGTTTCCATATAAATCTGCCCGAATTTTAAAGCCCTAGCCGACTCTTCCGGCGTAAGTGCCGCACCCCATTTCCCGTTAGCATATATCATCAATTTTTGGTTAGAATCTCCATAAATAGCAGCAGCTTTAGAATTGTCATAGGGAGTTCTTATGTAATTCTCGCAAGCCGTTTTGCGGTCAGGTGAAACGACAGATATATAATCAGTCCGTAGCTTATACCATTCCTGCGTTAAATCTAAATTTCCGCTTTTTGCATTTTTTAAAGCTAATGCAACAATTGCTTCCTCAAATTCCTCCTCTGACATAGCAACGTTTTCAGTTGGAACATAGCTTAACTCATTCCAATTAGGTTTGGGAACCGGCATTAAATCATCTTCCATTGAATTTTTTTTATCTTTTTTGTCACGTTCTTTATATATGTCGGATTTTTTCCAAAGTGCGTCCATTATAGACAGAGTTGCAGGGTCAATTGAAGATAAACTTACTCTCATATTAAAAGTATATGCAAATTTCATGCCATATTTTAATAATCGATTTGTAGAATTTCTACATTCTTCGCATGTTTCTAGGAAATTACAACGACTGCACGATTTTGGAAGAACTGCCGCAGGGCTTTTATGTGGAAACAAAAGACGGAGGCGACAGGGTGCTTTTGCCGAAAACAAAAACGCCTAAAGATTTGAAAATAGGCGATGAGATAAATCTGTTTATTTATTTGGACAACGAGGCTCGCCCTATTGCCACAACGCAAAAATCCAAGGCCTGCGTGGATGAATTTGCCGTGCTGCGTGTTAAAGACATAAACGATGCCGGTGCCTTTTTGGATTGGGGGCTGGACAAGGATTTGATTTTGCCCTACAACAACCAACTCGGCGAACTGGAAAAAAACGATACATGCGTTGTGCGGGTCTTTATAGACGAAAAGAGCGGTCGTTTAAGCTCCACGGAAAAACTGCGCAGATATTTTGATAGGGATGTTTCCGAGTTAAAAGAGGGGATGGAGGTTTCGCTGATAGCCTATGATTTTCAAGAGGAACGCTGCATAGATTTTATAATCAACAAACGCTGGACAGGCAGGCTCTATTGCAACCCGGCTTCCACAGGACTCCACATAGGAGATTTTTGCACGGGCTATATCCACAGCATAAGGGAAGACTCGCTCATCGCCCTTAGCCTCTCACCCATAGGCTTTGATGCTTTGGTAGATAAACACAAAGAGGCTCTGCTCAAGGCTCTAAAAAACAATAACGGCTTTTTGCCTTTTTCTGACAACTCCCCCCCGGAAGAAATCCGCAAAAACTTTGGAATGAGCAAAAAAGGATTCAAAAAACTTGCCGGCAAGCTTTGGAAGCAGGGTGTGGTGGAACTTAGCCCGGAAGGAATTAAACTGGTTCAGGGCGGTAAAATTAGAAGAGATATGCGTGAAACATAAGCCGTAAGTACAGAGAGGGAATTTCCCAACTCGTATCGTTGTCTTTATTGCCGAATTGGTTTTTCCAAGAGGTATAGTGCATCTCCGCAACAGGGTTTAATTCCACAGAGATATCCATTGGAAGAGAAATAGGAAGTATCCACGATATACCGCCTACGGCACCGATACGGAAAGCATAGCCGTTAAAATTGTTCTGATTTCCAGCCCCGTCGTTCCAATAGCCCAAACCTATATTCGGCCCATAGTGAATAGGGAACTTCCCAATTGAAGCATCTGCCTTTATGGCATTATTTAAAAAATAATAACCTCCATAAAGCCCTAGCGAGAAATTACCATCTGATGCTGAGATATGCAAATAAATATCTGTTGCCGCCATAGAACCCAGATGCTTGTAATCAAAGCCCCAATATTCACCGGAATTTCCACCTTGCAGCCAAAGACCCAAAGCACTGTTATTCTTCCCCTGTGCATACACGAAAGAAAATCCCGAAAACAAAGCGATTAGCAGAATGAATTTTTTCATAATGGAAAATATAGTAAAATTCATTTTTCTATATTTTAGCACCTATTTCGGAATATAGCTCAGCCTGGTAGAGCGTCTGCTTCGGGAGCAGAAGGTCGCGAGTTCGAATCTCGCTATTCCGACTGGAAACCATCGCACTCTTCAACAATCGGCAAATCCAAAAAATGCAACCCACGACAGTTTCGCAACACCTATCTGCTATCCCACCTGAATTCCATGAAATTTTCCGCCCCCGCGCACTCTCCGGCGTTCCTGCTTTCATAAACCGAGTTCCCAAACATGCGCAAAGCCCGGTACATCAAAGCCCGTTTCACGGCATTCAAGGCGCCGCTCACCCTGACCATCTCCCGCAACAGCCTATCGCTTGCCAGGCGGGATAGATAATGCCCGCCCTCTCTGTTCCTCGTGTAGTTGAAATCGTGAACAAGGAGTGCCAGGTTGTAAAGGTTATTATCGTTGAATTTAGGAATGATAAAGTCTATTGCATGGCAGCCGCTGCGCATATCGGTCGGGAACCCGGCGCGCATGGTAAACTTTAAAACGCCGTCTTTTGTTTTCACCGCGCAATCCACGCGTTTAGCCAAACGCCACAAATCTTCGCCGGCGAATTTCGTCTCTATCTGCGTGCCGGCAAATTCAAGCACTTCCAAATCGCCTGTCATTTTCTATCCTCCATTTTGTCAAACTTGCAGAAAATTCTGTCCAGCATGTTTTTGTGCGCTAAAAGGGTTTGGTTTATTTCTTCTATGCTGTGCTGTATTTCCATTCTCAGCCGCGCCGATTCGTTCTTTAACTCCAGATATTGCTTGTCTCTTTCCTGTTTGGTTATGGCTCTCTCCAGGTCAACTATCTTTTTTTTGTCCTCTGCTATGGCAACGCTTCTTTTGCTATAGACGTGGAATATGAAGCCAACCAGGGGAACCACAACTATTTGAAGGCATATGTCTATTATCCGTTCCATACTATTTTATCCTTGCTGCCAAATTCCATGCAAGGAGCGCAAATGAGCAATCCGGGCAGCAGAAATACTCCCTGCGTTTGAAATCCCATAAGCTGCCCATATCCTCTTTGCAACAAGCCATATACCGGATTTTCCCATCATTCGTTATGAAAAACATCCTTTTGAACGGATGGGCAGTCAAAGGGTTGTTCATACCCTTTTTGAAAATTGGCCTGTCCTGCTCCTTTTGCATCTCGTCATCGGGAATTTTGTCAACCGCCTTGTCCCAGCTCATTAAATGTCTCCTGCGCTCCTCCATGTATTCATCGCTGCTATCATGCTTCGCAAGGACAATAACCATGTTTGGAAACTCTTTTCGCCATCTATCCAGCTTGCATCCGTTTGTTCTCAGTATCACTTTTGCATTATGCTCTTTGAGCCATTCAAGCAGCAAAAGGAGGTCGGGGAACAGAGTAGGCTCGCCCCCTGTAAGCTCCACCGTATCGCCGGGCTGCATTTCTTTTTCCAAAAACGCTATCACATCAATAGCGGTAATCTTGTCCGGGAACGCCGGATTATTGCGCCATTGCTTGACCACGCAATAGTCGCAGGACTTGTTGCAGGCATTGGTTATGGATAGCAGGAAATAGGTCATTATATAGCAATCCATTTTGCATCGGTTGCTGTTAGCACCCTTGAGTAAATTGCATTACAATTACCGCCGCCGGTTGCGTACGAATAAACTGTAGGAACCATGAGTTGCCTAACATAAGCGTACTCCTCATTTCTAATTACAATCAAAAGAGAATGATAGAGTGTATGAGTTGAAGTGCCTATAGAGGCTGTGTATGCCGCCGGCACATAGTAAAAACTTATACCAAACCTGAAAAAACCCAAAGAGTCAACTTGTGCTGGGGTTAACGTTCTGAGAAACCGCTCTTCTAACTCGTATATTCTAATATTAAAATCAGTCTTAGCGGTCTCTAAAGCTGTTACTCTACTTTCTAAAGAAGTCGCTCTATTTTCTACACTTGTTACATTAGCTTCTAGGGTTTCTAGTCTCGCTTTAACCGGCAACCACGGCCTGTTTATAGCAAAATTTGCAGAAGCGTTAGCTCTTTCTATAGTGCAGAAATATAATCCGCCGCATATAGATCCGCCAATCATAAGCCCCTTCAATTTACCAGTGTCAAGAATAACGTTATAACCAATGCTGCTCGCCAGTGCTGGAATATTTTGGTAAACACCGGTAAGGGCGGTTGACGGCAAAAACTCCGCGTATCCCGTGCTGTATGAGCCGTTCCCCATTACAACCTGATTCACATTGCCGTTAAGCGCATTCTGCTTGGCGTTCCATGTGCCCGCGCTCGCTATCCGCGCATCGGCGAATGTCCCGGAGGTTATTTTAATCGCATCCAAACCGGGTATGTCCGAAGCGGCCAAATCCGCCCCCGCCGTCACTATGCCCTGCGCGTTGTAGGTAATCTTAGTCTTTGTAGCCGCCGTCACGGTGGCCTTGTCCGCCTTCGTGCCAACCACATTACCCACTTGTCTAATCTTATTCCACACCGTCTGAATAACCGCCTTAATCGTGTTCGAAGCTATAGCCGGTGTCGTTATGTCCGTTCCCGTTCCCGTGTTGGCATCAATAGCAATGTTGGGCAGCCGCCCCTCCGCAAGCGTCCCGCTGCCTATATTGCTCGCATTCGTGGCATCCACGTCCGGAACACTACCCAAACCGACATCGCCCTTGGCCAAAGCGAAATTTATCGTCTTGTTCGCAGACTGGTTCGCCGTAAACGAATCCACGGTTACAGTATTCTTCTGAAGAGTAATAGTGGCATTGTTGGGTATGGTATCGGTCGCGCTGATGGTGGCGCCGCTTATCTGAATATTGCTCCCCGCCGTCAGCTTATCCTGCTTGCCGGAAATATCCGTAGAATAAGTCACATCATAAGTCCATGCAATAGCCCCGCCCGCAGCAATAGCGGAAACAACATAACGCGTAACAGCATTCCCCCTCGTCTCGTCGCTCCTAATCGTAGCAAAATCGTTCACGGAAACCGCGCGCGAAAAACCCGAAGCGTTCTTAGGCAAAAGAGCGTATGAATCAAATGCGCCCGCATAGTCACCCAAATTCTCAACCGCCTCTATCCTCGCGCTCGCCGCATCTATCCTCGCTCCCAGCTCAAGCGCAGCCTGCGCCGCCCTCCCAATCTCCGCCTCCAGCTCGGTATATATATCTTCCAGTTGCTCGCGCACCTCCGCATCATCGTAAACAGTATCGGTCGCGCTTATAACATTGTTATCGGCTATCCGTATATTATCGCCCGCAACCAACCGGTTGGAACTTATGGACTGCCTTATGTAAGAAGCAATCTCCGACACCCTTATCTTTGCGTTGGCCGTATTCCCAACCGCCACCGGCAAATGCGCATTGCCTGTCACCGCATTATTGAACCCGCCCGGATAACCGGGCAGCTCCGAAATCTTCAGCGAATCTTCACTCATGCAAACTCTCCAGTTTAATGTTTTGCGCCGCTTCCGTCAAAATGGAACCGCCGCTCTCCAGCAGCAAAAATCTATCAGGCGAACTCGCCCGCATATTCCAGCACTCAAGCAATTCCAGCGTGCTTATCATCTTGTCCAAATCATCATGCTTGCCGGTAATTACCCATGCCGTATCCTCCAGTTTTGGCGGATAGCCCGGCAAATCAAAAAAGACAAAATCCCCGATGTCAAACCCCTGCTCTCGCAGAACCGGAAGGATGCACCTCACCTGCGCCTTGCGGAGCGAAGCGCAGTTCCAGCAGAGATAATTATACGCCATAAGCTCCGCGCCCTCCCAATCCGTCACCCATTTGCTCTCCATGCTCGCTACATTGGAACGCATCTTTTCGCTTCTTGCTAATTGCTCTAAAAGCGTCTGCCATTTTTCAGCGCCTAATACGCTCTCCGTATCCAGCATCAGCGCATTGCCATCTTTGAAAATACCTAGCATATCGGCGGAAAAAGAATGCTCGTATTTTCCTGTTTCCGGGTTTTTCCCCCATGAGAGCAGAATACCGCTTAAAATATCGTCCCTGTGGGAACTCTCCATATTAAAGCTGTATAGATTGTTCTCCAATAAAATCGCGTTCAAAGGAATAATCCGGGTTATGTGCTCAAACTCCCTGGACACGGACTTAACCATAAACTCTGCTTTTATGGGGTTCAACTTAACCAGCGTAGCCGATTCTAAGGCAAGCTCTCTCAACTTATCCCTGAACTTAACCGCCTCGTTGCTTAAAACGGAACCGTATTTGGTTGCGCTCAAATCCCCTATCGCTGTAACCTCATAATCGCTTGCTTGCGCCGCGCTTAATAATCCGTTCACGGAAGGGATAATGGATTTGCCCGAACTTGAATCCGAAGCCGCTAGATTTCCTCTGGCGTATAGCTTACAATCATTAAAAGGCATGAATGCTCTAAGATAGAGTGAAACGCCGCCCAGCGTTACGCTTCCACGAAACGAGTATCCAGTAGACGCTGATTTAAAAATTAATTTTATTTGCCGAAGCTCGGATATATTTTTTTTAAACTCCAAAAATATGCCGCTTTCAGCGTCTGATAGGGATACGTTTTTAGACTGGCCTCCAAGTTCAACCGTCACCTTTTCCACAGGTTCCCACTTGGGAGTAGATTGATTTGTTAAAAGGGAATTAACCACTTTTATTTTTTCTATATCAAACGAAAATCTTACTTTGCAGTCATGGCCAAAGTGACTGCTTTCAGTTGAGCTAGGCAAATCTAATTCGGGGAAGTTTATAATAAAAGTTACATGAAAATCACGGTCTTCATCATAATAGGCAGTAGGGTGAAAATTTTTAACTATAGGAATACGAGCATCGATATCTTTGCTCGTTGCCAGAAACACCGAAGGATTTCCGCTGGTGTACGGAGAGTTTGTCGTAATTGGCTTGTCATTTAAATCTACTGTCAATGATTCGGGGATATATCTTATTCCTGCTAAAATATTGACATTTTCAACACTCCCCGCTCTCCTTATTTTTTCGCCTTCGTAATGGTTGCGCTGCCGGTTCGTAGCAGCCCGGCCAAGCGAATAACAGCCATCGGAACTGAGACGGTTAGACCATGCCTGTAAAAATTCAATATCGCTATCTTCACCCGCAATATAATTAATCGGTAGCTCTTCGGCATCCGGCGGACTTAACTGCGTAGTTGTAAAAGGCTTGCCTATCTCAATATCATGCTCCAAAACAAAATCAGTACCTTTACTCGCAATCGTAATGCATCCGTTAGAATATTCCAGTTCATAAGAATGGTCTGGTACTATAGAAACAGGCGCAAATTTAATAGCGTTTTTTTCTCCAAGGTATATACTAAACGCCATACTATAAATAGAAACCGCCTGCTCGGTGTACCATATAACCGTCTGCCCCATCTCATTCTCCGTAATTTTCGCAGGCCAGTGCTGCATAGAAGCGTTGCCCAAAGGCAAAGGCATATCGCGCTTCTTTATCTCCGGCGCTCCGATGCGCTCGCCGATACTTAGCATTGTACCGCCGGTGCCGCTTGCAATAGAAGTGACTGCCCCCAAAAACACAAGCTCGTCATCATCAAGCAAAGCCGCCTCGCACCCCAGCAAATTGAAATTCTTATTCGCATTCGCATATTCCAAAAAATAAAACAGGTCAGCCGTTTGAAAACCCCCGCAACTGTAAACGGAAGGAATTCTCACTTTCCAGTCCGTAAGGCTCTGCAACGGGCTTTGCCTGAAATCGTCTATGTTCCTGTACAAACTGCCAAACGATTCTAAAGGATAGTGACCGGGTATGTATTCATCGTAGGAGCTTTTGCTGAACACCAGCGCGTTAATGCCGTTCCCCAAATGATCCAGCCATGCCGAACCCCCATAGGAATTGCCATGCAAGCCGCTCCTTATCTCAACCCTAAACATCTCAGTCAGCCCTCTTGAACATATACGGGAGCTCTATATTGAAATACAACCCCGCATTATCGCTAGGCGTAATCAATTCTCTTGTTGTCGGCGGGCCGGCATAATACGCCTCCGCTATATCTTCGCCCTTGCCCATGCCGAAATCTATGTAGTCGGGGCATGCTATGGCAAACCCATGCCCCGGAATAGCGCAGCGCAAAAGAAAATCCTCATACGCCTTCACCGTCTCGTAATCCACGGCCTTCCAAACTATAGACGCGTTCACCCTTGTAGGGCCGTGGTCAAAAACATATCGCTTCCCATCTGCGGAATCCAGCGCAATATTATTGAGCCTCTCCGCATAAGGATACATCACCTCCGGATTGGCCGGTATTTGAAGAGCCGGGTACCCGTTGCATTCAAGCCGAACACGCAATGCCATCTACAGCCTCCTCCGCGCGTCTCTAAGCATGGGCTCAAACACATCCCTGTACGCCTTCTGGTCAACAAAGGGAGCGTTAAAACTGACATTGATGCTGCTCGTTCTGCTGTTGTTGGTATTGTGTATGGTATCTCCCCTGTTGAGCGCGGCCACGCCCGCCGGCCCGCCCGCGTTCCTAACGCCGTATGTAGTGAGAATAGCTTCCGGCCCCTCTTCGTTTGCGCGCACGAGCGTGTTCCGGCCCGGTATCATGCCGCCGCCGTACATTTTGGTAGCCGTTATTTTGTGAACCTGCTTGGCCGCTGCCGCCGCTTGCAATGCGGCCAGGCCCACATTGAAAGGATAGGGAACGCTCGCCATCGTTTTCAAAACGCTTTGGTGAGCGTTTATAATGGCTTGGCCTACCTGCGAGGCCTTGTAGAGGCCGGCGAACGCGCTGTGGCCTTCCGTGATTTGCGCAATGGCTTCCAGGCTATCGCTTGCGGTTTGCTGCGCGGCTGCGCGGCTAAGCGCCATTTTTTCCTCGTTGAAGGCTGCGTCAAGGGCGAGCATGCGCTCGTTCTGCGCTTTCTGCGCCGCTTCTTTATCTTCGGCCAGAGCCAGTTCCTCTTCGTGCAGTTTTTGCATCTCTTGTTTGCGTCGCTCGTAATTGGCTTGCAGTTGGGATTGTTCGAGCGCATAGCCGGCTAATTTTCTGTTTTGCTGCTCTTCGTCGAATTTTGCGAGAGCTTCGCTGTTTTTTTCCCTTTTGCCTGTGTATTCCTGTTTTATTTTGTCCAGTTCGTTTTCGGATTGGATTTGCAGGTCTTTCAGGCGTTCGCCCTGGGTTGCGAGTATTTTCTCTTTTTCTTCGTCTGCGGCAAAGAGCATCTCCAATTCGTGCAGGGATTTGAGTTCTTCCTTTTGTTTTTCGTAGCCGGCGAGTGCCTGCGCTGTTTTCTTTTGTTCGCCGTCAAGTTTTGCGAAGCCCATTTGCTCGTCAAGCTCGGCTAGTTTTTTTATAGCGTCTTCTTTGTTTTTCATAAAGTTTTCAAATTCTTTGGCTTCGTCTCTAAGGCGTTGTTCTTCCTGCCGTCTTATTTCCTCTGCCAGTTGCCGCGCTTCCTCTGCGGCTTTTCTTGCGGCTTCTGCGGCTTTTCTTGCGGCGGCTTCTTTATCCCCATAACCGGCTACGGCCGCCGCCGTGGATTTCTTGGTTCTTTCCGCCTCCTCGTCCGCTTCTTTGAGTTCTTCTATGTAGCTTTCGAGAGAGTCTATTTCCCACTGATCCATGTTATGTTTAGAATACCCTCCAAGCTCATCCCTAGCTTGTTTAAGCCCTTCGAGTTTAGCAGTTAAACGAGTAACATCATCTGTTTTACCTTCCATTAAACCAAAATCCAAATTAATTTTATTTTTGTTAATTTCATCAATTTCTTTTTTCATTTTTTCATATTCTTTCAATTCTTTCGGTTTGGTACTAAATAAATTTTTGAAAAAACTATTACTATTACGCTCTTCTATTAAATGTGCAACTTCTTGTTCTTTTTTCTCTACTTCTTTCAGTTGTATTTTATATTCTTTGGTTGCTTTAGCCAACCCTTCAATATCCTTTATTTTCTTTTCCTCTTTTTTGTCCGAGCTTACTTTGCGCCAGTCCAAAAATGCTTGCGACAATTCCTTTAACCCAAAAATAGCCGAATCAAAAATGAAATTATCAGAGAGACTCGCCATCATTCCTGTAATAGCACTCTTCGCCATCGTACCGGCGGAACTCAATTCTCCCATGAGCTTGGAAATGCGCTCTATATCACCCGCAGCCGCTTTGCCGTCATTTGTCATCTCCCTAAGCGCGCCGGAGCCGTCTTTAAGCATGGTAACCATAGACGCGCCGCTTTTGCCGAACACATCCATCGCAAGCGTTGCCCGCTCCGTTCCCGCT
>JGI24698J34947_10002169_pt1 | contig 10528 bp, 9 predicted proteins | sample TergutMp193P3_FD_34947 | JGI IMG/M metagenome (IMG submission 34947) | reverse complement strand
TATCAAATCCGGCCGCAGGGCCAGGGTTTTTTCCACACTCTTCTCAAGGCGCCAGCGCCGTATGTTTTCGTGGTGCCCCGACAGTAACACTTCGGGGACTTGCATTGTACCATAAATTTCAGGCCGTGTATACTGGGGATACTCCAAAAGGAAGCGGTCAAAGCTCTCCTCATTAAGGGAAGCAGGCGTTATCACCTGTTCTACCAGGCGATAGGTAGCGTCGATTAGAATGAGCGCCGCCACCTCCCCGGATGAAAGCACATAGTCCCCCACTGAAATCTCTTCGTCTATGTATGAATCGACAATCCGCTGATCGATGCCTTCGTAACGGCCGCAGAGAAGGACGAGTTCCCCTTCCCGCGCCAGTTCCCGCGCCACGGCCTGATCGAAGGGCTTCCCGGAGGGTGAGAGGTATATCACCCTTTTTGCGGGAACAGTTGCCTCCGGGCTGCCATTGCGGGTGATTGCACCTGCGGCTTCAAGCGCCCTGCCCAAAGGCTCCGCCAGCATCAGCATTCCCGGCCCGCCGCCGTAGGGCGTGTCATCACAGGTTTTGTGCTTATCAAAGGCATAGTCCCGGATGTTTATTGCCCTGTATTCTATGATACCGCGGCCCAGCGCCTTCGCCATGATTGAACTCGCGAAATAAGCGTCGATTATCTCAGGGAAGAGGGTCAATACCGTGTATTTCATTTCTCATTCCAGAATCCAGCTCTCAATCAGCGTAATTTTGCCTTCTTCAAGGTTTACGTCACCGAAAAATTCCTTTCTGAACGGCGCCAGCCGCACTCCGCCAGCGATGAGCGTTATTTCAAGCAATTCTCCGCCGCCGCCCTCTACCACATCGGCAATACACCCCAGGGGTTCCCCCGCCGCGTTTACCACCTGGAGGCCCTTGAGTGCTTCCACATAGTATTCCCCTTCTTTAAGGGGCGCCGCGTATTCCGAGTCAACGATGACCTCCGCCCCCTTCAGGGTTTTGGCGGCCTCGGGGCTTTGTATGCCCGCAAACCGCAGAAGCAACGCACCGTCTTGAAGGATAGCTTCCTCGACCTCACGGGTCTCTTCCTTTTCGCCCTGCCTGAGTGTGACCCTTGCAAGGTTTGAAAGATGGGCTGTTTCACCGGAAAATGGTTTGACTTTTACAAAGCCCTTGAGAGCGAAAGGAGCCCCCACAAGGCCCAGGACGAAGCGCTTCGCCGGAAACTTAATCCAGAATCTCCAGCACGGTGTGCTTGCCGCCTTTCGCGGTAGCCGCCTGCAGAATCGTCCTTATCGCTTTGGCGATGCGGCCATGCTTTCCGATTACCTTGCCGATGTCATTGCCCGCCACCCGGAGTTCCAGAATAGTGGATTTTTCGCCTTCCACCACCGCGACATTAACCGCAGATGGATCATCCACAAGGGATTTCACTATATATTCAACGAGATCTTTTTCCATGTTCTCCTCCGTAATTTGGAATTAACTCTGGTTCTGGGAGAAGTTTTTCTTGTTCAGAATGCTTCGAACAGTATCGCTTATCCTGGCGCCCTTATTGAGCCACCCGCGCACCTTTTCCGCGTCAAAAACAATCTGCTTGTCTTCAGCCTCAATGGGGTGGTAGTACCCCACCTCATCAATTGTTTTCCCATCCCTGGGCGCCTTGTTATCAACCACCACAATGCGGTAATAGGGGCGCTTCTTGGTTCCAAATCTCTTGAGCCTTATACTGGCGCTCATAAATGTCCTCCTCAGTGTCCCAGCAGAAGCCGGTTCCGATTGGTCTGAAACAGTCCCGGCCGGGCTCGGACAAACCCATTTGCAGCATGCTGCACGGAACCTGTCGCATGAATAATCAACGCGAATGTCAATGATAGCTAATTCATTTTATTTGATCAAGCGGGAATTTATTTATTGTTTTACCCCTTAATTGTTCTTTCCAAAGCAGCCCGGGACGACATTATTGAACGAGCCGGACAAATTCTTTAGTATTTACCGGGATGATTGTATAAGGAGTTCTTATGATCGAATTCATGCTTGATTCAGCGAATATCAGCGCCATAAGCCGGTTGATTGATACCTACCCCATCGCCGGAGTAACAAGTAATCCAAGTATTCTCAAGAGTGAAGGAAAGATAGATTTTTTCCCCCACATGAAGAAAATCCGGGAGATTATCGGCCGTGATCGATCCCTGCACATTCAGGTTATCGCGAGTGATTTTAACGGCATCGTGAAAGACGCGGAAACTATTGTGCGGAAGATTGATGACCTGGTGTATATAAAAATTCCCTCAACATCCGAGGGCCTGAAAGCAATGGGTTATCTCCACAACAAGGGTATCCGTATTACCGCCACCGCCATTTATACCCAATTTCAGGGGCTTCTGGCCGCGGCGCGGGGTGTGGAATATATTGCGCTTTATTACAATCGCATGAGGAACATGGATATTGACGCGGATCATACCATCAGATTTTTGCGCCATGTGATTGATCGGGACAAGCTTCCTTCAAAACTGTTAGCCGCCAGTTTCCAGAACATCCGTCAAACTGCCGACGCCTTGACCGCCGGGGCCCATAGCATAACCGAAACGCCAAAGGTTATTGATGACGCCTTCGGCCTGTCGTTATTTCAAAGCGCGGTGGATGGTTTTCACCATGACTGGACAGAGATCCACGGTGATGTTACCCTCTCTGATCTAGATTAAATTTAAGATATACCTCGCCGCTTCCCCGCCCTGATTGGACGCAGTTCCTCTTCGCTCACTTTGGAGGGATCGTCCACCCCGGGGGGCAGTTCTCGGCCCTCCTCAAGTTCTACTTCTTCGTCGTCAAAGAGTTCATTCTGGAAGGGTTGATAGTCGTCATCCGGCTTTTGGTCCGCGTGCTCCAGCCGCGCGGAGAGCACCTTGCTGATTCCCGATTCTTCCATGGTCACGCCCAGAAGCGTGTGCGCGCAGGTCATGGTTTTGTGGTTATGCGTAATGACGATGAACTGGCTTCCGCGCCCGAACTCCCTGAGGAGCTGGACAAAGCGTCCGACATTTTCGTCGTCAAGGGCGGCGTCTATTTCGTCCAGGAGGCAGAAGGGCGACGGCTTGACGAGGTAGGTGGCGAAGAGAAGGGCGACTGCGGTCATGGATTTCTCGCCGCCTGAAAGCAGGTTGATGTTCTCCAGCTTCTTCCCCGGCGGCTGGGCGAAAATGTCGATCCCCGATTCCAGCACATGGTTCAGGTCCAACAGGCGCAGCTCCGCCCTTCCGCCGCCGAAGAGCCGCCTGAACATATTATGAAAGTTCTTTTTTATCTTGTCGTAGGCGGCCATGAACAGATCCGCAGATTCCGTCCTGAGTTCAATTGTGAGCTTTTCCAAATCCGCCCTGGCCTTGACGAGATCCGCCAACTGGCCGGAAAGGAAATCGTAGCGCTCCCTGGTTTCGGCGAATTCCTCAGGCGCCGCGAGGTTAACCGCCCCCAGGTCTTTCAGGGCCTGCCTGCTCCGGGCAAGCTGCTCCCGGAGTTCGCCGGACCCGGCGGTTATCGTGTAGATCCTCTCCTCAAATTCCATGAGGTCCCTGGAATGGGTCTCCCGGAAATTGTCCTGGGTGTTTCTAATTTCTGTTTCAGACTGAACCAGCTCAAGGTGGAGGCGTTCAACCGCCTCCTGAATTTTGGCCTGCGCCGCGAGCCGCTTGCGTATATTCTCCTGTTTTCCCGCAAGGTCGCCGTTTTTCAGGCTGATATCCTTTTCAATTTCTTCAAGCTCCAGGGTGAGCTGCTTTCCCTTCCTGTCAATCTCGACGGCTTCCGCCTCGGCGTCGGCAATACGCTCGTCAATTTCTTCAAGCCTCTTGCGGTCGAGAAAAAGTTCGTCCTGAATGGTCTTGAGGAGGTTTTCCTGGCCGGCGAGTTCCCGCCTTATGAGCCGGGCCTGCTCTTCGGCGGCCTGCGCCTGGGTGGCCATCTTCATCCGGTTCACCCGAAGATCCTCCAGTGTGGAGCGGTATTCGTTTATTTTTACGCTCAGATCCTCGTTCTGTTTTCTGAGGTTTGCTATGAGTTCCCTTTTCTCGAAAACCCCCTCGCGGCAGGAACGGATCATTGCGTCTAACGCACGCTTTTTTGTGATGATCCCCTCCGGGGCGAGGAAGCCGTCCAGGAAAGCCGGCGTGCTCTTTCGATAGGAATCAAAAAGCGAGATTGCCCTGTCGGTACGGTTAGCCGCCTGAGCCAAATCCGCCGCGAGGCTGTCGGCAAGGTGCTTTAGCTCTTCCGCCTTCGGCATACTCCCGCCGGTGACCGCCCTTTCCGCCGCGGCTGAAAAGTCCCTCAAGAGGGCTTCCCTGCCCGCGAGGGAAGTTTTGAGCAGGGTCAGGGTTTCGTTTAACGCGGCCTCGGAATTGCGCCTCTCCGCCGCAGAGTAGCCCGCTTCTTTGAGGCCCGCGTCCAGGGCCGCGACAATGTCGTCGGTAATCGCCTCAAGCTCCTTTTCCCGGCCCGCCCTGTCCCGCTCCAGAAGCCTGATATCCTCCTCCGCCTTTCGGACGGTTCTCTCGTTCTCGTCCATCAGGGCGGCTGTGCGCTGAATATTTCCCTCAAAAGAGCCTATGTTTTCTTCTATGCCGAGGACATTCTTCCTGAGATCCCCGATAACACCGTCCTGTTCGTCGGCGTCGCCTGAAAGTTCCTCAATCTTGATTTTAGCGGCCTTTTCCCTGCCCTCGTTAATCGCTATTTTTGCCTTGCTGTCGCTCCGCTGCTCCGAAAGGAGGCGCACCTCTTTTTCACGGGCGTTTTTTTCCACCGCGAGGCCGTAGATGTTCTTCTGGTACTCCGCCAGTTTTGCTTCCAGGGAATTCACCAGGTCCATATTTTCTTCTAGGGCCCTATTCGCCGCCTCAATCTCTTCCTTGACGGCGTCGCGTTCCAGGGTCTTCTTTCTAAGCGCCTCGTTTCGTTCGTCCCTGTCGTAACGGAAATTCTTAAGGCGCAGGAGTTGAATATCCAGCTCGTACTGAAAGGTCTCGTCCTTGAGGGCGCGGTATTTCAGGGTTTTTTCGGACTGAACATTGAGGCTGTCGTACGAACGCTTCACCTCCCCGAGTATGCCCTCAACCTGCCGCATATTTTCTTCGGTTTTGGCGAGTTTCCTCTCCGCCTCAGCGCCCCTCACCTTGTACTTGGTGATTCCTGCGGCCTCCTCAAAAAGAAAGCGCCGCTCCTCCGGTTTGGACGAAAGGATTTGATCGATCTTCCCCTGCTCCATTACCGAGTACGCGGTTTTGCCCACGCCCGTGTCCCAGAAAAGCTCCCGCACCTCCTTGAGCCGCACCGGCGCGGAGTTGATGAAGTACTCGCTCTCCCCGGAACGGTAGAGCCTGCGCTTTATCTCGATTTCCGGCACGTCCAGGGGCAGGAGCCCGGTGTCGTTCTCCAGGGTAAGCACCACTTCCGCCACGTTCAGCGCCTTGCGGCTTTCCGTGCCGTTGAAGATCACGTCCTCCATCCGTTCCGCGCGCAGTGCCCGCGACGCCTGCTCCCCCAGCGCCCACTTGACCGCATCCACCACATTGGACTTGCCGCAGCCGTTTGGCCCCAGAAGCGCCGTTATCCCCCCGGAGAATTCTACGCGGGTCTTATCGGCGAATGACTTAAATCCAAATATATCAAGACTCTTCAGAAACAAGGGTTAAACTCCAGCATCAGTCTCTAACTCTATCATTTTACCAAAACAAGGGGAAAAGGAGAATAGGGGAGCAGGGGAATAAGGAAAGAAGATTAACCAAAAACATCGTATCGTCGAACCTTCGGTTCGCGATACGCCACGAACCAACACGAACGGAAGAATTTCGCACAGAGGTAATGTGCAACTGCATCGGCTTTGGCGATTTTTTCCTGTACCATCTCGCCGATGACCCGTGACGGCGTTTTGTGGGTCGTTTCGGCTATCGTTATGATATCACTATATCAAGAGTCTCAAGCAACTGTCGCTGGCGTGGTTAGAATTTATTCGCGCCTTTGAAATTGAAAAAAATTATGGTATGAGTTACTATTATTGATTAGGGGATTGTATGAAAACCTCAAAAGCATTGTTAATTCTTGCCGTGCTGTTTATTGCGGGCGTTATTTCCGGCCTTTCTTTGACAGGATGCAGCAGATCCAACAGGAGCAACACGGGGCAATTCACCCTAACCGGCATTCCGTCGCAGTACAACGGAAAGTACGCATATTTTATGGGCAGCAATGTCGATTACGAAGTAGATGCCTATTACGTACCGGAAGCCGTGGCGGTTTTTGGCGCCAACGTCATGCCGACGATTTTCAGTTCCAGGGGTAATATAAAGTTCCCTCAGATTAAGCGCGGGAGCGTAACCTTGCCGCTGCGGTATGCTTTTATTTCTTCCGGGATATCAAACCTGGATTTATACAGGCGCAGTGAAGCGCTTAATTTTATTGTTTATATCTACGATCATGAGATAGTTGAGGCTTCGCTAATGGATGACTGGATATGCAATATCACTTTTAATTCAGTCGTCTTTTCCGACGGCAGCGCCACACGAGCATGGGGCACCGCGGACGATGTAAATGAAAGAAGGCAGGTTCGTTGACACTGTATGCTTGAAAAACCATCCAATTCATGCTAGTAATCCCAAAGGAGGCTCTATGAAAAAGCAGAGTGTTTCTTTTACTATACCGGTTTTGGCGCTGGTATTTGGATTGACCTTCGTGTCCTGTTGGACTACCGGCAAAGCAGATGAACCCACGCAATTTGAAGGCAGATGGCTCGATGAAACCGCAGTAAAGGAAATCGGGTATACCGACTTGTCATACACATTTGCCGGTAATACATTTATTTTAAGGATAAAAAATGATCAAGGTTACATAGTAGATTATACGTATGCCGGGACATTCAAGTATACGGCCAACAGAATCCGGTTTATAATCGGGAAGGAAACATGGACCCAGGAGTATACACTAACCGGTAATGAATTTAACTTGATACTGAACAGGACGGGAAGAGGAGGCCCCATTGCCGGCACATTCACAAGACAATAGCAAACGAGGCTCCTCTTTGTCCCCTTGTCCCCTATTCCCCTATTATCGCCACGACCTCTTCCATGCCCTTCCCGTAGTACAGGTAGCCGTAGATCGCCGCGGCGGCGAGAACCTTGCGGCCGTAGTCACGGGTCTCTGTGTACTCGATGGTTTCCAGGAAAAGGTCTTCGGGAAGGCCGCCCTGACGCCTGTCGGCGGCGAGCCAGTTGCGAACCCTGCCCATGCCGCCGTTGTACGCGAGAAGCGCGAGCAGCGGGGTTCCCATCTGAGCGTTGAGGTAGGCGAGGTAATAAGAGCCGATGTGGATGCTGACCTCCGGGTCTTTGAGGTCAAGCCCCCCGGCGCGGTAATCGGGACCGCCGCGGCGGGCGATGCGATCCGCCATCTCCTCGGCTGTGGCGGACATGAGCTGGACGAGGCCCACGGCGCCTGAACTGGAAACGATATCCGGCTTAAAGTAACTTTCGGTGCGGATGAGTGCGTAGAGGATCTCAGGCGCGAGTTCAGCTTCACCGGCGAATCGCTCTACCGTCTCTTTGAAGGGCTGGGGGTAATAGAGGAGGAGATCCTCGCGGCTCGCCGGCGGCCCTTCCAGGTCGATGTAGCGGGAGACAAGGTCGAGGGATTCCTTGTGGCTGCCGGAAGCGGCCAGGACAGCGGCGATTTCCCGGAGTTCCGGCACGGGAAGCCGCCTTTCAGCGGCCTGTATATAGGGCAACGCAAATGAGGCCGCGCCGTACTCAAAAAACCCCAGGAGAAAATCCGTCTCCGGCCCCGCAGCTTCTGGCGCTGTGTTTCCGCCCGCCGTGGAGTTTTCGCTCTCCGGCACGAGGGTCAGGCCCAGCTTCGTGGCAGCTAGAGCCCTGTAGTAAAACGAGGCGTTTTCCGTTTCAAAGGCGGTACGGAAAAACCTTTCCGGCCTGTAGAACGTCCTGAGATAGCCTTCTTCTACCGCCCTGCCAACTATCCACGCGTACTGCGCGAGGGAAGCGCTCGGCCCCCTATTCTCAAGGCTGAAGAAGATCTCCAGGATATCGTTCCATTGCCTTCTTCCCGCAAAATAGTATGAGAGCCTTTCAAGGACGTCGTCGAAATAGGAGAGGTCGTTCCACCGGGAAATCGTGGTCCTCACCAGCGACGCGGCGGCGGCGGGGCTTTCAGCCAGGGCGTTCATCAGCATATACCAGATGCAGGCGTCAGATTGAAGGGCGTCCGGTGCGTACTCAAGCGCCCGCAGGAAGTAATCGGACGAGGCTTCATAGTTTCCGTTAGCCCTTTCTATCCTGCCCGTGTAGAATAGGACGAAGTACTTCGCTTCCGGTGTGTATTCCGTTTCCGAAGCCTCAATCTGCCTCGCCCAGGAGCGGAAACGCTCCACCCCCTCTCCCCGTAACGACGGGGTATACTGAAAAGCCCGCCCCAGATCCGCTATGAGGCCCGGGTAACTAAAGAAGACAAGGCCGCCATCCTCCAGCGCCGCCCGAAAAAAGAGGAGGCCGACGCCGTAGTTTGCGCCTGAGCGCCTGCCCAAAAGGGCCGCGCTTTCGGCAGCGTCAAGCAGCCCCACCGAAGAAAGCGCCTCATCGAATGCCCATGAGCGGACCTCACTTGAAGGAAGAGCGAAAAGAAAGGCCGTAATTTCGCGCCGGAGTTCAGGACGAATTGTCTCTTCGGAGGGCGCTTTCCACGCCGAGAATAACGCGATCGCCTTTTCCCACTCGGCGATAAGGTTTGCCTCGGCTAACCTTGCTGTTGTGGAAGCCGCGATAACCGGCTCCGCCGGAAGGATTTTCGCCGCCTCGTCATAACGCCCCAAATGGTAGAGGCAGGCGGCGCGGAGAAGCGGAAGGAACTCGCTTTTCAGGCTGCCTGAGTCCAGTACGCCTAGAATATAGTTGGCGTCATTCGAGGAATGGTTTTGCAGTATCATGGGAAGGAGCTTCAGTGCCGCCTCGCGCCTGACAGGAAGCGAGGAACTCTCCAGGGCGGCGCAGAAAAGGAGCTTTTCCAGTTGGGAATCGTCGTTCCCGTCGGAAACTTCGTTTGCATTGATCAATAGCCCCGCGTAAAAAGGGGCCCCCGGATGAATCGCCTCAAGCTGCTTCAACTGGGACATCGTCCGGGAAAAACCCTGCGAACCTGGTTCCAGGGACAATTCAGCCTGCCGGATAAAACCCGTATTTCCTTTCCGCAAGAGCTGCGCCGCCTCTTCCCGCGGGATTCCGAGTACCTGGGTCATGCCGCAAGACGCCTGCAAAAAAAGGGGGAAGAAAAGCAAAGCGCGAACTCTGTTCGCGACGCGAATGAAAGGAACCCTGCCTGGGCCGTTAATTCCTGGGCGGAACACGGATCGTGGTTCCCGAAATGATACGATCAGGATTACTGATATTGTTAAATCTGGCAATCCGCGGATACAGCCAGGGATTGCGGTAGAAAGCCTCGGAAATATCCCACAGGGTATCCCCATAACGGATCCTGTAAGCAACCCCTTCCCTTGGTATCACCGCGGGAACGTTGTAGGAAGACACCGGAGCCGGGGGCCTCGTCCTGGCGGCCTGAACTACAGCCGGCGGCTCGGCAGGGGCCTGGATTATGACCGGCGAAGGGGCAGGCGCGGGCGGCGCTTCTACAGCCTGGACAGGCGGTGTCTCGACAGCCTGAACGGGCGGTGTCTCGACAGCCTGAACGGGCGGCGGTGACTGAGCAACGGCGGTCGGCGGCGGTGAAGGCAGCGGCTGCGAAACAGAGGGGATTGACTGCCCGGAGGCCTGGGATCCCCCAAACAACTGTTGTACGCAGGGGAGGATACCCCCGTTGCGGAAGAACAAAAACCATATCGCGAGCAGGAGAAGCAGCAGAATAAGAGCGATGATAATAACCTTCATCAGCCATGTATTCCTCTGCTTTGTTACCCCAACCGGTTCGTAAAGCCCTTTTGGAGGAGCCAGATCATCTTCCAGGTCAATATCGGTTATTACATAGTCCTGTCTCACTTCATCAAGGGACTTAAGGGACACGCTCAGGGTCTGCCGCCCCTCAGCATCGCCATCCAAATCAACCGAATGGGCGTTAATATCGCCATTTGTGGAGGAAGCGATTACAAGTTCTATGGAGGGCTGCCCCTTGGGCTGCGGCGTGATCTTCTCCATCACCAGACTGCCAATATAAAGGGCGTCCGTCATGGTTCTGGAAGAACTCCTGTAAAGGTCTATCTGGATACTCCGCTGGTTATCATGTACGGTAGTAAGGACCAGACGTTTTTTCTTCTGAGAATTTTCCTCCAAAATCGGGTAAAACTCTCCGTTAGCAAGCTTAATTCCTATAGTTGAAGCCAACGTTTTGCTCCTTCAGATATATTAATTTTAGATGGCTGGGAAGGCTTTGTCAATCGAATTAAAATAAAGTATAATAATACCGATATTATGAGTATGACTTTTTTGATTCCGATCTTTGCGGCTGTCCTGGGACTCGTCGTAATCATTTTTCTCGTAATGA
>JGI24698J34947_10002168_pt1 | contig 10528 bp, 1 predicted proteins | sample TergutMp193P3_FD_34947 | JGI IMG/M metagenome (IMG submission 34947) | reverse complement strand
ATTCCCGCGCTCTGTCTTTTCCTCTCGGGCAGCGCGTATAATTCCGCCATTGCCTGCGCCTTTATCGCCGTAAGCGGCATGACTGTTAACGCGGCGGTTCTCTGCGTTGACGGCGTAAATTCTACAACCAAAAACGGAAGGGGGAAAAACTCTTTAAGCGTCTATCTGGCGCTTCGAAAAAAAATGCCGGCGCTTCTGTCCACTACAGGCACAACTGTCGCAGGCGCGGTTCCGTTCCTTTTCCTCACGGAAGGAGCAAACGCGCTGATACGAACCTTATCGCTTACAGGAGCGCTGGGAGTGGCATGTTCATGTATCTGTTCGATAACTGTAATTCCATCACTATTGACAATTTCACAAAAACAATCCCGCTTGTGCGGGATTAAATCCTTATTATTGGAGTAAAAAAAATGATAACAAAAGTGTTCAACAAAACTATCGCTGTCTTTTTAACGGCGATTTTTATTTTCGGATTATTTCCGGTTGCCGTATTTGCGCAGCCAAATCCGCCTTCCTCGTTAGGTGAAGTTAAAGGCTTTAACAGATCGGTCTTTGACAGCCACTTCAGCAGGGCGGACAGGGAAATCAGCCCCGAACGCTGGCTGGCGGAAGCGAAACTCGGTGTATCCCAGGCATTGTACGCATGGGAACTGACAGCATCGCGTTTGTACGAAGACCCTCAAGCTTTTGAAGAAGAAAAAAGCAAGGTAGAAAAATGGAGTGATGAAGAACTGGAAAAACGTTTTTCACAGTGGCTTATCGGACGTTTTTTCGGCGGTGCAGCGGAAAAAGCGTTAATGAATTTGTCGTCATCGTTAGGTGAAATCCAAAAAAATTATTCATGGCGCCTTGACGAGGAGGGAAACATTGTCTTTGATGACAAAACAGGCGATCCGCTCATAATCCGTCCCGATGAAGAAGGCAGGGAATTTTCCCGCGACTTTTTATTGTGGAGAGGTGACGCGGATGAAATTGTAAGAAAGAGCGGCGCTTCCTTCGATACTTTCATGCTCAACCTCTATCCCGAACTTTTGGAGTACATACCCGGAGAAATGCGCGAAACAATACTCACGATAATCGGCGAAACGGGATCTTCGATAAGCGTGTCGCTAAAAAGGGAATTTGAAAACATAGCCGCGAGGGAAGAGAGGATCTTTACAAGCCGGCGGACGAGGGATATCTGGAGTCTGCGCAAAAAAAGTGAAGATGGATCCGCAAGACTGTTCACGGAAAAATTAACCGCCGAAACAGAGGAAGCGTGCAGACAGGGCATTGAAGAGCTGACGGTCAAAATAGAACAGGCCGAAGCAAGTACGGGCGATCTTGCGTTAATGGGAGAAGAATGGCTGCGCCTTTACAGGGAACAATTTGAAAAGGGACTGAAGGCATGGGAAGAAGCAGAAGAAAGATTTTTCATCAGGCGTATTGAATGGGAGCAGGAATCTTTTAAATTGTTTTCAGAAGGCGAAGAAACATGGTTCGCAGCATTCAATCAATTTGAAGAAGAACGGCAAAAATGGGAGTTAAAAGTAAAAGAACTGTTTCAATCGGGCGAGGCTCTGTTTAAAAACATTTCGGAAGACTTTCAAAGAACCATTGCCGAGGCAAAAAAAGAATTTGAAATAAACATGGAGATGCGCATAGGAGCCGGAACAACCAAAGCAAAGGCTTTAATCGACATGTATCTTGTCTGCGCTTCAGCAGCCGTTTCAGCAAAAGAAAATGTTATTTTCTGGCTGAAAAACTACGGTATAAGTGAAGATAAAAACCCGGCAGATTCTGATTTCACGGAATGGCTTTCGAATGAAAGAAATCAAATCCAGGAAGAGGCGGATATTATTGATAAAAAAACATCAGAATTTATCGGTGGACAAATTGGAAGTATTTCTAATGCTATGGGAGAAAATAGAAATCCCATTTTAAATAATCATGATAAGTATGAAAAACTTGACGAGATACAAAAATTTTATGACGTTTATTCCTCATATCTTGATAAAGCTCTTGACGCAAGGGACAGGATTCTTGCTGACTATGCGGAGTTGATCGGAACAGGAGTTTTAAAAGATATCCTTGCACCTGACGCATCATCCGATGATTTTTGTCTTGATGAATACCAAATCGCGCTCGCAAGGGCCAAGGCGCTTGTTTTATACTGGGAGCGGAAAACCGCAATAACAGAGGCGGTAATGGGTTATGCCGAAGAGCTTTCCGCCGGAAGGATGACGGAAGCGGAAGGAATTCGCGCATGGGAAGAAACAAAGTCAGCCTATAACGAATCGCTTGCGGTCTATGAAAGCGAGCTGAGAAAATTAAACGAATTGGGAGAAGGTATTCACAATAAGCAAGAAATTTTGAACGTGCTGAGCGGAGAAATGCAGCTCATTGAAGAAAAGTTAAACGAATTGAATTCTGATTATTCGATATTTATAAACATTTCAGCGGTAAACCGTGCGGATTATTATTTAAATACGTTAAACGAAAAATATAATTTTCTTGTTAAGGATTATAAATTATTTCAGACAGCCGGCGCTGACGCGGTTTACAGAACTGCCCTTGAATACGGCTTAAACTGGGGTCTTTCAAAACAAAGAGAAGATGCCGAAGCCATCCTGAACAAACTGATAAACGGAGACAAAGAAACAATTTCATTGGCGGAACTGGAAGAAAAGGCCTCGCAAGGTCTTATCTCCGAAACTGAATTGAGGATTCGCCTTGCGGGAATTAATTTGTTCTGCGATGCAGATAACAACGAACTGCGTCCTCTGGATTCTGATTACAGCGGAGCTGACTGGTATGCAGCCGCAAAAGACCTGGAGCTTTCAGATGAAAAAAAAGCCTCTCTTTACGGAGATAATTTAACAGCGCAGCTTGTTACTGATTACAAAGACGCCTCTCGCTTTCTTTTGGAAAAACGCCTTGAGTTTGAAATTGAAGCTCTGATAAATTTCCTGAAAGAAGATTATGGCTCAGGTAAATTTAATTACGCAACATCGGAATTCTGTCTCCTTGACGCCGATAATGCCGCGGAAGCATTGGAAATCCTGTCAAATTTAAAAAACAGAATGGAGCAGGAATTAAATGTTTATACCGAAAATGACGAAGAAAACGAATTAATCAGCTATTTTATTTCCGGCGCTTCATTTTTCGAATGTTCACGGGAGCTTCTTGCGGAGTATTTTGATGATTACTCGTTCTGTATCGGCCTGCTTGATCTCTACAGTGAATACGCGGCAATCAGTTCATTCGGACAGAAAGAAGCTTGGGATGTTACCTGCAATTCATTGACATCGCTGTTTGCGGATTACGACATTGAGCAATCGGCAAGTTTTTTACCAAACGCAGGCAGTCTTTTTGAGGCAATCGGTAAAAAAGACGGAGATGTGATTCAAAATGCGGCTCAGTTCCTGAAGGATTTTGACAATTGTTTTACGATAATTCCGCAATGGCTGCAATTTGAAATAGAAAACTGGAAATACGCTTTTATGGAATTTGCCGCGGCTAATATATTCCATTCAGGTATCATTCCCGAAAAGACATATTCGGATCTTTATTTTGAGCGGGAAGAATTATATTCCCAAAATGAAGAATTGTATCTCTCTGCCTACAATAAATATTATCTTGAAGACAGTGAAATCGAAATGTTAAACTGCGCTTTTACGGAAACAAGCGGCAAACTTTCGCTGATTGATTACATGGGGCAAATAACAATGTTCCTGGACATTTTCAGCTACGAAGAAACAGCGGCAGGAGATGAAAAACATTGGCGTAATTATCTTGAAGGTAAGAACCTTAAAGACTATGATCCGGAGATAACAATCGCTTCCTCATGGAAAGAAGGTGTATTAGCAGACGCGATATTCAGCGCAGATTATTTCATAAACAGGATCAATGATTCGTTTACGCTGTTTTCAGATAGAGACAATGAGAAAACGGAGAGAAATTCCTCGCTTAACAAAAATTTATATTTTGAAGAAGCGTCGAGGATCAGCCGGTATTTCGACTCATTAAAATATCAGTACAGTGGTATCGCGTACATCAGCAGGGCTTACGAATATACACAACTGGAGGTAAATGAAATAAGCGATCAAATGAAGCTCATCATTGATGAAATATCCGCGCAGGAAGCGGAATATAACGCGATTAGAGATCAATTTTTTATCGCAGCAGAAGAATTCATGACAAGCGGAGTTTTGTATGATGAACAGTACAACATATTAAAGACAGCGCAGGATAATACGGATCAATATCGTTTTGAATATGAGAAACAGGACGCTATAAAAAGGTGGGCAAGTACGGCTTATTTGGATAAGGAAACAATAGATACTGAGTACTGTAAAACACAGTTGGCAAGAGCTCAGACAGTCATGGCCGTTCTTTCAGATATCTACGGCAATGAAGACAATCGCGCCTACGATGATCCTCAATACAACGCACTTTACTCTGAATACGAACAAAGTTTCAGCAGAAAATTATTATTAACTAAAGCCCTTGATTCTGTTTTGTTATCGGTCTCCGAAGAATCATACATGAATGCGGTAATATTAGAATCGTATAAAGATTCACTTAATCGTCTTGGCAACGTAGACAAGAATTATTCAAATTACACCCTGCCTGAAGAATTGAAAGAATGGACGGTTAAGGACTTTATTACTGTTAAAGACGGCAAACTTGCTTTTAAAAAAGACAACTCTATGAATCTGTCCGTAGTTAATGATAACGCAGTGGCCGGTTCGATTGTGTATTCCATGAAGCTATCCGGTGTAGACGATTCTACAGCGGCCGAGCTAAATGAATTTTTTAAAAGCGACAATTCGAATCTAAGCGATTTTGAAGATTCCCTGTTGGCTTTAAGCCGGAGAATGTCGGAATATTTTTCTGATAATGAAAAATTAATGAAGTGGAGCCTGGCAAGAGATTACCTGATATATACACTAAAAAACGCAAATAAGGATATCACATATTTAAAAAGTAAGTATATTGGACCGGGAGAAATGACAGATAGCGGGAATTTAGGCATATTACAGGTTAAACCCGGTATTGGCCTTTTTGATTATGAAAGAGACCTGTATAAACTTCTTACCGAAAAAGAGGATGTCAATTTGTTTACAACCTTGTTCTTTACACCAAATCCAAAATTTGATAATCCCACTGGAATATTCCGTGAAGCCTGGGAAGAACTAAGTGCCGAAGAAAAAGCCGATTTGGAATTCTATATCATACTTTCTTTTTCGGGCAGCGCCTACAGTGATGGTTTTTCAAGAATGTACACACTCGGTGTATACGAACTTGCGTATAACTACGTCAATGACAGACTTAAATATGCGCAAAGAGAAAGAAAGAAAGACATAAATTTTATATTGTTTGGGGAATTTGATAAAATGATAAGAATTAATAGACACGCCCTTAACCAGATTATATCGGCTTATGATAAAACGAAAGAGAGAGTTGATGAATGGACAAGCGGAATAATGCAGAATCTTTCGTCCATACAAGATTATGCCGCGTCATACGCAGAATCTTGTGAAAAACTGGAGGCGCTGCAAGTTGAAAAAGAAAACGGACAAAGCATTGCTTGGGATGATATAGCAAGCGTATTAAATTATACTTTAAAAGAAGAAGAAGTTGACGGGATCAAGATTTTCTGGAAAAAAATGCAGGAAACTTACACCGGGAATTTTTCAACCACTGCCGATGCGCTTAGCGGACTGCTTCACTGGGCGATAAATGCCGAAAATAACAGCAGAAAAAATCTGGAAACATTCTGGCAACACAGCGCACAGGACAGGTTAAACAATGAAAATATTTACCAAGCGGCTGTGGAAGCTTATTTGGCGGGAACCGGCAATGCGGATGATTTAAGAGCGGCCGCTGAAAACGCTTTCGGTAAAAACACCGCGGCTTGGAAAAATCATCTTACAAATATGCACACAGCCTTAATGAACGATCTTTCGCTTTACCTGAATACAGACAGGAATTTCTACGGCGAATTCAGCGCTCTTGGAAACGAACTTGTCGTATTAACGGAAAAGGCGCTGACGAACAGGTACGGCGCGGAGCTTGCCGCCAGGGAAATCGAATGGAATATTATGTTACGCGACATGCAGGATAAATATTTCGATTGGTATAATTCAGCCGCGCTCATATTTGAAAACGGCAGAGCTGACTGGAGCATGGGCTATCAAAAAATGCAGGAAGCATACAGGCAATGGGCGGTTAATTTTCAGGATGAGTACAACCGCGTCAACGAAGAGTGGACAATAGCGTATCTGGCAGGCCTTGATGACAAGGAAATCTGGCTGGCACAGGCGGCGGCTGCCGCAGATCACGCATCGGCTGAATCATTCCTGGCGCTTATGGGTACGGAAGGAGAACGCCTGTCGCGGTTAGTGGACACAAGGGAGCCTCTTGGCATCAGAGACGCGATTCCACAGGCGCAAAATTTGATGACGGAACTTCTGCAGTCATCGGGAATAGCCAATATGGCCAATGCTTTTGGTTCTATGAATAACATTTCGAGTACAGTTTCTACGGTTGTAAGGCGCGGCTTGGGAGGCGTTTCCTCATGGGACGCGGCTCTTGTAAAATCCGCGGCGACAGATCTCGCGAGAACTACAAACGCCGAAGTTGCGGCTGCCGAAGCAAAAAAACTTGCATACACAGCCCGCTCGGACGCCGATAAAATAATCAACAGCCTTTCAGCTAACGTACAGTCCGCCAATCAGAACTTCCGGGAAAACATGGACAGCATATTTATTATGGACGGACTTTGGACAAGGAGCGGAAACAATTATGTGAAAGACATAACAAAAGGTTCCACTCTTTTTACTCCTATAATTTCGGAAACGGTAACCATTACAGGTTATGCCGATTACATAATAGAGCCTGTGTCAATACAGACAAACCTGGACGAAAATTTCCTGTCAACTTTGGATTCCTATACAATACACAGCTTGATAGAAAACGTCATGGAAGAAGTAAACGCCTATAGCAAAGAAATCTTCGGAGGAGAAAAAGACGAGCCGATAGATATAGGAAGACAGGGAAACTCTAAGGATAAACGCACACAGTCTCCGGGAAAATTCGGCGCGTATATCGGATACGATCCGGATACAAAATCTGATATAAAGGAAATTACAAGAAAATCGATATTTTACGACGAAGGCGCCGGAGAACTGGGCCGCCTGTTAGCCGATTTTATCTATTGGAACATAATTGACAGAAAAGGAAAAGCGGAACAAGCCTTGCCTGCCTGGGACAAACGGATGTGGGACGATACGGGCAGTTTTTTCACGGCTCCCACGATTCGTTCGGTAGGGCAAATCGCGGGGACAATAGTATCGGGCGTTGTCTCAGCCGCTTTAACAGCTGGATCTGGCGGCATAGGAGCCGCCGCCATACCTTTTATAACGGCGGGGTTTAACTCATTGGATGATCTTATTTTCGGAACTCTTGATGCAACTCTGGGGTATAAAACATGGGATGAAGCAGGCTTTGAATTTGGCAAAGCGTTATTGATAAATACTGCGACCAGTTTTATTGGCGCAGGGTTTAACGGTATTCAGATTGCCGGCGATACCGCTTTTAAGGGGCTTACAAGCACTTTTATGACCGCCGCATATGACCCAATGAGTAAAGTATTAATTCAAACGGCAATGACAGGAGCGCAGACAGCCTTGACTTCTCTGACCACAAGCGCCATAAGCGGAATTACCTACAATAGTAAAGACGGATGGGGTTATAACACGGATATATTTAATGAAGGCGCAGAAAATATACTTAGCAGCACATTATCGTCAATGGCAAGCACATTAACTACAGGAACTTTGAAGCTGATAAACAGCGGCCTTGACATGGAAAAACTGAAAAGTTTTAACTTATTAAACAAGAGCGATCTTGAAAAACTCAATAACCTTGCAGGTTCCCTTGCGGGGCAAGCGGTAAACTACGCGTTTGGAAATGGCATTACATTGAATCTACTTAATCTCAGCATATTTCAAAATGAAAAACTCAACAGCGGCATACTCGAACTCCATCTCGGCCAAGACGGCGCAACAATGAACTTTGGAACAGGCGGCGCAAACTTAAGCATTGACAATTTAATCGCCGTCGCCAGAGGAGCGCAGGTCTGGAATGTTAACAGCCAAATCGGTAAGTATGTAGACAGCAAAGATTTTAAATCGGCAATCGCATTAAGAGCCCAATACGGTTACGGAAACGATGGACAAAAAAGCCAACTGTGGGATATACTCAAGGGAAGGGTTGAAATACGCATCGGCGAAGGCGAAGATTATAACGCCGAAACCACAATCGAAAACGGAAAGCGGGTAATAAATTTGTCAGGTTACTATTCGGGCATGAGCGAAGAAGATCAGATGTTCCTCGCGGTAATTCTCGGGCACGAGGCTTACAGAGACGGCATTGTAACAGACGACAACTATCTGGAAACAAGATCAGCTACACAGGCGCACACAGAAATGGCGATAAGGATGATCTTAAGCGGGGAAAATGGATTTGCCGATCAAAATCTGGCGAAAGATATCATGGCTTATTTTGCCGCGAATGGCGACATTAACGCTTTCAATGCCTATGTTGACGGTAATTATGATTCGAGCGCGGATTATTGGAAACTTACCAGAGAAGGAAATCTTGAATATGACGGTCTTGCTACATTAAGAGACGCAAACGGCGAAATTATTAGAGCATACACAGAAATGGGATTAAGCAGCATATATGACGTTGAAGGCGCACTTTTATGGCTTTTAAACATTGATCGGAATAATTCCGCCGGTGTTGAAATGGCTCGTAAATTAATGGACTGGGCAGGAATATTCGACCTGACAGACAATACTACGGGAAAGACAATTATGAAAGGAACCATCGGTTCATTGTATGCTTTTTACAAAGAGTTTAATAACGAAACCAGAGAAGCTATAAACAGGATTTATGGTTCTCCTAGAGAATTTCTACATTATTACACCGATGTATTTGACTTCTTAGATTCACAAAAAATTTTATCACGCTTTTTCACCCCAGATGAAATAGCGAATTTACCAAGCACTTACGGAAGCAACTATGTTACTTATCCTGATAGAGACAGTCTTAAATTTTTCAATACATTAATAACTCCCACTTTATTTAACAAATATTTACCAAAAACCATAACCAATGCTGAAGGCCAACAAGTGACATATACTTATTGTAACCAATTTGTTTATGATACGATTTTAGCCCATTTCGGAAGCGAAACACATAGAAGTATATTTCCAGGTGTAATAACTAACGCAAATACTATGTTCTTATCATTTATAGATAACCAATACATGGAAAGGCTTGATATAAATGAATGGGGAGCGGAAGGAATAAAGCAACTTGCTGACGATGGTTATTTAATTATTGCATCTTCTTATAACACTAAAGGGTCTGGTCATATCGCCTTTTTGGGTAATAGAAATTTAGTAACATCTTCTATCCCAAGAACTTCGCTTCATATGGATAAAAGTGGATTTGATCTTCCCGAAAATCATTTTTTATTTGTACAAGCCGGTACATTTAACGGAATAATAAGTAATCTATTCGCAACTAATGATTGGGATACCACTTATTTAGACCAATTAAGAGATAGTCTCTATTTTTACAGGGTAAGGATAAATCCATGAGAAGAACAATACTGATTACTTGCGTTTTAATCCTGTCTCTTTCTTGTGAATCAAAGCAGAAAAACAAGAGCGTTGATTTTGACATAACCGAACTTGCAAAGACAGAACACAATACATCAACAGCAAGCCAAAATAAAGCAACAAAAGAAACTGTTGATATTTATAATACTCCACATGATACAGATTTTGAGGAAGATTCCATTGGTTATACATCAAAAGAGGAAGACTTATATACATTTGACAGATTCAAGGATGAATTTAATAATGTTTTTAATGATTCTTTGACTCCAATTGGCACATATTTTTGGGATGAATTTGAAGACCTCGAAACGCAATACGGATTAACGGAAGAAGAATCAAAGCTGCTTGGGCAATGGCTGAATGTTACTTTTAGGATGAATAATTTTAATTATTATTGTTTTTATCCCAATAAACTTTTTCTTTTAGAGTTTCAAGCTTCTAATTATCAATACAATCCACAATTTACCGCCACAAATCTGTATTTCGACAAAGCTATAGGAACATGGGAAATTGTTAATGGCATTGTTCAATTTACTGTTCATGCGATCATAATTGTAGACACTACTTACTCATTAGAAAATTATCCATTCAAAAAAAATGTATTATTCGTTGATCATTCCTACACAGTTGATTTCATCAATATCGACGATATTGGAGAAGAAGGCTTTACAAAACGGCCTATTAATGACGTTATTTTTTCAAACGAGCTGCAGCAGATGGTTAGAATAAGAAATCCCGATAGAATTAATAACCTGTACGTAAGAAAGGTTTACTCTATATTTTTAATAACCAATAGCGGAGAACCAGAGAAACATTATACATATTTCAGTATAGTACGGGAAATGGCGCAG
>JGI24698J34947_10002167_pt1 | contig 10528 bp, 8 predicted proteins | sample TergutMp193P3_FD_34947 | JGI IMG/M metagenome (IMG submission 34947) | reverse complement strand
CTTCATTTCACCTAACTTGAATGAATCCTTGGGGCTTTTGCCGATTGTGTCTATCAGGAAAAGATCGATCTCTTTCGAATAAAGATCAATCTCCTTTTTCAGAGCCGGCTTGTTATCAACACAGGAAACCGGAATATGCATTATATTTCCTAGTGATTCAAGCCGTTCTTTCTCGTAAATACGAGACGCGCCTATAGTGATCATCCGCACATTAATAGCCGGTATTCCATCAGTACCGATACCGTAATTTCCGGCAAGTTTTAAAATTGTCTCGGTCTTGCCGGCTCCCGTAGGACCAACAAGAACCATTATCCTTGGTTTGCGCGGAACCGGATCTTCTTTATAAATACTGATGCTCTCTCCTATCCATTCAAGAACATGGTACCGAACAGCTTCCGGATCCTCTAACATTTCAATAGGCAGTTCTTTTCGCAGTCTTTCCAGTATGTTTTTTATGTAGTTTTCTGAAAAGTCATTTGCTTTTAATAGTTTCACTGTGCTGACAAAGGCTGGATATTCGTCTTTTTTATCGCATTGGAAAAAAAATTCAATCTCAACTTCTGGCTTGGAAAATAATCCTAAAAAACCACATGGGACTATGACTGCTTTTTCTCTCAGGATAACAAAAGGCTTTTTGTATTTTTCAGTAATTTTCTGCTTGCAATGATAACGGCTTGTGCCTTGCTCATAATAAATTTCCATTGTTACACCTCCATTGGCGTCCTTGCGTTCTTTTGTTTTTTGTCATCATATCGGTGATAGACCCGTAAAAACCTGATTTTTTGACTCGTCAGATTCCGGCGAGCTTTTGTTGTTAACCGGTTCATCTTCCTGCGCTTCCTTCCATTTGCGATATTTTTCCAGTTCCATAGACAAGCCGATTTTGAGTATTAACGCAAATACGAAGCTATCGTCGAGCCAGCCTATAAAAGGTATATAATCTGGAATCAGGTCAAATGGATTTATTATGTAAAGTATACCGGCAAGAGCAGCCACTATTACTCTTGTGGGAACACAGCGATACCGGTCGTCTTTATAATCCCTGATTAACTCAATCGAAGCGGCTATATCGTCCGCTATCCTGCCGATAACCGGTATTTCTTTTATCTTGTCAAGAAACTTGGCCGCTTTTTTAAGCGTTTTATGTGTTTGCTCCGTGTCTTCTAGTAGTTTTTCCGCCTGCCGCTCTTTTTCATTGAGCGCTTTTTTTGCTTCTTCTTCACTGATATTTGTTTCCATATGAAAACTCCTTTTATATTTTTATATATATTATACAAAGCGATTCCGTCACCTAGTGTCGGCGCTGAAAAAAACTTCAAAAAAAATACTTTTTTCAGGAGACTCACCACAAAGAGGGGACGCTGAGTATCTTCTGTGTTTTACAATGTTATGATCTGTTTGTCGTTAGCGGCTTTGATAACTTCTCCCTTGATTTGGATGTATGACACGAGGCTTGAGGACATATCTTTCTTGCAGCAACAGGTATAAGGAAAATTCACTACCCTGTTCAATTTATAGTTTAATCCTATTGTTGTACTAAAAACGTAACAGTAGAAGAATTAGCCATAATAACCTCGTCTGTAAGCCAACAATGTTTCTACACGCTTTTTATCAGGCGCATAAACCGATAGTCCTATATCATCACTTCTAAGACCAGAATCATCTTCCTCAAAACCAATAGCGTTATCTCTCAGAAATGTTTTAAGGTCGGAAAATTGGGACAAAAACAGGTTCTTGCCTTTGAATAAAAACCCGGAATCGCCAAAGAATTCTATAGCTTCAACTTTGTCCTGCTCATCATAAAAAACATGACAAAAAGAAAAATCATCGGTTGTGTTCTTGCTGAATTTTGTCTTTTTGAACTCCTTGAAAGAAGCCCCCATGACCTTCCTCACTTCTTCTTTTAATGAGTCTAGTTTTATTTGACCTGCCCCAAAATAAGGCAAAAAATCTGCACTATACACGGCCTTCCTCCTTAAGCTTAGCAATGTATTCTTTCATCTCTGCTATAGCATTATCATATCTACCATCAGGAAACTTTTCTTTGATGTCGTCAATATCCATTTGGACTGCTTCCTCAAACTTCCCCTGTTCTATCAGTTCCTTTTGTTTTTGTCTGTATTCTTGCGCTTCTTTTGAATTACCATAACTTGCGGTTTTCTTGTGATCTTCTTTTTCCATTTTTATTGCAGGTTTATCACCATAAGATAGTTCAGATTCTTTATATGCACCGTCTGCCGGCATATGGTGGACTTCATGGGTTGCGCTATCGCTGTTTTCTTTTACTTCGTCGTAACTTCCGCCTTTTTTCTCTGTTTTTTCCGAATCCTTCGCATCATTTGCGGAAGAATCCTTTTCTTCCAGCGATTCCATGAACGCCTTGTCGTCTCCGGCATCGTTTTTGAATGCTTTGTCATCTCCGGCATCGTTTTTGAACGCCTTGTCGTCTCCGGCATCGTTTTTGAATGCTTTGTCATCTCCGGCATCACTTTTTGTTTCCTTGAATCTTAAGTCATCACCGGACGATGGCGACTCAATGATTTCAGGTAGTTTAGGCATTTCCATCTTTACAATCTCCTACATTCTTGGGAAACCTTCCGCAATCATACGTTTACCATTTTCAGGGCGTTCTCTGAGAGTGACCATAAAATTGTATACTCCAACCCCATCCATAAACGGAGCAAGTTTAGAAATTTTTTCTGCGGTATAACCCTCAATCGTCAGAGGGTTATCTTGCGGGTACTCTCGCCGCTCAATCCAATTTTCAAGTTCAGCGCGTATATCATCGTGCCTTTCAATCGGCAGCGTTATCTTTTTAGCCGTTTCCGGCTTTTGTTTCCGTACATTTACTAAATACTCGATAATTTTTCCCATGTTAAACGGCTCCTTCCATTTTGGCTAATTCGTCTACATAGACCTGGGCAAAATCTCTTGCTTCAACCTCGACCATTTGATTCCGATAACCTTCATAATCGTATTCCGGGGAAATGTAATTGTCAAAGGCATCTTTATATTCAGGTCCTTTTTCGCTTGCGGGGTCCATGGTGCATTGATATTGGTGGGCGTGCCACATTTCATGCGCGGTAATTTCGACGGCTCTGCAGGGATCATCTATCATCTTTTCGTTAATCACTATCGTGTTTGTTTCACCATCGTGCCAGCCGCCTTTACGGTCGTCCAAATCATCACGGAAAACAATCTTGGGCGGGTTTTTATTTCCTGTTTCATCAGCAATAAGATCGGCAAGATCCCTTATGAATTGTTCTTTTTCTTCTAATGATAAATTTTCCCAGTTTTCTTCCCGGAAATCTTCCAGCGCCGCATCCATTCGTTCTTTATCTTCACCAGTGGGGGGAGGAAATTCTTCAGGGGACAAGTTCTCCGCACGGTTAAGTCCGCTTGGAGGAAGCCTGAGATCATGTAACCGCGATTCCCTGAACGCTTCGTCATTTCCGGCATCGACCTTTACGAATGTTTTGTCATCTCCGGCATCGCCCTTCGTTTCCCTGAACATCAAGTCGTCACCGGATGATAGCGACTCATTGGTTACAGACGGTTTAGACAAATTTTCCATCTTCACAAGACGCCTTCCTTTAATATAAAATCATTCCACACTTCGGGCAGTATTTCAAATTTGTTTTTACTGCAATTTTCCAAAACAATACAGGTCAAAATATATTCGCGGTATTTTTCATCATAATCTGACAATGTCGGTTCAAGATATTGTACAAGATAATTTTTTAAGTGGGGCATTTGTTTTTTCCTTGTTTCTATTTCTGCGGCTTTTTTCGCCTCTATGAATACTTTTTCATTGTTTCTGAACAGCGAAGCGATAAATCCCTGTTCTAATTTTTTGAAATCGGCAATATCAATCGCTTCGATTTTTTCTTTCAGCTTGTCTTTATCAATTTTCTCATTCTTGGCATACCGTTTCAAATTCACAACGGCGCTGGTTTTCTTGTTAATTTCAGTATCAGTTTCTTGATAAATAAAGTCTTTATCATATTTAAACTCCTCTACCATGCACAATACCGGCTGTATCCAGTCGTTTTGATACACCGCGGCAACTCCGATTTGCAATTTTGCAAGCTCCACAATTTGGTCATCGTTAAGGCCAGCCGCCTTGCCGACCAGTATACGGTCGCCTTCATCGGGCAAGTGCATGATTATTTTGGTATTTGTGTTGCGAATAACGGACATATCCAATAAACCGGGTGACTGGTCTGCGATGATAAAACCTTCGCCGTAAGTCCGCATTTCCGCTATCGCGTTGGCAAGCATTTCCACTGATTTTCCCAGCAGATTGGCGGTTTCGCTTGACTGTTCGGTGGAAGTTCTTTTTAATAAATTATGCGCTTCTTCCAATACGGTAATATGGCGTAAATTGTCATCCATCTTTTCCTTGTTGGCCTGCCGGTATTCCTGTAATTTCATAATGAGGATACCCATAATAAGCGACTTGGTTTCCGTTGAGCCTACACGGGAAAGGTCTACAATAACATTTTTATCGAACAATTTTTCGTTTGTGTCTTCCGGTTCGTCATCGGTAAAGATCATGCCGTTGATGCTGTTGGTAAGCGACTCCAAACGGGTAATAAGTGCGCCTTTATAGTCGCCCTTGTTTTCATTTGAATAATCAGAACTGTCGAGGATTTTTCTGATATTTTCGGTTACATTGGCGAATGTAGGATATTTAACAGGGCCGGATTTATTAGTCGATATATAAGTCGAAGACGGCAAATCCCATCCAACTTGTTCATAGGATTTTTCAATAGCGTCTTTAAGGATGGCCGGCATTGCGGCATACATGGGCCAGCAAACATTGAAAATTTCTATCAAGCGGTCAAGGTGCTCCAGAACATGGATTTTTTTTGACCCATACTTTTTTTCGTTTGGAAACGAAAAGGGATTTATCTGCAGCAATGGCGTTAACTCAGGGTTTGTGCCATATACCGATGCCAATACCTTTCTATCTATATCATCCTTCTTTTTTCCAAAAACATTTTTATATTCGCCTTTAGCCGGTTCGATAACTAAAAATTTAACATCAGCCTTATTTATTTCGCTCAATATTTGGTACACAGTATTTGATTTGCCGCTTCCGGTTGAACCGGTTATGAATGTGTGTTTTTTCAATGATTCTTTATTAAGCTTTATAGGTTGCTGATCTTTTTCAGTTTTATGCATGTGATAGGGGCTTCCAAGCAGAATATCGCCTTCATAATTTGAAGGTGTATGTTCTTTCGATGATCCTTTAGGTTGCTGATCCTCTTCATTTGAAAATGTTATAACTTCTCTGCCAAAAGCGGCGCATTCCAGAACAGGCAAACCGGCAACAGATTTTCTTGGGAATGCCATAATAGCTGAAAGCTCGTTTGTTGTTACATTGTATGTGGGGGTGATGATATATTCACTATTGTCCTTTTTTTTAAATATTGGATGAGTGAAATGTAGTAGATATTGTTTTATATCTGAGAAAGACGGCTCATTCTTACTCCATGTATTAATAATTGGCGGTTCGATGTATGATTCATCGCCTTGTATTAACGATTTTAGGAAACTCGCAACATTTTTAGCCATTATAGGATCAGTGGCAAGCACATATGAGGCGCATTTCCAAAGACCAAGTGATGTACCGTTATTTATACGCTCAAGCTGCTTTTGTAATTTTTCCAACAATGCTTTTATTGCATATGATTGATAATTGTAAGTCGCGCCTTTTGTCTTACTCACTGAAAAATGATAATCTTTTCCTTCAGTTTTTCCCTTGCTCTCCCCCTCTCCTTCGGTTTCTGAATCCGCTTCACTAACGTTGGCACTCACGCCGACTTTCCCAATTCCGACGCTTGCACCAACAGATACACTATGAGTCTTTGTTACGGAGGAGAATGTATTTTTAGAATTTGTGAGAGATTCCATCTCTCCTTTGCTCTCACCTTCAGTTTCACTAATACTTAATTGATAGCCTGAATACGGAACAATCGCCGACGCCAATTCTTCATACCCGTTTTGTATGTCTTTTATTTGCGTAAAAGTTAATGGTTCGGCTAAAATTAAGATGTAGTATTCATCATCCTTCTCTGGTATTATTCCATCAAGGAGTTTTTCAAGCCCCTGTGAAATAAAACGCTCTGACTTTTCTGACGGAATATTGGTAAGGCATGAAATTGAATCTATCTTTTCCATACGCTGTAAAATTAACTCTTCGTCCTCTTTTTTATCAGAATCAGAAGACTGTTCGTCCCCTTTTTTATCAGAATCAGAGATAAAAACTTTTTTAATATTAATACCATTAATAATGGTTCCGTTGAAATTTCCGGTTATAGCGTTCTTGAGTAGTTCTTTGTTATTATCACTGATTTCATTGTTATGGGTTTCATTTTTTAAGATGAAATAGAGAGAGGCTCTTTTTTTGTCCCGTTTTACAAGGAAGGCTAAATTGGTTTTTTCTCCCGCAAACACATTTAGTATGTTCTTGAATTTATCAATAGTTTGTTCTTCTTTGTCATAAACCCAACGCTTAACATGCAAAGCTCTGATATTAGTATCATAACTAATTTTGCTTTTGGTACCATCTTTTGTATTATAATCGGAAAATGGAAATCGATGATAATTATTTTTAACTTCATGAAGATATTCCTTGTTGAGCAAGGAATCGATTATTTCTAAACTTTTTATTCCTTCTTGATACTTGAGCGAGAGATCGGTTTTATTAAATTCGTCTTTTTTGCTTGGATCTGAATCACACATGAAAAATGTCCTCCATTTTTTATTACTGGCAAAATGCTATAATCAAAACAATAACAACTAAACCCGCTATCCCACATGCGATTAGCATTTTTGACCGTTTCTTTTTTTGAAACAGATATTCGGCAACTTCGGCGCAATAGTATAAATACTCCCGTGAGAAATATCCCGAAGCAAAACCGGTTGCGAGAAATCTTGCGTATTCATCTGACCACTTGCTTCGCGGTTCCCTTGTAAATATTTTTTCTTCAAGTATTCCATTCTTTTCAAGAACATCTATGAGATCTGAAAGCTCTGTCCCATATATTACATGATTTTTTATATCATACATTAAATTGGCTTTTGCCGAGCTGATATTCATGCCCGAAAAATATTTGTCATAACTACCCATCATTTTGTTCCTCCCATATTTTTTTGAAAAGATTGTCTTTTTTCTCTTTTATTTCATTCAATAATTTCCTAATTAGCTCCAATTCCAGTATGACTGTTTCTTTATTATCACGCAGCTTTTTAAGTTCACCTGAATACGTTTCGATGTTCTTCCAATAGTTATTGTATACTTCATCTATTTTACTTTTAAGACGAGATTTATAATCTTTCAAAAAATCAACCCGACTCTTATTAAATTCCGCAATTGCTTCTTTTTCAAGATCATCCCTATATAGATCTCTTTCAAGAACGTTTAAACCAAAAGACCACAAATGCCGGCTATGCCGCAATTCAAAAGTATGACCTCTTATTTCCCGTGCTTCGCCTACTTCTGGGTCTGGTATACTTAGCAGCCTTTTTTTGGCTTCGTCATCAATATGGCATTTATTAATAATCCGGATGATAGATTGGTTAAAATCCTTGATTTTTTCTTCAATGACAAGACGACTTTGTTTGTCATAGTCATCGTACCATGATTTAAAATGCTTATTTATTTCCTGTAATGCTTTTACATTGTCTTCTCTTGTCTTTTTTTCCTTAATTCTAACACGCCGCATTTTATCAATCTCAGTTTTTATTTTTTCAATTAATTCTGATCTGGCCTTGTCACTCAATTCCAGTTTAACAATAATATCACCTGAAATATCCTCTGTTGAATCCACCTTTTCCTTTTTTATAAGATCGTCACGAACCTTTGTAATTTCAGAACCCAGACCTTTTTTTATTTTTTCGATATCATTTTTAAGCTCTTCTTTGGTTTTCTTTTTATCGTTATCAAGTGCTTTAACATTGGAATCATAGAAATTAATAACATACCGGACGGCATCTATAATACTTTCCGCTTTTACAGCCATCGCAAATTTAACGCCGTATTTCTTAATCTCTTCTTCAAGAGAAAACAGGCCGGAATTAACAACATATAACTGATTTATATTATCTCTGGCTTCTTCAGCGGCTGCCGATGCCTCTTTTATCATCTCTTCCGTATTGTACTCAGACAGAGCCATCCGGTTATACCTATAAAATCCGGCTGTTTTAGATGTTATGATCTTAGATTCAAATTCTCTTAATCCATCAACCTCATCATCTGTAGCGATACCTTTCATACTTGCTCTTGCTAAATAGGCAGCTTTTGCTGAAGTAAAAAATAAACGCCTATCCCTTAGAGGTATTACATTTTTTTCAGGAGTACCTTTTTCGGATTTATATTCATATTTAATTTCACTTTCTATTGTGTCAGTAATTTCTTTTTTACCGATCGCATCTGCCCAATTAACGATAAAAAAAGAACGGCCTACATCAATTGTATTCTTTGAGGCGTTTTCTTTGATATCGTCCAATAAACCAATAATCAGAGCGTTTGCGGCCCCTTCTATGTTCGCTGGGTGTAACATAAACATTAAAATTGAATGAGTCTGTTTTTCAAGGGCTCTTTTTAATATTCGCAAATGGTCACAATAATTACTGTCCGTCCCGGGTGTATCATAAATGGTAAACTTAATGTCGCCGCAGCGGAGAGGTATAGGGAAACCGACATTTATGATTCCTTCGATGATATACTCACATGGTTCTTCAGAACTATCGCTATCCGGAAGATTGGGCTTTTCGTTGATCATGGTAAGAATTTCTCTTAGCTGAGTACGAATGGGTTTATCACCATTATCTTTTATACAATTTTGAATGTCTTCCCCGATCTCACTCCCGTGTATTTGGGTATGAAAACAGAAAATTTTAGCCACTTCATCCCATCTTAATTTAACGCACCGGCGCTCTTTTTTTCTGACAATTGAAAAAGATATACTTGCGTTATTAATATTCTCTACATCACTAATACAGAACATTTTTGCGGTCACAGAAGGTATGGCCTCGGGCAGTATTTTATATCCCAGTATCGCGTTGATGAGAGTTGATTTACCGGAACTATATTTTCCAACAAAACAGAGGTTTACCGTATTATCATCAAGTTTCTTTTTTTTGTTTAATAAATCCGTTATATGGTTCTGTATTTCTTTTTTATTATCTTTCAGAACATCGTTTTCTGAGGCTTTCTCAAGGGCATCTATAATATCCTTCGAAAAATTTTGAATATCCTGATATAGTGACTCCATATCCTTTAATTCGGTAAATTCTTCAATCGAAAATGAAAATCTCTTGTTTTGATCATTGTAATGTTTAATCATTCCCTCAAGTTCTCCATAGTCCAGTCTTGGCCCTTTAAAATGCAATAAAATTTTTTCTAATCTATCCATTGTAATATCTTCTTTCCCATACATTGACACCCCAAGGTCATCAAAAAAATCGCTTCCCATATGTTCAAGAATAATTCCTTCTCTACTACTTGTAATGTATTTAAAAAGAATGCTCTTGTCTTCGGGCGTTATATATCCTGTCCAGCCGCCATTCTCCCACTTCCTGAATTTTACCTGTTTTAACGCGGGATGATAACTCAATTCCAGTTTTCTTTCACTCATTTATACATCCCCCTCACCTTCTCAATCTCACCCTTAACCATCTCAACCAGCTCCGGCGGATTAAGAACCTTAACCGTATGCCCCTGCCCCAAAACCCAGCGCAAAACTTCCGGCATCTGGGTTGTGGTAAACTGGACGAATACAGAGCCGTCCTCCCGCTGTTCTACTTTTTGAGTATCGTGCCATTGCCGTTCAAGCGCAAAAGTCCCTATCTCATTCGCTATCAAAAGTTCCACCGTATAGGCGGTTCTGGCTGAGGCGAATACGCCCATTTCCTTGTCAAAGAATTCTTCGCTCTTGAAATCTTTCGGAATATTGAAATGCTGTTTAGTCAATACGGCATTCTGTACCCTCGAAAAAGAAAACATTCGCGGTTCTTTCTTGTCATGACAATACCCGATGAAGTACCAGTTTCCCCTTTGGCATATCGCGTGATACGGATTTACGGTGCGTTCCATATACGTTGTCTTCTGTAATGGGCGGTACTCAAAGGTAATAGTTCGCTTGGTTTTTAAAGCAGTAAAGATTTTCTCAAACACTTTCTGGTCAATATAGCCTTGGTGGTCTGATATGACGCTTATTTGAGGGCCTAGAAGTCCGGTATTTACCGTAACTCTTTCCGGCATGGATTTAACTATCTTGGCAAAAATCCGGCGGAGGGCGGCCTCAATGGGGGTGTTTTGGTATTGCTCCAAGAGCCGGTCAAAGAGGGCGATTGAGAAAAGCTCCCCCTCAGTGAGCATGACGCTTTTTATAAAGAAATTGGGTTCTGAATAGTAGTAGCCTTTCTTTTCCCAATCATACTCTATGGGGGCCTGGTACATATTCCTGAGGTACTCTATATCCCGCTCAATAGTGCGCTTCGTTACCTCGTTCTTTTT
>JGI24698J34947_10002166_pt1 | contig 10530 bp, 15 predicted proteins | sample TergutMp193P3_FD_34947 | JGI IMG/M metagenome (IMG submission 34947) | reverse complement strand
TACACCGACGAAGAAACAATGGACATAGTCCAGATGGTTCTCTGCGGCAAGGTGAACAAGGAAATAGCCGCTCTCATTCAAAAAACCGGGGGCAGGGCAGTCGGCCTGTGCGGAATTGACGGCGGAATGTTAAAAGCGCGCCGGATAACTACCGAAGAACTCGGCCTTGTCGGAGAAATCGAAAATGTCGATATATCAATGTTAACCTCGATTTTAAATTCTGGCGCTATCCCCGTTATTTCATCTGTGGCTTACGGAACAGGCGGCGACGAAGGAAATGCCCTCAACATAAACGCCGATACTGCCGCCGCCAAAATAGCCGCCGCCTTGGGAGCCGAAAAACTCGTGCTTATGACCGATGTCCGGGGCATCCTGCGCGATGTAAACGACGAAAGCTCCCTGATAAAGTCCGTTTCAAGACCGCAGATTGACGCGCTTAAAAAAGAGGGCGTTCTTACAAAGGGGATGATCCCCAAGGCTGATTGCTGCGCCATGGCCATTGACGGCGGCGTAAAAAAAACGCACATCATAGACGGGCGGCTCCCCCATGCCATTCTCATCGAACTTTTCACCGACGAGGGTATCGGGACAATGATTGTACCTGAGTAAATGTCTTTACCTATAGACAAACCACTGCAAAATTTGCTAAAATAACCACAGATATAAAGAGGAGGCCAGTTGGCGGAGAAAGATTTACGTATAAACGAGCAGATTCGGGTGCGGGAAGTTCGCTTAATCCGGGAAGAGGGAGAACATCAGGGAATAATGCCGGTCTCTCAAGCGCTTGAAATTGCGAAGGATATGGGTCTTGATCTTGTGGAGGTAGCTCCGCAGGCAGTACCCCCCGTTGTGAAGATTCTGGATTACGGCAAATTCAGATTTGAAACTGAAAAGAGGATTCGAGATTCCAGGAAAAAGCAGAAGCTTTTAAAGCTTAAGGAAATCCGGATGCAGCCGAAGATCGATGATCACGATCTGGATTTCAAATCGAAGCATATAAAGGAATTTTTATCCGACGGCAACAAGGTAAAAGTAACGATCCGTTTCCGCGGCCGTGAACTTGCCCATACTGAACTTGGTTTTGACGTGATGAAGGACGTGCTTTCCCGCATTGAAGGAGAGTATGTTATGGATAAACCGCCGGCAATGGAAGGCAGGTTTATGTCCATGGTTCTTGGTCCCAAAAGCAAAAAATAAATTATGAGGTGGCAATATGCCAAAGATGAAGACGAAAAAAAGCGCGGCCAAGCGTTTTTCCTTTACCGGCTCAGGCAAGGTAAAGTATAAAAAACAGAATCTGCGCCATATACTGACCAAAAAGTCATCCAAACGCAAGCGGGGCTTGCGTCACGCGGGTATCCTGTCCGGTGATAATGTACCGGTAATCAGAAAACAGCTCTTGCCTTACGGTTAAGGAACCGCAGGGTTAGGGCAATTGAGAGGAAATTATGTCAAGAGCAATAGACGGTTCAAAACGAAAGAACCACCGCAAAAAAATACTAAAGCTGGCCAAAGGCTACTGGGGCCGGCGCGGCACTAACTACAAAACGGCAAAGGACGCAGTCGCCAAATCCCTCACCTACGCATACCGCGACAGGAAGGACAGAAAGGGCAGCTTCCGCCGCCTGTGGATCATAAGGATAAACGCGGCTTGCAGGGAACAGGGCATTTCCTATTCGCGCCTGATCGCCGGCCTTGACAAGGCGGGCGTAATCATCGATCGCAAAGCTCTGGCTTATCTTGCGTCCGAAGACAACGCCGCTTTTAAGGCCGTTGTCGAAAAAGCCAAAGCCGCGCTGGGAGCGTAAAAAAAATGATCAGCCTTGAGCAGGTACGTCTGCTGGAAACAAAAATCGCCAGGGCGGTTGAATATGTACAAAAAGTTACCGCCGAAAACGCCGCTCTTTCTTCGGAGAGGGCGGGCTTACAGTCGAAACTGGAAGCCAATCAAAAGCGGATTGACGAACTTGAAGTCCTTGTTATGCGTTTTAAAGAGGATCAGGGACACATAGAGGACGGAATAATGGCCGCTCTAAACCGGCTAAGCCAGTTTGAAGAAGCGTTTGAAAACAGCCTGAAAGAAAAAGCGACGGGTAAAAAACCTGCGCCAAAGACGCGGGAAAAATCCTCACAGCCGCCTGTTTCTGAAACTTTTTTTGAAATATCGGAAGAAGAAACAGAGAAAAATGCCGAGGCTCACAGCGATTCTTCCTCGGCGGGCGAACTGGACATTTTTTAATGGCCAACGAACTGTGTTTGGATATTTTAGGCACTTCATTTACAATAGCCGCGGATGAAGACGAAGAGTATCTGCGCAAAGTGCTGACCCAATACAAGGCGGCGGTTGAGAATACCAAAAACATTTCCGGGATAAACGAACCTCTTAATATCGCTGTTTTGACCGGTTTTCTGTTATGCGATGAAATTAACAAGATAAAACGGCAGTTGGATGACGATTCTGTCGAAATAAGCGAAAGAACCATGAATCTTATCGCCGCGCTTGACCGGACTTTGGAAAGATATGGAGAATAAATTATACAGGCTTCAAAACCAGATCAAACACTACGAGTGGGGATCGGAAGATTTAATACCTAAATTTTTAGGCATTGATAACAGCAAAGGAGTCCCCTGCGCCGAAATGTGGATGGGAACCCACAGTCTTTCTCTTTCGCAGACCGAAGTTGACGGCCGCCTTGTAAACCTTACGGAGCTTTGCGGGGAACTGCCGTTTCTTTTTAAACTGCTCGCTGTTGAGAAGCCGCTTTCAATACAGGCGCACCCAAATAAAGCGCAGGCGGAAGAAGGTTTTAACAGGGAAGAAAGCCGGGGGCTTTCAATTAAAAATCCCACGCGCAATTACAGGGATAAAAACCATAAGCCTGAAATTATGTGCGCTCTTTCTCCCTTTACGCTGATGGCCGGTTTCAGGGAACCTGACGGGATTGCCGCTTCTCTTGAAGAATTTTTGTTAATAGCGCCGCCGCTTAAGGAAATTGTCTCTCCCCTGTTACGCGCGCTTTCTTCAGGTTCGCTTTCTTCTTTCTTTCGCATCCTTTCGGATCTATCAAGAATCGAACGTGAATACCTTTATACCTTTATCCTCGAAAAAGACGGCGTACATGGCGGCGTGATAACGCCCGCCCAATGGAAACTTATGAAGGAGTTCGCCTCTCAATATCCCGGAGATCCGGCTATTATTTCTCCTCTTTTCCTTAACCTTTTTACATTGCAGCCGGGACAGGCGGTTTTTATTCCTTCCGGCGTTCTTCACGCATATTTAAACGGTTTCGGAGTTGAACTGATGGCTGCTTCAGACAATGTGCTGCGCGGCGGCCTTACGCCGAAGCACGTAGACTCAGGCGAATTGATGAATATACTTCATTTTGTGCCGTTTATTCCCCAGATCATTACTCCTCCTTCTTCTGCCGGGTGGTTTTGCTATCATACGCCGTGCAGTGATTTTTTGCTGTCCATGATGAGGGGAGAAGGCGGTGAAAAGGAGTTTCAGGAAAAAGGGCCGGCTATTTGTATTGTTACCGAAGGAGAACTGCGCGCCGCAAATGAAATATTTAAAAAAGGAGAATCGTTTTACCTGCCGCAGACTGACTTTACCTATTTATTTTCAGGAGATTATTCGCTTTTTGCCGCTTCTTCAGGGCTTGAATGAAATTCCTTGTAGACGCCGATTCCTGTCCCAAAAGCGCGAGAGACCTTGTTGTCCGCAGGGCAAAAAAAATTGACGCACTCGTGATATTCGCCGCAAACAGGCAGATAGAAGCGGACGGCGTTCAAATGGAGATATGTTCAAACAAAGAAAACGCCGCGGACGACCGTATCGTTGAATTGGCCGAGAAAGGCGATCTTGTTGTTACAAGGGACATACCGCTGGCAAAGCGGCTTGTAGAAAAAGAAGTCGCGGCTCTTGACGACCGGGGGCGGATCTTTAATAAAAACAACATTAACGAACTGTTATCCCTGCGTAACTTTAAGGTAGGACTTGCAGATAACGGCCTTGAAATTGACAGAATTGCCAATTACGGAAAAAAAGAACTAAAATCCTTCGCCGACAGTCTTGACAGGCTTTTGGCAAAACTCAACGATAATTAATGTCTGTTCATAAAGGCGGCGGCTTTGCGGGCATTAATCATGCGCGTCCTGATACTGTTCACGGGTGTGTTTTATGCTTGGAAGCACTTCAAAAAAAACTTCTAAAAGTTCAGGATCGAATTTAGAGCCTGAAAGTTTTCGCATTTCCTTTAGTACGTCTTCCTCGTTCCAGGGCTCTTTATATACGCGCTTTGAACAAAGAGCGTCGTAAACATCGGCGATGGCGACAATTCTGCCTCCGAGGGGAATTTCCTCGCCCCTTTTGCCGAGAGGCTTTCCCTCAGCATCGGCCCTGCTGACGCTTCCGTTTGCAGGATCAATCCAGCCGGGGTATCCCGTGCCGTCCCAGTTTTCGTGGTGGGTCAGCGCTATTTCCATAGCAAGAATGTCTGTGGGAGAGCTTGCGTCCGTAAAGAGGCTAGCTCCGTAAACAGTATGGTTCTGCATGATAAGATATTCCTCCGGCGTAAAACGCGCCGGTTTTTTCAGGATTGCGTCGGAAATCGCCACCTTGCCGACATCGTGCAGCATGGCGCTGATTTTAAGGATGTCGCGGTATTTGTCTCTTTCGCCCTGCGGAATTTTTCTATTGTAGGCCCAGCGGTCGTAAATATCAACCGCGTAACCCGCGACGCGGTTTACATGAGTGCCGGTTTCTTTAGGGTCGCGGAGTTCGGACATTTTAATCATCCGCAGGATCATTGCCCTTGTGATGTACGCTCTTTGCAAAACCATAGAGGCGTTGTTTGCGAAATGGGTAAGCAGGATTTCATCGTCGGATGAGAAAGGGACGACCTTTCCTTCCCTGTCCTTTGAGTTCATTACCTGAATAACGCCCATCAGCCTTTTTTCTGAAGAAACGAGCGGAAGCGTAAGGCTGGAAATGGTTTTATAACCTGTGATTTTGTCGAACGACGAGTTAAAAGAATACGGGGCCTCAGGCGGAATATTGTACATATCGGGAACATTGATCAGCGTTGTTTTATAAGCGCAATAGCCTGCAATTGATTTTTCATTAATGGGGACGGAAAAAATCGAATAGATCATTTTTTGTCCCGGCTGAAGATCTTTCTGAAAAGTGTCGTTTTGCGAATATTTTATCGCAAGTTTTTCAGTTCCTTCCTCGCCTTTTTCCACAGGAACCGTTATATAAATCGAACCGGCGTCCGCGTGAACTACCATTCTCGCTTCATAAAGTATTCTTTCAAGCAGTAAATCAAAATCCTGTATTTGATTTAATTCAGAATCAAGGCGAATAATAAACTTATAATCAGTTTCTTCTTTCATTCCCCCTCTTCCTTGTTTATCAATCCTTTCGTCCCGTACACTTTACAATATGATAGCCAAACTGAGTCTGCACAACATCGCTTACGGATCCCGGGGACAGTCTTTTTACGGCCGATTCAAATTCAGCGACCATTTTTCCCGGCCCGAACCAGCCTAAATCCCCGCCGGAAGATTTTGACGGACAAGTTGAATGTTCTCTCGCCAAAGATTCAAAAGACGAGCCCTGTTTTATCCGCTTTAGTATGTCCTCGGCGGAAGAACGGTCTTTTACAAGAATATGACTGGCTTTCCATTCCATATTTAAATTTTTCTCCCCTCTTGATATAATTACCTTTCATCAATATTTTATAGTAAAGAGGAAAATAGTACAATGGGAGATATAAAAACCGCTTTGGAAATAGCTCTTGAAAGGACTGAGACTGTAAAGAGCGACAAGTCAGGCATTGACCAGTTTGAAATGAAAAAGCGGGGCAAAAAACTCGCCAACGACTTCCTTGAAGGGAAGGTTGATCTGGCCGAAGAAATAAAAAAAACTGAAACCGGCAGGCGTGAAAGCCTTAAACAGGGGATTTTTGACGTGCTTATTACCCAAATCGTCCTGCCTGCCGGCAAGGAAGATGAAAAGCGGATTGAACAGGTTGGCAAGGGCCTTGCGGCAGTGATAAACAACAACCAGTTTCCCGCGATGTTTAAGCAGCTTGTTCAGTTTTTCGACAGGTACATTGAGGAGTCGGTACAGTACGAGCAGGCTATCCGCCAGCAGTACGCTCCAAAGCTGCGTCAGAAAGAAGAAGAACTTTCACGCAGGCTGGGCAGGGAAGTCCGCATCGACCCGTTCCAGGACCCTGAATTTATCGCCTTCTACAACCAGCACATGAGCGCCCTAAAGGGCAACTACGAATCGGTAATAAAACAGGCCAAAGATGAAGCCCGCCGTATGTTTGGAAGCTGATTTTGTTTTTACGCGCTTTTTTAAATCGCCCTTGTGCCGCCGGTACGAAGGCCGGCTTCGTAGAGTTTTCCGCAGGCTATGAACATGGGGAGTTTGGTTCCGGCAAGGATTATATCGGATTCATCGGCCATTTCGATCATGTCGCGGCCGGGATTTTTCCCGCGGACAAAGATAATCACGCGAATGTCTAAAAGTTCAGCGGTTCGTATCACCTGGGGATTAACAAGGCCGGTAAGAAGCAGCACGCGGTCTTTTACGAAAGCCATAACATCGCTCATAAGATCCGCGCCGCAGGCCGAAGCCACTTCCAGTTCCGCTTTTTCTTTTCCGGTAAAAAATTGCCCGTCAAGCAATGTAACAGCTTCCGCTACAGTCATTATAACCCCCAATTTATATCAATAAAAGTGTAGACATAATCACATTAATATACTATTTTTAAAGTAATGTAAAGCCCAAAGGGAGGATTTGTATGGCCGAACACGTAATGCATAAAAAAGAAGGCAAAAAAGCGCCCCAAAAATCATTAAAAGAAAAGCGCGAAGTTAAAAAAGCCAAGAAAAAAGGCAAGGACGGTTAAGAACGAAGCGGGAGTTAGGAATGAGGGTAAAATAATTTCTCACTCCTAATTCCTCACTTCTGATTTCTTAAAAAACCGCGATAACTCCGCCGCCGTAATTTCTATCAATGTAATCTTTCACTTTCTGACTGAGAAGCGCGTTCTTTAACGCGAGAATGTTGGGGTTGCGCTCGTTGCCCCTTTGTACGACCACGATGTTAACATAGGGAGATTCCGCGCCCTCAATGATAAGGGAGTCCCTGACAGGGTTAAGTCCCGCTTCGAGGGCGTAGTTGCCGTTTATTGTCGCCGCGTCCACATCCTGAAGGGCGCGCGGAAGCTGTGCGGCTTCAAGCTCCCGGAAACGGAAATTCTTCGGGTTTCTGACAATGTCTCGTGAAGTGGCTGTAAGACCCACGCCTTCCCTCAGGGTTATAAGGCCGTTAGCCTGCAACAGTAGCAGCGCCCTGCCGCCGTTGGTCGGATCGTTGGGGATAGCGATAGTCGCTCCGTTTGGAAGAGAGGCGATGTTGTTATACCTGCGCGAATAAAGGCCGAAAGGCTCCACATGGACGCCGAAGGCCGAAATTAGTCTTGACGACCATTCGGCGTTGGTTTCCAGATACGGAACGTGCTGGAAAAAATTGGCGTCCAAATCCCCCGCAATCAGAGCCGAATTGGGCTGAACATAGTCGCTATATTCGACTATCCGCAGCGTGATGCCCTGGGCGGCAAGATCGTCCCTGACAAGGGCGAGTAATTGCGCGTGAGGTACAGACGTTGCGCCTATCGTCAGTGTGTTTTGGCTTTCTTTGATGCCCCCTGCTTCAACCGTTTGATTCAGGGTCAAAACAAACGCGGCCGCGACAAGTAGTGTAAGAACTGTTTTTTTCATATAGTTCCTCCTGTAATTTTATTTCCGCAAAGACCATGCAGTGCGGTACATTAACCTATAAAACATATAGATTTACTATGTATTATATCTCCGCGAAAAAAGTTTGTCAATACCTTTCACGCAAAAAAGCGAAAATTTTAAAAATTATCCATAAATTTTTTAGGCAAGTCAATGCCTTAATTAACGCCAAAAATGAAACATATGTTGCTTTTTAAACACAACAAACGAATATAAAAGGCGTTACCTTACCGATATTTTAATTGTTACCATTATTGAAGAGGAAATTTCGCAATATAATGAAAAGTAAATTTATAAAACCGGCATTTTTTATGCTGCTTGCCCTATTAAACTGCGCGTGTTCGAACAAGCAGACAAAAAGCGCTTCTTACGAATTTACCGCTGTGCGCAGAGGGTCGCTGGAAAGGACGGTTTCGTCCAGCGGAACTATAAATCCGGTCGCCGCCGTCAAAGTGCTGCCCCGCATGAGCGGCAAGGTTGAGGCGGTCTATGTCGATTATAACGACTCTGTCCGCAAGGGCGACATACTTGCCGAGCTTAATACAGATATGCTGCGCCTCCAGCGTGATCAACAGGCCGCTTCTGTTCAAAAGGCGCGCGCCAATTATGAACTGCAGCTGATCAATTACCGTAATCAGGAAATACTCGCGGAAAAGAATTTCATTTCCGAATTTGAACTGCGGACAAGCAAAACTTCTCTTGATAATCAGGCCGCCGACCTTGCCGTCGCCGCGGCGAATTTAAGGGTTATCGAAACCGAGATAAATCAATACGCCTACATAACTTCTCCCATTGACGGTATCGTGCTTGACCGGAACATCAATTCAGGGGATACGGTAGTGGACTCTTCCAGCAACAATTCAAGCAGTATTTTTACCATTGCCGAAAATTTGCGGGAGATGCAGATAGAAGCGTCTGTCGGCGAACTTGACGTTACTTCCATACACAAAGGGCAGCAGGTTCGTTTTTCTCTGGAAAGCCTTCCGGGGCGCAGGTTTTCAGGCGTTGTGGAAACCCTGAGGATGGTTCCGGTTGTTTCGAATAACGTGGTTTCATACACCGTAATTATCAATGTTGAAAACCGCGACGGCTCCCTTCTTCCGGGAATGACCTGCGCGGTGGATTTTATCGTTGAAAGTTCCGAAGATGTTCTCATGGCCGCTAACGCCGCGCTGCGTTATCAGCCGACATCTTTAAGCGCCGAACAAATTGCCGATATGGTTTTTAACGCAAGCCTTGCGAATATGAGCGATGAACAAAGACAGGCGGCCATAGAAGCAAGGGGAGAGGCGCAGGCCGCGTCCCAGAACGCCAGGCAAAGTTCAAACACAGGCATTACAGGCCTTTTGACAGGTCCGCAGGGCGGCCAAAGAATGGGCGGCGGCAGGCAGGCTCAAGGCGCGCAGCAGGGACAAGGCTCAGGCTCACGAAACGCGGTTGTTATGCGAAACCTCTGGTTTATTAACGGCGAAGGAAAGCTTGATGTAATTCAGGTACGCACCGGCATCAGCGACGGATCGTTTACTGAAATTTATTCAGCCGATGATCTTGAGGGCCGCGAATTTATTCTGCGGGAGAGGCTTTAGTGTCCGTTATTGAAATGAAGGGGATAAAGCGCGAATACCGGATGGGCGGCAAACAGGGTACGTTGTCAAAGGAAAAAAAATCCGAAGAGGGAGACGCCGTTATTGTGCGGGCGCTTCGCGGTCTTGATTTTTCCGCCGAAGAGGGAGAGTTTGTTTCCGTAATGGGACCATCCGGCTCCGGAAAATCCACGCTGATGAACATTCTCGGCTGCCTTGACAAGCCGTCAGGCGGAACCTACACTCTGGACGGAATTGAAACATCAAGCTCCGACTCGGATACTTTCGCGCTTATCAGAAACCGTAAAATCGGATTTGTGTTTCAGTCTTTTAATTTACTTGCCCGTACAACCGCGCTTGAAAATGTCGAACTGCCTCTCTTTTACCGCCGGGAGGAGAAAGGTGAAAAAAAACTTCCTGTAACCGGGCGCAGGGAACGCGCTATTGCCGCGCTTGGCGAAGTGGGGCTTTCGCAGCGTATGGATCATTTTCCGTCGCAGCTTTCAGGCGGGCAGCAGCAGAGGGTAGCGATAGCGAGAGCTATGGTAAACGATCCGGCCTTTATTCTCGCCGATGAGCCGACCGGCAACCTTGATACAGGAATGACGCTGGAAATAATGGGGCTTTTTCAGCAGTTAAACGGACGGGGAAAAACAATCATCATGGTTACGCACGAACCGGAACTTGCGTCTTACACGAAGCGCATTATCACCCTGCGCGACGGACAGCTTGTTTCGGACGTTCCCGTAACAGGAAGGAAAAACGCGTTAGACGATCTTGCCCAATGGAAGAAGGAACATTCCCTTCTTTCACAGGATTAATATGAATGTGATTCAGCTTTTGCACACCTGCCTGCGCTCAATATTCCGCAACCGTATGCGCAGCCTGCTGACATCGTTAGGCGTCATTATAGGCGTCGGCTCCGTTATTATCATGGTGGCTCTCGGCGAAGGCTCGCAAAGGGCGATTGAGGCGCGTATTACCGCGATGGGAACAAATTTATTGCAGATAATGCCGAGGCGGCAGATGAACCGCAGCGGACAGCAGGTAATGATGCGCGTGAATGCGTTTACAAAGAAGGACATTCAAAAACTGCGCGATGAATCTACTTTTGCCGCCGCCGTCTCCGGCG
>JGI24698J34947_10002165_pt1 | contig 10531 bp, 11 predicted proteins | sample TergutMp193P3_FD_34947 | JGI IMG/M metagenome (IMG submission 34947) | reverse complement strand
GCCTACAGGGTTACAAACAGCACAGAGGCGGCGGAGGATCTTTGTCAGGAGAGTTTCTTTCGCCTGTACGAAAAAAACATGGTTTTCCCAAATCCTGAGGAGGCGAAATACTGGCTAATTCGCGTAGTAAAAAATGCCGCGCTGAACTACGCGAAACGGAAGGAACGGGAACGCAAGGCGTATCAGCGGGCCTTCAGGGAAGATTTCAGGCAGGAGGAAAGCGGTGAAGGACTGCTTGTCAAAAAGGAAACAAGCGAAGAGATTCAAATGGCCCTTGACAAATTGCCCGAAAATTTACGTATGGTGTTAATATTGAAAGAGTATGCTGAAATGAATTATAAGGAAATCGGAAGGGTTCTTGGCATTAGCGAGGGAAATGTTAAGGTACGGGTATTTAGAGCGCGCGAGCGGTTAGCCGCGCTTTTACAAGGTGGTGTAAATGTGTCCTGATCCACAACTGCTTTCAATTTATGTCGACGGGGAGCTGCCCTCGCCATGGAAAGAAAAAATGGAAAGCCATTTTTCACAATGCTCCGTGTGCAGGGAAAAGCTTGAGAATTTAAAACATCTTCATGAATTGTTCAAAAAAGACACGTCCGAAAGACGGATAATTGTCGACAAAAACGCGGCGGATGCCGAAGGCCCGGATTCTACCGTTGCGGAACACGAGCAGGTATTCATGGAAGAGGCAAAAACAAGAATCTGGCGAAAGCTGGAATCAAGGCGGCGCTTTAAAAACAGCGCGGGACTGTTGAGGCGCAGGCTCTCCGTTCCCCTGCCAGCGGCGGCTGCGGCGGCGGTTGTTATCGCGCTGTTGACTGTGCTCTGGCTTCGCGGCGGACAGATTAAAAACAACGGGTTTGCGCAACAGCCGCAGGAAACGGTAAATTTCATCCTTGCGGCCGAAGATGAATTCCCCGGCATTATTCCCGCCTCGGACATAAGCAGCGTCCTTCAATATTTAACTTCCAACAGCACGGACGTTATAATCCTGCGACTGCCTGAAAGCAGGAATTTTTCAAGGACGGGCGAACCTGCGATAATCAGGGCCGCCGATTATCCACGGAGACAACCATAAAATGAACCGTTCCCTATATCTGTTCGGTGTTTTTTTTATTTTTGCGGCAAATATCCAGGTTAGCGCGCAGGATCAACCTGTCAGAAGACGGGAACTTGTTTTGAACATTACCGCGCGGGTGCTGGATGACGAACAGGAAGTGATCTGGAACGAAATTAAACAACAAAGAGCAATACCCGGCAACCCTGTAAGCATTCAACTTGTAGGATCAAATATAGTAGTATCGGTGCAATTTACGCCCTTTATACGCCGCAGCGGCGGCAACGTGCTGGTTGCCCAGGGACAGATCTGGATCAGCGATCCTGAAAAGGGTGTCAGTTACTATACGTCGATTCAGACAATTCCAATGGAATTTAACGAACCTATCTATTTCTTTCCACTCGGCGCAGCCCAGCAATTAAGCTCAACAATAGAAATAATGATCACGGTAAACCCGTACAGCGAAACAGACAGCGGCACGGGAGAAACCAGAGCCATCGGCGGAAATGACAGATAAATATTTATCAGTATCGCTGTCTGCGGCATTGGCGTTCTTGTTACTTTTAATTTCGTGTAACACAAGGATTCCTGTTATTGCTTCAATAGACCCCAAAATCGGCAGAATGGGGGAAGTTATCACCCTTTTCGGAAACGGTTTCGGCGCGTCACGCGAAGAATCCTATGTGACTATCGCGGGTATTACTCCGACAAATTCTTCTTACTATTTATGGCAGGACGATCTTATCATGGTAAGGGTTCCCGAATCGGGGGAATCGGGTCTTGTATACGCGCACGTAAGGGGGAAAAAAAGCAACGGCGTTCTTTTTTCCAATTCCGCCTCGGTACCAAGGCCGGTTGAAGGCGAAGATCTGGCCCTTGTTCCGAAAATTGTCTCTTTAAGCCCGCAGGCAGGATCTCCGGGCACGCTGATAACAATCACGGGAAACAACTTCGGCGGATCGCGGGAAAACGGGGGAGTATTTTTTTCATGGGATTACGAATCGCCTTCGTACAACCCTTTTGTGGTAAGGGAGCCTGAGTTTATAGAAGTTTCAGAAACGGAAATGGGTTATGAAACCTGGAGCGCGCGGGAAATACGCGTCCGTCTTCCCGACGGAGCGGCAAGCGGCAGCATCGAAGTAAGAACTCTTCACGGAAGGTCGCGGCCGGTTTTCTTCGATGTAAGCGGCAAACCCGGTTATAAAAACTTTTTGGACAAACGCAGTTACACGATAAATTATTCTGTGGATATAAGGGTTCTTGAAGCGGCAAGGCCAAACACCCTTTATCTGTGGATACCAAAGCCGGTAAATTCTCCTTCGCAGAGAAATGTCAGCCTGATTTCCCGCAGTTCAGAGCCGTTCGTGGAAAATCACAGGGGGGTAAGCCTTTTTAAACTGGACAATCTCGGGACAGGCGCAAATTATTCAATAAATCTTTCTTTCCGCGTTGACGTATATGCGGTGGAAACTGAAATGAGAAGCCAGATTACAAGGCAGGAAAATACATCTCTTTACGCGGCATACACTCAAAGCACGGAGCTGATTCAATGCGATAGCCAACAGATAAAATCGGCGGCGAACTCTATTGCCGGCAGGGAACAAAATCCGTATATCAAGGCAAGGCTCCTGTACAACTGGGTTATCAATAATATCAATATTAATGAAGGTTTTCAGGCAGACGAAAACATTTTTAGCGCGCTTGAACAAAAGCAGGCAAATTCCTACACTGCCACTCTGTTGTATACCGCGTTGGTACGGGCTGCGGGGGTTCCGTGCATTCCTGTCGCGGGCGTGCTGATAGATCGCACAGGGCAGACTCTGCGCCACTTTTGGACTGAATTTTGGATCGATAATTTTGGCTGGGTTCCGGCCGATCCCGTTATGGGAGCGGGAGCGCCGCCAAAATCATTCATTACAAATGAAGACCCGGCCAATTTTTACTTCGGCAACCTTGACAACCAGCGCATCGCTTTTTCAAGAGGTGAGCTTGTACTTTCGCAAATTGAAAGCCGGGGCAGGCCGGTTTCACACACTCAAGGCTATTCCATGCAGAATATCTGGGAGGAAGCGACAGGCGGCCTTGAATCGTATTCAAGCCTCTGGGGGGATATAACAATCAGCGGCATTTATGTACAATAAATCATGGTAACTGTTATTTCATTGGGCGGCTCTATTGTCGCCCCGGTAACCTCCACCGAGGCCCAACAGGGCCGAGGTTCCCCTCTGGACGGAGTAGACGTAAATTTCCTTAAAAATTTTTCAAGCCTTATTCGCTCTATTTTAGAAGGAGATTCAAAACGGCGCTTTATTTTTGTAGTAGGCGGCGGCGGCCCCGCGCGGCAATGGCAGAACGCTTACCGGGAAATAATAGAGAGCACGTCTGATACCGGAGGTATCAGAGACGAGGAAGCCGACTGGATTGGAATAATGGCCACGCGCCTTAACGCGCAGTTAATAAAAGCCATAATGGGCGAATGGTGCACGCAGGAAGTTGTAACAAACCCTGCCGAACTTGCGCCCCTTACAGGGTATGTGCTTGTCGCTGCAGGCTGGAAACCGGGCTTTTCAACGGATTACGACGCGGTTCTGTTAGCTGAACGTTTCGGAGCTGATATGGTAATAAACCTTTCCAATATTGAAAAAGTATATACAGCCGATCCAAAAACGGACCCAAGCGCCCGTCCAATCGACAAAATTACATGGGCCGATTTTCGTTTAATGACAGGCGACGAATGGGTTCCCGGCAAAAATGTTCCGTTTGATCCTGTGGCGAGCCGTCACGCGGAAAAAATAGGCCTTAAGGTAATATGCGCCGCCGGAAAAAATCTTGAAAACCTGAAAAAAATCCTATTAGGTGAAGATTTTACGGGCACTGTTATTTACTGAAGCGGTTCAACGTGAATTGTCGAGGACATATCAAACTTTTCCAGAATTGATTTTTCAATTTCAGAAGCTATTTTATGCGCCTCGCCGATTGACAAATTTTCTTTTAACCGTATGTGAAATGTCAATTCCTTGTGGTTAACGTAATTATGCAGATGAAAATGATGAATGTTCAAATCGTCATTATAGATTTTCTTTATCTCATCTGTAATTTGACTTTTTAATTTTTCGTCCGGCTCCTCGCCAAGTATCTTTGTTATCGATTCTTTTAAAATTACAAAGGCGGCGTAAAACAGCATAAGCGCGATTATTATTCCGAGCACGCTGTCGATCCACCAGAACTGTTTGGCGAACAGGATACCGGCAAGAACAACCACAGAAGATAAAGCGTCGGATCTGTGATGCCAGCCGTCGGCTTTTACGCTGGAACTGTTTGTCTTTCGTCCGATGTAAAACGCATATTGCGCAAGCAATTCTTTCACGATAATTGAAATGGCTGTAACGATAATCGCAATAAGGCCGTAATCAACTCTTTCTTTATCGATAAAATGTTTAACTGAATTTTCCAGAAAGCCATACGCGATGATTGCCAAAATAACGGCAATAAAAATAGAAGCTATCTGTTCCCAGCGGCCGTGTCCGAAGGGGTGTTCCTTGTCGGCTTTTCTCGACGCCAATTTCGCGGCAATAACTACAATAACGGAACTCAACGAATCGGAAAGCGTATGCCACGCGTCTGCGGCAAGCGCGATTGAGCCTGTTAATACGCTTGCCCACATTTTAATAACAAACAAAACTGTGTTTATTATTATGGAAACAGCGCCTTCAATATATCCGGCTTTTGTTTTATTCAAAATATCAGCCTCTTTTATTTTCCAGAAATCGTAATCCCGTCGAAACAGCACCAGGGCAGTATTGTTACGCCATTTTCGCACCGCTCCCTTGAAATAGCCGGAATGTTCATCAATATATCCACGATGTTAAACGAAACCATAGTTTCCTTGAGAGCGTCTGTCACCTTGCCGTTTTCTATAAGGAAGCTGTTCTTCGCGACTCCTGAGACATCTCCGCCGGGTCCCGGCGATGCTCCAGAAAAGCGGTTCAGGAGAATTCCCCGGTCTACGCTTTTGATCATCTCTTCAAGAGGCGTGTCTCCGGCGGCGACTTCGATGTTCCAAAAGGCGGTGTTTCCAGCGCGGGGCTTTCCGGTTTTATTCGCGCCGTAAAGAGAAAGCGCGAAGGAAGCAAGCACGCCGTCACGGATAAAGTCCGTGTCACGGCTTTCAAAGCCGTCGGAGGTGAACCGCTCGCCTGCCACCGCGCTTGGATGAAGAGGCGATGTGCGAAAGGTGAGCTTGGAGTCAGCAACCTTTGCACCTAACGCGTCCTTCCATCTGCTGGTTCCCTCTATCATTGGCGAATCGGAGAGAAAACAATCCAGCAAAGTATGCCAGATCATATCTTCGCAGGCAGGGGTTACTATTACCTTGCCGGTGAATTTCTCGTCCACCATGCGCGTGTCAAGAGACCTGACGGACTCTTCAAGAAGCGTCCTCTGCATATCCATATCCATAAACGGCCTGGTAAGCGAAGAAAGAACAGCTCCTGAACCACAAAAAGAAGAAGATCTTTCTCCGTCCTTTGCGGAGAACATGGTACTATAAAAATAATATTCTGTATCAGAGGCAAACTCCACGCCGTTGCTGTTGACATAGGCGGTTTGAGCGCTTTTAAATTCCGACTGCATGCTCTCAAGCACAATCTTCGGAAATTCATCGCGAAGCTGTTCCAGAAAATCCTTTGTCCGCTTGAACAGAGCATCCATGTCAGAACCGCCGGCTCGTTGATCGAAATTTTTGTTTTCGATTTTTCCGGCAATGTCCTCGGCCTCATCGCTCTGCGCCGAAGAAGTCAGCGCGATACAATCGGCAACAGCTTTGTCAATGGAGTCTTTGTCCAGCTTGTTAACGACAGTTACGGCTTTTTTGTGATCCTTGATCACTTTTAAATGTAACGAGTCATCGAACAGTGTTCGCATCAGCGTAAACTTATTCGCTTCCACATTGAATTCATCCTTGCGGCTGCGCGCCGCTTTACAGGCGGCTTTATCGGCTCCGGCTTTTATAAGAGATTCGAGCGCGTAAACGGCAATGTCTTTCATTATCGTCCCCCTATGTTCACGTCACAGCGCAGGGCCGGGCCGCCCATGCCTACGGTCATTGGCTGTTTCTTGCCGCAAAATCCGGCGCAGTCCCATACCATATCTCCGCTTACCATATCAACAGTTTTCAGCATTTCAAAGGCGACGCCGGAAATCGTGGTATCGCGGATCGCCTGACCTACTTTGCCGTTTTTTATTTCATAACCCAGAGTTACCGCGAACATAAATTCGCCTGTTGTGTCCGCCTGGCCGTTTCCTGTTTTGACAAGGTAGTACCCGTCGTCAATACTTGCGATCATGTCTTCGAGTTTATCTTTTCCCGGCAGGATAGCCGTGTTGCGCATACGGATGAGCGGCTCGTCTGAAAATTTGAAAGCCCGCGCGTTGCCCTGAGGTTTCACGCCGAAATGACGCGCGCTTTCCCTTGAATGCATGAAGTTTTTCAATATGCCTTTCTCAATGAGCGTCACGTCCTCTGCGATCACGCCTTCGTCATCAACATAGACCGGCAGGGGACAGGGTTTCCCGAGCACCGTATGGGCGAAATCCACCATAGTTACCAGTTCACTCGCCACCTGTTTGTTCACGTTATACCCGGCTACGGAACCGCCCAAGACAAGATCCGCTTCGACAGTGTGGCCTACCGCCTCGTGAGCCAGAATACCGGCAAGGTCAGGATGAAGCACGCACTTGCGAAGCCCCGCGCTGGAGTAGACCCCTTCGCGTTTTTTCATCAGCGCTTCGTAAAGAACGTCCAGCTCTTCCGCCAATAACGCGGGATCGGTAAACAAAGAATCGAATCTGCCGAGTCCGCCGAGGGTTTTAAAAAGCTCCACCGGAACTCCGTCGGAAGTATCAGCGGTCATGATCACATAGATTATGGAACGCGGCTGGAAAAAATGACTGTCTGCGCCGCCGTTCACTGTCAGAAGTTTTTCGATACCCAGACAATTCGCAACTACAGTTCTGCTGGAAAGGTTTTTATACTTTTCCGTGATCATACTGTCAAGCGCCTTGATGTAATCTATTAAAACACTCTGGGAGATTGCCTCTCCCGGAATGATTTTGAGAGCGACCTTATCCTTCGCCGAAGAAGGCAAGGGCGGCAGCCCCTTTTTCACGTGGCTATCCATAAACGCCGCGTTATTCGAGGCGGCGGTTAACACATTTTTTACGCTCTCATTTGTGTACTCGGCAGCAGAAGCAAATCCGAAGGTTCCTCCGCGATACACGCGCGCCGACACGCCGCTTTCAGAACTTTGGGTGTTGACGACCATGTTTCCGGCCAGAAGCGCCACCTGCCTTGTGGTGTTTACCTGCGCGCGCAGTTCGGTGTAGTCCTTGAACGCGCTCTTTTCTCCGCCCAGTAAATCTTGCAGCATACGCTGTCCCTCCTTTTTGTCGCAATACCTATAGGGTATATAAGAAAGAGGAGACTGTCTAGAAAGTAATTTTGTATTGACAAAAACGCAATTCCGCTTATCATATAAAATAAGATGGCAATAAACACAGCCGATTACAAAGTAGAGTCCGGTAAATCTGTCAAGCTGGATCTGTGGCCTACGCGTTACGAGGGGAAACTCAACAAGGAAAAAGCACAGGAGGAGACTGCCGACCTTATTTCGCGGCTCCAAAAACTACAGGAGCTTCTGTACGCCGACAGCTCGCAGGCGCTTTTGGTTGTGCTTCAGGCTATGGACGCAGCGGGAAAGGACTCGACAATCGGGAATATATTCGGCCCTATCAATCCTCAGGGCTGCAAAGTTGTTTCCTTCAAAGCGCCCAACAGTACGGAGCTTGCCCACGATTTTCTGTGGCGCGTTCATCAGAATGTTCCGCGCAAGGGGATGATTGGCGTATTTAACCGCTCCCATTATGAAGACATCTTAATTGGCCGCGTCAAGGAGCTTGCGCCAAAGGAACGCCTTAAAAAACGCTACGATCACATCAATAATTTTGAAGCGCTTCTGAGCGGCGAGGGTACGCGCGTTGTCAAATTCTTTCTGCATATTTCCAAGGATTACCAGAAGGAGCAGCTTCAGGAAAGACTCGATACGCCGGAAAAAAACTGGAAGTTCAGCCCCTCCGACATTCCCGAAAGAATGCTTTGGGACGATTATCAAAAAGCTTTTGAACTCGCCTTTGAAAGATGTTCATGCCCCGAAGCACCTTGGTACATTGTTCCCGCCGAACGCAAATGGTTTCGCAATTATCTGATTGCAAAGGTGTTGGTTGAGACGCTTGAATCAATGCATCTGAAATATCCCGAAATCACGTTTGATCCGAAAGCGATAAAAATTCCATAAGAGACGCAGGCGCGTCTGTTACCCACCAATGTTTTACAGCGCAAAATATGACGAGGCATCTTCATAACCCCATTGCCAACATTCACATTTTATGAAAAAATATACTAATACGGCATTTTAAAAGGAGAATATCTTATGAAAAAGCTATATGCCTTTTTTATCGCTATCCTTCTATTGTTTGGATGCGTTACCAATCCTCTGACCGGCAAAAGCACCATGGCCTTTGTGAGCAACAGTTCTCTATTCCCCATGGCCTTTGCCCAGTACAGCGAGTTTCTTAGCGAAAATTCGGTAATCACCAATACTGCCGAGTCGGAAATGGTTGTCAGGGTGGGTGAAAGAATCGCGGAGGCAGCCCAAAAATGGCTTGCAGCCGAAGGCTTTCCAAACTACCTGAATGATTACCGCTGGGAATACAATCTTGTCAGCGATAACGCGGTAAATGCCTGGTGTATGCCCGGCGGCAAGATTGTCGTGTACACAGGGATTCTTCCGGTAACCCAAACCGAGACGGGTCTTGCTGTGGTAATGGGCCATGAGGTTTCCCACGCGCTCCTTAACCACGGTCAGCAGCGGATGAGCGCCAACGTGCTGCAGCAACTGGGAGCGATAACACTTTCAATATTTACCGACAGCGATCTTGCAATGGCAGCTTATGGCGTGGGTTCCACACTCTTGGGCACACTGCCTTTCAGCCGGGAACACGAAAGTGAGGCGGATCGTTACGGTCTTATACTTATGGCAATTGCAGGTTATGATCCCAGCGAGGCTGTTCCTTTTTGGGAACGCATGGCAGCCATGAGCGGCGGGGGTAGTATTGAATTTCTCAGCACTCATCCATCAAGCAACACAAGGATCAGGCAGCTACGGGAATGGACTCCTGAGGCAAAACAAAAGGCGGCCACGTTCGGAGTTGAGTTTTAAAATAGACATTCGTTAAAAAAACCATCGAACCGGAAGCGCAAAACAGCGGGAAACAGGAGTCGGAAACGACTTTGCCGCTATTCTCTTCCCATTTATTGTATGCTCTTGTTGTCAGCTTTTGTCAATAAATATCACTAAATCGCTGGAGTTTCCCATATTTATTCCCTTAATTTCCTGCGAACAGTGAATATGTAAAGTACTCTCAATGACCTTGTAAGGTAGCAATGGATCGGAAGACGAGGCGGATTGCAGGGTAATATTCATTACTCAAAATCCTTTTTTGAGATAATTCGAAAATAATCATTGACTTGAGAAGGCGGTTCCTTAATTCCAGCTTAGTTTCAATTGTAGTCCCATCTGCTGAAGAATAATTTTAGAAGCGTATCTGAGAATAACTTTTCAGTACCATTTTCCAATATATATTTATCAATACAAATAATTAATAAATAGATTTATTAATATCTAATCATAATTCATATCCTTCCAGTAAGGCAACCATCAGCCCTTTAAGCGGCTGTCAGCGCTTTTTCTATGTTTTCCCGCAACTGTTCCGTATCTTGCGGAGGCGGACTGCGCATCGCAGATTCTCTGTTGTGCGCTTCACTGTCGATAACCGCCGCGTTCGCTCTGGCACGTCGGGAGATTTTCTCAGGCGAAAGCCATTCTTTGAGCATTTTATCCATTTCCCGCAGAACAATAGGCTTTGATATAAAACTGTTGAATCCGTTTGCTAAAAACATTTCCTTCGCCCCGGCAGCCGTGTTTATGGTCAGCGCGACAATGGGGAGCTTCTCAAATTTTCCTTTAAGCTTTCTGACCTCTCTGGTTGTTTCTATGCCGTCCATTCTTGGCATCACATGATCCATAAGCACAAGGTCGTACACGTTATACATAATTTTCTCAATCGCCTCATAGCCGCTTTTGGCAGTGTCGATCAGCAGCCCGTAAAGCGATAACATTCCTTTGGCGATATACAGGTTCATATCTTTATCATCCACCACCAGAACCCTCCCGTTGGATATTGCCTCGTCTGCGATGAGTACGCTATTTTTCCTGTTATCCATATTTTTCCCTCCTTATGATGTATTAATAATCATCCTTAAAAAACTTATGGAGTATTCCCCAAAAAAAAGAAAAAAAATCGCAAAATACAGCCAACCAACCGCACCTACAGTGTGTCAGGCATGCTTTTCACCCC